>MTKZ01127300.1_pt1 | contig 12981 bp, 12 predicted proteins | sample 1042781 | NCBI WGS metagenome assembly MTKZ01 (sample SAMN06212207, study PRJNA360539) | anaerobic digester metagenome | biome: Wastewater treatment plant; material: sludge; isolation source: anaerobic digester fed with sludge from wastewater treatment plant | place: Denmark: WWTP Viborg ...
GTCAGCCCGAAGAAGATGGCGCTGATGCTCTCGATGTCGGACAGACGGACGACCGGCACCGTGTGCTGCACCAGGTCGCGCAGGCCGCGTTCGGCCAGCGACAGCGTGAGCGGCTGATTGGTCAGCCGGGCCATGGCCACCAGCTTCAGCAAGGCGCCTTCCAGCTCGCGGATGTTCGCCTGGAACGCTTCGGCAACGTGCTGAATGACCGGCTCGGGCACCTCCACTTTCAGGGCGGAAGCGCGGCGGCGGAGGAACGCGGTGCGGGTTTCCAGGTCCGGCGCCTGGATCTGCACGACCATGCCGGAGACGAATCGGTTGACGAGCGACTCCGACAGGTGTCCGATCATCATGGGCGGCGCGTCGGAGGCCATCACCAGTTGCTTGCCCGCGGCATCTATGGCGTTGAAGGTGTGGAGGAACTCGTCCTGCGTTGCCCGCTTGTTGGCGAAGAAGTGGATGTCGTCCACCACCAGCAGGTCCACGCAGCGATAGCGATGACGGAACGCGTCCAGCTCGCCCGTCTTGATCGCATAGACGAACTGGTTGGTGAAATCCTCGCCGGAGACGTAGACCCAGTTCAGGTCGGCGTGGCGTTCCTTGGCATCGTTGCAGACGGACTGCAGCAGGTGCGTCTTGCCCACGCCGCAGCCGCCGTGCAGGAACAGCGGATTGTATTGCCGGGCCGGCTGCTCCGCCACCGTCTTCGCCGCGTGATACGCCAGGCGGTTGGAGTCACCCACGACGAAGTCCTCAAAGGTGCCGCGCAGCAGCGGGCCCGGCGGCGGTCCGCCCTTACGCCGATGGATGCGGGCGAGTCGCTCCGGGTTGTTGGCGGCAAAATCCACCTGGGAATCCGGCTGCTTCTTGCGAAGCGTTCGGGCCAGCGATGGATCGATCGCGAACGACACCGCCAGGCGCCGTCCGGTCACTTCCTCGGTCGCGACTTCAATCGTTTCGGAGAAGTGCTTCTCAATCCAACTGCCAACGAACTGGTTGGGCACGTCCACCTTGAGGAAACCATCGGTCAGAGTGAAACGAGTTGCATTCTTGAACCACACTTTGAACCGTTGGGGCCCGACTTTTTCCGCGATGCGGCTTTCGAGCAGGCAAACGGTGTCCGTAGCGCAGACGCTCACTGCATACTCCTCCCCTGCAGGATCGCGTTTTCGAACTATTCGGATAGGTAGGTCTTCGGGTCGGAATCGTGCGAGCTATCGTCCCTGACCGCGTCGATCTGAACGTCTCATCACGGAGTGCAGTCTAACGCGGGCTTCATCATGCGTCAACAAAAACTCCTGCACGAAATCTTGTGCACAATCACATACGTTCCGCCGCGCCGAAAGTTAGGTGCCGAGAAAAAGGAAAAAGTTTTTTTTGAACACACGGATGCGGCTGCGATGTGAACAAATTCTGGAAAACGCGACCGGTTATTCACGGCTCGCGAGCGGGGTCGATGCAATCCACGCCCGGCGTCGTCCGGTCTCGGCAAAGCCCCATCGATGGTAGAGCACGATGGCCGGCTCATTGCGACTGTCAACCGCCAAAGTCAAACAGGCGTCCTGACGGGCGGCGCAGGTTTCCGCGGCCCGCGCGAGCAGAGCATGGCCCACCCCGGCCTGTCGTGCGTCGGCTGCCACACCCATATAGACGACCTCCAGCGCCGGTCGACGCAAGACCTGGGAGAGCAGGAGCACTCCGACGGGGCGCTCGCCCTGGAGAGCGACCCACCAGAGATCCGGGTTGAACACGCCGGCCGCGCGATGGGTGGCCAGCACGTCTTCCGTCTGTCGAAGGCCGGTCAGCGGCGGGCAGTCCAGGCTGTCGACGTACGACCGTTCCAGCGCGTCGATGAAGAGCGAATGTTGTTCGGGCGAGTAGGATACTAAGGTCAGATCGGACCGCACGCGAGCGGAACCCGGTGGCGCGTGGACGGGCCGCTCGAGATAGGCCAATTCCGCGAGAAACCGAAACCCCGATGCGACAAGCACTTCCTCCGTATCCACGGCCCCCGGGGGCACCATGGCCTGAATGATCACCAGCGACTGCGGCCACAATCGCTGCTGGAGCGCACGGAGCAGGGTCCCCATCTCCGCCGGCCGACGCCCTGCAACGTGATCCGGGGGAAGATATAGAAGAGCCGTGCGACCGGGAGACAGAATGGCCGCGCAGGCGCACACCAGGCGCCGCCCCTGGTAGCAGGCGGTCAGCGGGTTGATCTCGAGGGTCAGCTGGGCGATGAACTCCAGCAGGTTGTGCACCCGGCGTTCGGTTTCGGCGTCGGGAATGGTATGGCCGGCCACGACAAAGCGCAGCGCGCGCAGGTAATCGGGGTCGCCCGGAGCCAGCCAGCGGAGTTCTCCTGATTGCCGATCTGACTTCATTTCCGATCNNCATTTCCGATCAGTCTGTGTGACACCCCGTTGCCGGATTACGGGCATACCGGACCCGGACCGGAAGCGATCGGCCGCATTGTAGGGTGGAGGGCGGCCCGTGGACAGGAGGCGGTTGCACGGGCCGGGGGCCACTCTATAATCTCAACCACTGTTTGCAGCGATTCTTGTGGCGGGGCCCCGTGACTGACAAGTGGTACCAACGGATCGTGTTTGTCGCCGTTGCAGCAGGATGCCTGGCGTTGTGCACCTGCGATGCTCCGCGCGGCGGGATGGACCGGCTCGAATCCAGGGACCCGGGGCAGCGCATCGCGGGCATTGTGGATCTGACAGACCGGGCGACCCAGACTTCGTCGGCTTCGACGGACCGGCCGCAGGCGGCGGATTTGATTCCCCGGCTGGTGGACCGTCTGGAGGACGAGGACGAGGGGGTGCGCTTTTACGCCATTCTGGGGCTGGAGAAGTTGACGGGGAGGCGCCTGGGCTATCGATACGGGGACTCAGCCGATCTGCGGCGGGCGGGGGTGGACCGCTGGCGGGCCTTCGTGGCTATTGCGGCGGAGCAAGGCGCATCGGCATCCGATCACGCTGAAGAGATGGGCAACCCCGGCTCGCAAGGAGACGAACCCCGGTGAGTGTGTCCCCTCCGTTGGAACTGAGCCTGCTGAGCGATCCGGCGAACCTGGCCAGTGTGCGGGCGACCGTACGACAAGTGTCCGTGGAAGCGGGTTTTGCGGAGGCGGATGCCGAGCAGATCGCGCTGGCCGTGGACGAGGCCCTGACCAACGTGATCAAGCACGGCTATGGGATGCAGACGGGCCGGCCGATTCGCCTGCGTATCGAGGCGGTCTCGAGGGAGCAGCAGGCGGGGCTTCGGTTCGTGGTGCGCGACTATGGCCGGACGGTGGACCCCGCGTCGATCTGCGGGCGAGACCTGGAGCAGGTTCGACCGGGGGGTCTCGGTGTTCACATCATCCGTACGGTGATGGACGAGGTGTGTTACGAGCCGGCGGCGGGCGGCGGCACCTGCCTGAGCATGCTGAAGTGGATAAGCCATGACTAGGGCTCTGAAGGAAACGCGTCAGGTGGGTTCGACAACCGTGGTGGTGCCGGCGGGCGAGATCGATCTGCAGCGCTCACCGGGGCTGTACCAGGAGATGATGGCGATCTGTCGCGGCAGGCCGCCGCGGCTGGTGATAGACCTGCGGCAGGTCAGCTACATGGATTCCTCCGGCGTCAGCACGCTGGTGGAGGTGTTCCGGTGTGTGAACGTGTACGGGGGCACGCTTCTGCTTCTGGCGCCCACGGCCCGGGTGCGAGGCATGTTTCAGATCGCCAAGCTGGACCGGTTCTTCACGATCGTTGATACGGAGGACGAAGCGCTGAGCGATGTCTGATCCGCCGTCCAGTGGAGTCCCGATTCCGCCCGGTTCGCGAATGCGAAAGGCCGTGGAGGCGGTCGGAGAGGCGGTTCTGGCCGTGGGCAGGTGCGGCGCGGGGATGGTGCGCTTCACGGGCGAGATGACCGTGGTGCTGCGNNGCGGCGCAGATGGTGCGAGTGGGCGTGCGCAGCATCGGCATCGTCGTGCTGGTGCAGGTCTTCATCGGAATCATCCTGGTGCTGCAGCTGGCGCCGACGCTCGAGAGTTACGGGCAGATCGAGCAGGTGGCGACGGTGGTCGCCATCGCCACGGTGCGGGAGCTGGGTCCGCTGATCACGGCCATCGTGCTGAGCGGGTTCGCGGGCGCCTCGATTGCGGCGGAGATCGGGGCGATGAAGGAGACGGAAGAAGTCAAGGCGCTGCGGGCGCACGCGTTGAATCCGTACCATTTTCTGATCATGCCGCGCTTTCTGGCCACCGTGATCATGATGGGCGGACTGGCGGTGATTGCGAACGTGGTCGGCGTGTTCGGCGGCTTCATGACCAGTTGGCTGGTTCTGGACATCCCGCCGCTGACCTACCTGGACATCACGCAGGCGGCGCTGGATCACACGGATTATCTGACGGGCCTGTTCAAGGCGGGCGTGTTCGGCATGTTGATTGCGCTGATCGCGTGTTGCGAAGGGCTCAACGTGACGGGCGGCGCGGAAGGCGTGGGCCTGGCGACCACGTCCACCGTGGTGAAGTCCATTGTGGCGTTGATCGGCGTGGACGCCGTGTTCACGACCGTGTTTTACGTGTTCGGCATCTGAGGGACAGGGTCCCCGCAGGACGGGCGATGGAGTCGGACGTGGTCATCTCGGTGCAGGAGGTGGTAAAGACCTTCCCGCGGCTGGACGGCACCCCGGCCCGCGTGCTGGACGGGGTGACCTTTGACGTGCATCGTGGTGAGACGATCGTGATCATGGGCGGCAGCGGCTGCGGCAAGAGCACGCTGCTGAATTGCCTGATCGGCGAGCTCCCGGTGGACGGCGGGCGCATCCTGTACCACACGGCGCGCATGTCGGCGCCGCGGGACATTTCCGGCATGCGCGAGCCGGAGCTGAACGAGTTGCGCAAGCATTTCGGGATTCTGTTTCAGAGCGGCGCGCTGTTCAACTCGATGTCCGTCGCGGACAACATTGCCCTGCCCATCCGCGAGCACTCCAGCGTACCGGCCCGGCTGATCGAGACCATTGTGACGCTGAAGCTGGAGCAGGTGCGGATGCTGGAGCATCGCGAGAAGATGCCCAGCCAGCTTTCCGGAGGCCAGAAGAAGCGGGTGGGCCTGGCCCGGGCGACGGCCCTGGATCCGGAGATTCTGTTCTATGACGAGCCGTCGGCCGGTCTGGATCCGGTGACGTCCGCGGCCATCGACGAGCTGATCATGGACCTGTCCAAGAAGCTTCTGGTGACCAGCGTGGTGGTGACGCACGAGATGGACTCCGCGTTTCGCATCGCGGATCGGATGGTGATGCTGGACCGGGGCCGGGTGCTCAAGATCGGCTCGCGGAAGGACTTCGACGCCCTGCGAGCCGCCCCGCCGGGCACGTTAACGCGGCACGAAGAGAAGCTGATGAACCAGTTCCTGAACGGGTACGGTCGAGGCCCGCTGACGGATGCGACCGGGACGAGCGAGTTTGAACGATTGATCACCGCCGGCTGACCGCGTGGGGAGCATTTTCACCATGGCCAAACCGACGAACACATTCGCCCTGGGCCTGACGGTCATCGTCATGCTGGCCCTGTTCTTTGGCACGTTGGTGTTCATTGGGGGCAGCGATCTGTTCGGGCCCGCCAGGAACGCGTACGCCGTGCGATTCCCCGCGTCAGCTCCGCTGCCCGACGAGATCGCCGCCGGTGCCCCGGTCTTCTGCGGCCTGCTGGAGGTCGGCTCGGTGGATCGCGTGTCGCATGAGATCGAACGGGGTGCGGACGACCGGCCCGACCGGTTGTTCGTGCGTCTGGACATCCGGGTGGACAAGCTCGTGCCGCTGCGAAACGATTGCCGGATCGTCGCCCGCGGGCCGCTGTTGGGCGGCGGCGGAAAGCTGGTGATCGTGGACCCGGGGCCGCACGGACAGCCGGTTACGCCCGGGTCGGTGATTGACGGAATGCCCGGCAGCACGTTTGACGCGGCCCTCGACACCCTTTCGGGCGAGTTGGATCCGCACAACCCGGCCGGGCTTGTGGCGATCGTGAAGACGGAGCTCGACGCGGGCAATGCCCGCTCCGTGATGGCGAAGATCCACCGGTCCGTCGAGGACCTGAACCTGATCACGACGAGCCTGGCCCGGCAGATGGACGCGCGCGACCGCGACGCGTTGCTGGCCAAACTGGGACAGATTCTCGACCACGTCAACGAGGCCACCGGCTCGCTGCGCAACGAGCTCACCCTGCAGTCGGAGGAGGTGGTCATGGGCAAGCTGCACAAGAGCCTGGACACGCTCAACGCCGACCTGGAAGCCGTGCTGGCCGTGATTCAGGACAACCGGCCGCACATCGACGGCACCCTGGCCGGCCTGAGGCGAACGGTGGACACGGTGGAGCACGGCATTGCCACACCCCTGGCCGAGCAGTTGGACGCTGCATCCGACACCAGCCTGCTGAGCAAGCTGCACGTCTCCTTCGACCGGCTCAATCAGTCGCTGGCGGACGTGACCGTCGTGACGGCCGAGACCCGGCAGGTGCTGGTGCTGAACAAGGAGCGGCTCAACGACATTTTCGCGAACGTGAACGAGACGAGCGCACACCTGAAGGCGGCATCCAAGGAGATTCGCCGCAGTCCGTGGCGGCTGCTGTACCGGCCGAGCCTGGAGGAGACGCGAGAGTTGAACATTTTCGACGCGTCGCGGGAGTTTGCCACGGCCGCCGCTCACCTGGACGACTCAGCGACTCAGCTGCGTGCCCTCCTGGACGCCTACGGAGGCCAGGTCGCCGCCGATGACCCCGAGCTGCTGGCCATCAAGACCCGGCTCCAGGAAACCTTCACGCGATTCACGGAGGCGGAATCCACACTCTGGAAGGAACTCTCCGCCCGCTGAGCGACCGGCCCTCGGGCAGGCCGTCCGAACGGAGTCCCGGGACGCGGCGCACGCCCTTCCCATGGTGCAGGTCCGATATTTCCCCGCATCCCGCCGGCGCCCGAACGCCGGCAGCGGACCCCGCCGATAATAAGGTCAATTTCCATCCGACAACAACCGATGCCTTGAGAAACGTATGACGCGCGACTTCGCCGGGGCGAACGGTACACCAGGCCCGCCCCCCGGCCGTGCGGGCGGGAGCAACAACACAACGGTATGTGGCCACTGCGCACCATCGGGTTTCTCGGGCTCTTCATCACCGCCTGCATCGCGGCGGCGTACTACCCCATCATCGGGCTGGCCAACTACGTGGCGATCTATCAGCTGTATCCGGAGAGTCACTGGTGGGGCCTGCCGCTGCTGCCGCTGGGCATCCGGTACTCGATGTGGGCGGGCGTTTCCATGCTCGTGGGCATGGCGGTCTGTGTGGTCACCGGGCGTTTTCCGGAGAACCGACCCTGGCTGACGTTGTGGGAGGTGCTGGTGGCCGTTCTCGTGGTGCTGACGGTTCTCAGCTTCTTCACGACCAGCGATGTCGTGCCGGTACAGACCATGATGCTGGACAAGTTTCTGAAGATGATGCTGTTCGTCTTCTGCTTCGTCCGGCTGATGACGAACCGATCGAGTTTCGTGATGGTCATTTGGGTGTTCGTGGTGGGGAGCCTGCTGCTGGGTCATGAGGCGTACAACACACCGCCGCAGGAGTTCGTGACGGGCCGCCTGCAGAGCATCGGCGGCACCGACTTCCGGGCCTCGTCGGGATTTGCCGCCCACATGGCAGCCATGCTTCCGCTGATCGGAGCCACCTTCCTGGTTACGCGGAGTTGGTGGCTGCGTATCATTCCTCTGCTCGCGGGTGTTTTCACGTTCAACGCCATCGTGCTGTGTCGTACGCGGTCCGCGTTCATCGGGCTGATGGCCGGCGTCTTGACGGCCGCCTTGATGGTGCCTCGGTCGTGGCGATGGAAGCTGTACCCGGGACTGGTGTTTGCCGCGATTGGTGCCTATTTTCTGATCGATCCGCACTTCGTGGAACGCATGGAGACCATGAAGACGCCGGAATCGCGGCAGGCGGACGCAGCCATCAACCTGCGCTACCAGATCTGGGAGGCCGGCCTGGCCATGGTGGCGGACGAGCCGCTGGGCGTGGGCATCGGCGCCTTCGGGTTCCGGATCGCCGAGTGGAATCCGGCGCTTGCCAGACGCGCGGCACACAACACGTTACTGCTGTGCGCTGCGGAGATCGGCCTGCCGGGTCTGGCCGTCTATGTCCTGATCATCCTGGTGTCGCTGCTGCAACTCCATATGGTGTACTGGCGAGCGGACCAGACGGACGATCCCGACGGGACTCGCATCTGGGCCTTCGCCGTTCTCGTATCGCTGGTCATCTACGTCGCGGCCGGGCAGTTCACGGAGCGTTTCTATACGGAGTCTCTCTGGTGGATTCTGGCGATGCCCACCTGCCTGCAGCGCGTCACCATGCGAGAGATCCACGCACGTGCGGCGACCGGGGAGTTCGAAGGCGCAAGCGTCTGCGACAGCCCCGGCGCGCCGCCCGATGACGCGCTGCCGACGGCACCGGTCTTTGCCGACTGACTCCACGCCCGCCGCGGCGCCGTTTCTCAGAACTGCTCCGTGATGCTCTTGCCCTGCATGAACAGCAGGAGGTAATCGCTGCCGCCCGCCTTGGAATCCGTGCCGGACATATTAAAGCCGCCGAACGGCTGCACGCCGACCAGGGCGCCCGTGCACTTGCGGTTCAAGTACAGGTTCCCCACGTGGAACTCGTGCCGGGCACGCTCCAGCCTCAATCGGTCGTTCGAGAACAGCCCGCCGGTCAGGCCGAACTGCGTGCCGTTGGCGATGGCTAGTGCGTCGTCAAAGTCACGGGCCTTGATCACCGCCAGCAAAGGCCCGAAGATCTCCTCCTGGGCGATCCGGGCGTTGCGGTCCACGTCGGCGATGATGGTGGGCGGAATGAACCAGCCGCCGTCCGGCACGCGGCTGCCCGAGAGGACCGCCCTGCCCTCCTTCTTGCCGATCTCGATGTACCCGTTGATGCTCTTGTAGGCAGCCTCGTCAATCACGCCGCCCATGAAGAGGTTCTCCTGGCTGGCCGTGTGGCCGACCGTCAGCATCCTCGCCCGGTCCACCACCTTCTCCACGAGTGAATCGTAGATGTCGCGGTGGGCGATGAGCCGTGAGCAGGCGGAGCATTTCTGGCCCTGGAAGCCGAACGCGGCGGCGACGACGGCCGCGGCGGCGGCGTCCAGGTCCGCGGTTTCATCCACAACCATGCAGTCCTTGCCGCCCATCTCGAGGATCGTGCGCTTCAGCCAGATCTGGCCCGGCTGCACTTTCGCGGCTTTCTCGAAGATGCTCTTGCCGACCTGCATGGACCCGGTGAACGCGATGTTGCGGGTGAGCGGGTGGCAGACCATCTGGTCACCGACCGCCTGGCCCGGGCCGGGCAGGTAGTTCAGCACGCCCGGCGGCAAACCGGCCTCTTCGAGTATCTCCGCCAGCTTGGCCGCGATGACCGGGGCCGTGCTGGCCGGCTTGAGGACCACGGTGTTGCCCGTCACGATGGCCGCCGTCGTCATGCCGGTCGTGATGGCCAGCGGAAAGTTCCACGGCGGAATGACCACGGTGACACCGAGCGGGACGTAACGAAGCTCGTTCTCCTCGCCGGGATACGGCACGACCGGCTGGCCGCCGCCCAGGCGCATCATTTCGCGGGCGTAGAACTCCATGAAGTCGATGGCCTCGGCCGTGTCGGCGTATGCCTCAATCCAGCTCTTGCTGACCTCGAAGCACATCCAGGCGGCCATCTCGTAGATGCGGCGGCGCATGATGGCGGCGGCCTTCACGAGGACGCGAGCTCGCACTTCCGGCTCCACCCGGCTCCAGGTCTTGAACGTCTCGGCGGCCGTCTGAATGGCCTGTTCGGCATGGTCGGACGTGCCCTTGCCCACGTGCCCGATGACCTGCTGGTGGGCGGAGGGGCAGACGGAGGTGATGCGATCGCGCGTGTCGATCTTCTGGTTGCCGATCCGCAGGGGGTACGTCTGGCCGAGCTTCGTGGACACGTCGTTGATCGCATCCAGCATGAGCGACCGCGGACCATCCTGAGCGAAATTCACGTAAGNNGAGGCGTCCCGGCGACCCTCGCGATGGATTTTGTACCATGAGACTGCATACAGTTCCAGTCGTGCCGCACGGGCTGGTCATCGGGGGATCGCCGGGTTCTGGCAGTAGGTGCATGGGAGCGGGTAGGGCGCTTCTTGTGCGACGGTCAATCCAGGAGGAACGGTCGCACCGACTGACGTGGACCATGCGTGAGGCCCAGCCGCGGCCGTATGGCGCTGGCAATCCCGCATGGCCCGCTACGGATGCTGTCGAGGAGCTCGCGCCCGGCCCTGCCCGCTCAGTTGACAACCCCTGCAAAGGCCGGTTGAATGCGGCTGCGGGAATAGCCACCCGGGCGATTGGCGCAGTTGGCTAGCGCGCCTGCTCGACATGCAGGAGGTCACAGGTTCAAGTCCTGTATCGCCCAGTAGTAGTACAACTCCTTAAACAGCAGACGGTTACAAGAACGGCTGGCGGAATCGTCCTGGGCGACGGCCGGCGGACCGAGTGGAGACTGTCCATCGGTGTCCTTCGAGCGCGCGTAGCCGGTCAGCCGGATCATCCCGCGGCAAACATGGCTGCCAGCGGCACGGCCCAGAGCCGGTCACCGAATGGCACCACCGTCGAGCCCTGGTACAGCACCACGCCCGCGCGAAAACGCCTGCCGGCCGTGGCGGCCAGGTCCGCAAGGCCTTTCGCGTCGTCCGTCGTGAGCTTCACCGCCGCTTTCACCTCGATGCCGATCAACTGCCCGTTGCGACGCTGCAGCACGAAGTCAACTTCGCGGTTCGCGGCGGTGCGGTAGTAGTGCAGCGCCGGTTGCATACGGCTCCACGTGATCTGTTTGAGCAGCTCCTGATGAACGAAAGCTTCCAGCACGGTCCCGACGTGCGTGCCCGGGGTTTCCAGGTTCTCCTGGTCGATGCCGAGGAGGTATGCGAGCAAGCCGGTGTCGTTCAGGTAGACCTTCGGCGCCTTGATGAGCCGCTTGCGGACGTTGCCCGCCCAGGCCGTCAGGGGCTGGTACAGATGCGTGGCCTGCAGGAGGGCCAGATAACGTTTGATGGTGGCCTGGGACATGGCCGCGTCGCGGGAGTGCTCGGCCATGTTCAGCAAGCCGCCGGACTGGGCCGCCAGCAGCGCCAACAAGCGCGGCAATTCGGTCAGCCCGGCGATGTCAGCCATTTGCCGGACGTCACGCTGCAGGATAGTCGTAATGTACGAGCCGAACCAGGCTGCCCGTTGGTCGGGGACCAGCTCCAACGACACCTCCGGATACCCGCCGGTGACGATGCGGGCCGGCAGTTCCGCACGAGCGACCTGCGGGACTGGCACCGGCGTGAAATCCTCGGTTTCGAAAAGCCGGTCGACGAAGTCTTCCCGTATGCCGCGCAGTTCCCCCTGCGAGAAGGGCCAGAGCGTCAGAATCTGCATCCGGCCCGCAAGCGACTCCGCGAGCTTGGGCCGCAGGAGCACGTTGGCTGACCCGGTGAGCAGGAACCGACCGCGTGTGCGACGGCGGTCCACCTCGATCTTGATCGCCCGGAACAGGTCCGGTGCGAGCTGAACCTCGTCGATGATGATCGGGCCCGTGGTTGCCCGCAGGAAAGCGTCGGCATCCCGCGTCACCGCGGACAAGAGGGCCGCATCGTCCAGCGTGAAGTAGGTCGCCTTATGCCCGTGTTCCGCGAGCCAGCGTACCAGCGTACTCTTGCCGGTTTGCCGCGCGCCGTGCAGGAGGACGACCGGCGCGCTGCGCAAGGCGGCGAGCAACGGTTGAACAACGTGACGCTGGATCATCGCCAACCCACCTGCCAGTGAAAGATAATATACCACATGCTGGCAGTTTATCAACACGGCCGCACCCTGTCCAGCTTTCACTTGGCTCCTGGGAAAAGGCCATTTCCAGCGGCGGCCTTTGGCCTGCCAGGCCGGTGTGTTCGGCACATCGTGAATCGGGGGACACCATACCTGTTTCTTGCGTTGAGGGGAGTGCCGCCCATACGATGGCCTGGTGCCTCGGGCTGCGCGCGGCGTAATTCCGGCGGCTCGGCCGCATGTCGCGACGCGACGTGAACCTGTGCTCAGCCGACCCCCGAGAGTGAGGCGAAGCGGATTCCCTTGGACGCCACCCGTAGCGGGCTGTAACTGCCGCGCCGCGAGGTGGACGACCGACTCACCACAATCACCCTCGCCGAACAGGGGGCGAGCGGCTCACTTCTCCGAAACGTCGGCCGCCATTGTACGAGATTGTCGGGTCGATACCATACGGACCGGCTGAAGGCTATCGCCGGCGGCGAAAGTGCGGTCTTTCTGCATGGGGCCGCGTTCGACCGGCCCGGCGAACACCTTTCACGGAGCCAGACCATGCGCAAAAGTCAGACCATGCTTGCCGCCGCCGTCGTGGGCATCGCCGGGGCGGCCATCGGCGCGTTTNNTGCCGCCGACCGCCGCGTTCCGCGTCACCGCCTGGCCGCCCGCCCAGCCGGGCCGCGAGTACGGCGAGGAGGTGGAAACGTACCTGAACCGCATGGCCGCCGAAGGCTGGCTGTTCAAGACCGAGATCGTCGGCCAGCGGGAGAGAATGATGCTCTTCGAGCGGAAGCGGTGACGAATGCGTGGCGCGGGCTGTGCCTGCGACCCAAGGGACGGAGGGACGGAGGAAGAGCTTGCGCCAGTGCCTTCGTGGAAATCTGCGCGGGCCGAGAAGGAATCGCACGTTTGCAGTACGTGGGCGCATCACTCCCGTCACTGCACACGCACCACCGGAGGAGGTAGAGCGTGCACAAGGATGCCGTCCTCTGTCCTCTGTGTTGCCGCCCCGTCAAGAAGCCGCACAAGATGAAACCCCTGTACGGCAAGCCGGTCTGCGCGAAGTGCCGCAACGGCTTCGCCAATCGACGTCAGGCCGCGTACATTGTGGACTGGTTCGCCATCCACTTTGCCCCAGTGATG
>MTKZ01084852.1_pt1 | contig 12977 bp, 6 predicted proteins | sample 1042781 | NCBI WGS metagenome assembly MTKZ01 (sample SAMN06212207, study PRJNA360539) | anaerobic digester metagenome | biome: Wastewater treatment plant; material: sludge; isolation source: anaerobic digester fed with sludge from wastewater treatment plant | place: Denmark: WWTP Viborg ...
GCGGTTGCCCCAGCGCTGGATGGCGCTCTCGGCCTGCTCTCGCCGCGCCACGCACAAACCCACGTCCGAGCCAGATGCCGCCTCGCGCAGCAAAAATTCACGGCATAGAGAGATGACATCGCCAATTTTGGCTGGCTGGCAGGTGGCCGTAATGCACGCCGAGCTGTTATGCGAGGTGTATGGGATGCGCGGGTCCACCAGCAGTTGGTGGCGGGTGATCCCATCTGGCGCGGCCACATCTGCCTGCGCCAGAGCAAATGCAAGCTGGCGCGCGCAATGCCCCGTGCCGCGGCTTTCCAAATTGTCGGTGTCGTCTATGCCAATGAGGATGCGCATTTTCAATTAAGAATTAAGAATTAAAAATTAAGACTGGACTTACGCAAAAACTCCCTAATAACGCGGGGAATGGCGCGATAGGGGCGAGACATGCCTCGCCCCCTACGCCTAAACCTTCGGCTTACTTCACCATTTTCACAAAATTAACTCGGCTTTGCGTAAGTCCAGTTTTTTATTTATTTGACCGTAATTTGGCTCACATCGCCAACGGTGGTGGGCTGGGGCGCGTTGGGCCAGCTTGGCTTTACCGTGCCGCGGTTGGTGAAGTCCAAAATATATTCCTTGGTCAACTCGGCTTTTTTGAACGTGACCGAGCCGCGGTTGCCGGTGAGTGTGACTTCGGCAAAATCGGCCACGCCGGCGGCTTTTAGCGCTTCGCTCAAAAGGGCGCCTTCGTTTGGCGTGCCGCCCAGCATCACCATGCCTTTTGGCAGCGTGTTTAATGCGCTGGCGCTAAAGTCCATCTTGCTGCCATCTGGTTTGACCAGCGTGAACAGGGTCGCGCTGGGCGCGGCGGTGGGTTTGCCATCGTTGGGTTTGGCGGCTTCGGCTGTTGGGGCCGCGGCTGGCGCGGCAGAGCAGGCGGCCAGCGCGAGCGCTGCAAGAAAATAAAAAAATGTTTTAATCATGTTTAGTTATCCCACATGGTGTGTGGGATATCGTGTGGGTTAATCTCCCATGTGTGCGATATGGGATGTGACGCTATGACCCTGCGATGAAACAATCACTCTGGCTTTTTCAATATCTTTTGGCGCAGATAGAACCGCCGAGTATGAGCCGTAATTGAGGGTTGTTTCTGTGTACGCAGATTCGCCCCACGTGCTGGAAATTGTCACCATCGTGTTTGGCACGGGCCGCGTGCCGTTTAGACACTGCCCTGTGATGTGAACCGTCCGCGCGTTCATCTTGGGGTTGTAGACAGCATATACCGTGATTTGAGTAACCATAATCAAGCATGAATTTTACGCCACACAAGGCGCAAAGAAATTAAGCCGCTCATTCTAAGGTTTATCAACCAACAACTAACAACCGGGGGACATCCGCATTAAACTGCCCCCATGCAACGAGCAGTTCATATGAAAGCCGGGATGTTAAACAGGATGCGCGACAAACCGGAGCAAAGCAAGGCCGATCCGCGCATGTTAAACAGCCGCGCGCAGCGGGCTTTGTGGTTTGGGGCGCGCATGATCGCCGGTTTTGTCTGGTGGGAGATGATTTTGGTTCGCTTTGTGGGCCACGAGCGGGTGGATAAAAACCGGCTTGAGCGCTTTATTGCGCTGGCAAAGCGATTTCGCGGTTTGGCGGTGGAGCTGGGCGGGGTGTGGATCAAGCTCGGACAGTTTTTGAGCAGCCGCGTGGATATTTTTCCGCCGGAGATTATTTCTGCGCTGGCCGACCTGCAAGATGCCGTGCCGCCCGAAAACACCGAGGTGATTGTGGCGCAGGTTGAGCGCGAGCTGGGCAAGCCGCTGGATGAGATCTTTGCCGAGTTTGAGCCTTTGCCCGTCGCCGCCGCCTCGTTTGGCCAGGCCCACCGCGCCCGGTTCAAAACAGCAGATGGCCCGCTTGACCCAAACACGAATCCCGTTTCGCATGTGATTGTCAAAATCCAAAGGCCGTTTATGGAGGACATTGTGCGCGTTGACCTGCGCACGCTGCGCCGAATTTTGCGCTGGCTGAATTATTACGGCCCCATCCGCAAACGGGCCAACCTGGCCGCGCTGGCCAATGAATTTGCCGCGGTGGTTTGGGAGGAGCTGGATTACGAGCAGGAAGCCCGCAACGCCGTTTTGTTCGCGCGTAACTTTGAGAAAGATCAAACCGTGCGCGTGCCCGCCATCTACGAAAAATTTGTGACCAGACATGTGCTGGTAATGGAAAACGTGGAGGCGATCAAGATTACCGATTTCCCCGCGCTGGAGCAGGCCGGTGTAAGCCGCGCCGAGGTGGCGAAGAAAATGTTCGACACCTATCTCCAGCAAATTTTTATTGATGGCTTCTTTCACGCCGACCCGCATCCGGGTAACTTGTTTGTGCAGCCGCTGGGCGGGCCGGTGGATGGGAACCCCGCGCCATTTAAGCTCACGTATATTGATTTTGGCATGATGGGGCGCGTAAAGCCGGAATACATGAGGGAGTTGAAAGAGTTTGTCATCTCCACCAGCCTGAAAGACGCGCGGCGGTTGACGGCGGCGGCCGGGCGGATGGGCTTCTTTTTGCCCGGCGCGGACACTTTGCGCATTGAGCAGGCCATCGGCACATTGTTTGACAAAGTGTGGGGCATGACCACCAACGACCTGACCGATGTGGACTTTAACGAGATGTATGACTTCGCGGTGCAGTTCAAGGATTTGCTCAACACATTGCCGTTTCAAATTCCGCAAAACGTGTTGTATTTGGGCCGCGCGGTGAATATTTTGAGCGGAATGAGCACCGCGCTTGACCCGGCGTTTAACCCGTGGAAGGAGATTCAGCCATTTGCCAGCGATCTGGCGGGCAAAGAAGGCGCGCAAACCGCCCAGGACGTGCTGGCCGAAGTATTGCGGCTGGGGCGAACCGTCATCCAATTGCCGGTGCAAATGGATCAGGTGTTTTCGCGGGCGCTCAACGGCCAGTTGGAGTNNAGCAGTTTAGCCAGCAAAGCACCGATGAAATTCGCAAAATTCAAGGCGGGCTTTCGCGGCTCACCTGGGCGATTGTTTTTGCCGCCGCGCTGGGCTGCGGCACCGTGTTCGTGGTGAATGCCATATCGGTTGGCGCGGGGGTGTGTTTTGCGCTGGCGGCGGTCGCGTTTGCAAAAATGGTGTTTGGGTAGCGCGGGGGGCGGGTCCACATACATTCCAAGTAATTCACTCTGACGAAGATGCGCGCCGGTGGCCGCCACTGGATAAATCCGGCGGCTAGATTTTAGGAAACCCGCCTGCGGGGGTTTTCTAATGCTTAGGCGGCGGATTTTATCCGCTGCCGATGAAACGCAAAAATATGTGGACGACGTTATGAAAAAGCAAATCTGGCGAAAATGCGCTTTTGAAAAAAGTTTGGAATAGAAAGCAACTTCCAAACCGCACCGCTTCTCCGCCTCGCGCCTGCGCGTATCATGGGTGCCCATGAAACGCATCTTTCTGGCGCTTGTCTTTTTTGCGATGGCCTTCGCGCCCGCCGCAAGCGCCATCGCCGTTCAGTCGCCGCCAGAGCAGGTTTCACCGCCCAACCCCAAAATTTCGCCCTGGGTGATGGGTCACACGGCGGGCGGGCAAACCGCCGAGTTCCTGGTGATTTTGAACGACCAGGCAGACCTCGGCTTTGCCAAAAACGTGCCAGCCAACGAAAAAGCCGCCGCGGTTGTGAGCCGCCTCAGGCAAACGGCCCAGGCCAGCCAAAAACCCATCTTGCAAATGCTAAAGGCCGCCAAAGCCGAATACCGCGCGTTTTTTGTGGTGAACGCGATTTGGGTGAAGGGCGACGCCGCGCTGGCCCAGCGTTTGGCCGTTTTGCCAGAGGTGGCGCGGATTGACGGAAACCCCGTCATCCGGTCAAGCATCCCTCTGCCCGATGACCCATCCACCCAGCCAGAAAAACCAATGGGCGCGGACGCGGTCAATGCGGTGGAGTGGAACATCACGGCCATTGGCGCGCCAAGTGTTTGGGCGCAGGGGTACACCGGGCAGGGCGTGGTGGTGGGCGCGCAAGACACGGGTTATTCGTGGACACACCCCGCGATTCAAGGCAAATATCGCGGCTGGAATGGCATTACCGCCACGCACGATTACAACTGGCATGACAGCATTCACGTGGCCAATGGCTCTTGCCCGGCAGATTCGCCCACGCCGTGCGACGATCACGGGCATGGCACGCACACGGTTGGTACCGCCACCGGTGATGACGGCGCGGGCAATCAGGTGGGGGTTGCGCCGGGCGCAAAATGGATCGGCTGCCGAAACATGAATAGTGGCTGGGGGTCGCCCGCCACGTATTTGGAGTGCTTTGAGTTTTTTCTGGCGCCGTATCCGGTGGGTGGCACACCCGCGCAGGGCAACCCCGCGTTTGCGCCGGATGTGACCGTGAACTCGTGGGGCTGCCCGCCATCCGAGGGCTGCAACGCGGCATCGTTGCTGGCCGGGGCGCAGGCTCAACGCGCGGCGGGCATTTTTACGGAGGCATCGGCGGGCAACTCGGGGTCGGCGTGCGGCACGGTGCAAGACCCCATCGCCATTTACGATGAAGTGTTTAGCGTGGGCGCGGTTGACAGCGCGGGGAACATTGCCAGCTTTAGCAGCCGCGGCCCGGTGACCGTTGATGGCAGCAACCGCCCCAAGCCCGATATTTCTGCGCCCGGGGTGGGGGTGCGTTCCAGCATTCCGGGCGGGTCGTATGCCAGTTGGAGCGGCACCTCGATGGCCGGGCCGCATGTGGCGGGCGCGGTGGCTTTGATTTGGTCGGCTCAGCCGTTGCTCAAGCATCAAATAGACTTTACCGAGGATTTGTTGCGCAACACCGCCACGCCCGTCTCGGTGACGGCTTGCAGCAGCAGCGGCGTGCCAAACAATGTGTATGGCGCGGGCAAGCTAAATGTTCTGGCGGCGGTGAATGCCACGCCAAAGGGCAGCGCGGTCATCACCGGCGTGGTGTCATCTTTGTTAAGCGGGCTGCCCATTTCTGGGGCGCAGGTGATGGCGCAATATGTGACGCCGACCCTGCAATTTGGCGCGGTGACGGATGCGAGCGGCATATACTCGCTCACTGTTTTGCCCGGAACATACACCATGACCGCCTCGGCCAGCATGTTTATTTCGTCCACCATTGGCGGGGTGAGCGCCATTTCTGGAACACAAACCCAGCAAAATTTTGCGCTGCCAGGCGATATGTTTATTTTCTATTTCCCCAACACCCTGAAGCAGGCCTTGACGCCGGGCGGGTGGTAGACGACATGCTTCAAACTTGAACTTGTTCAGACCAGTTGGCGCACAAAATTTCTGCCTGAGCCAGCACGGTTTTTACCGCGCTATCTTGCAGATCGGGCGGGTAGCCATATTTGTTCAGAATGCGCTTGACCATGACCCGGATTTTGGCTCTCGCGCTCTCGCGTAGCGTCCAGTCTATGGACACGCTTTTGCGCACCTGGGTGATAAGCTCGGTGGCGATGACTTTGAGCTTGTCATCTCCCATGGCTTTCACCGCAGATTCATTGGCGGCCAGCGCATCATAAAAGGCGATCTCATCATCTGTTAGCCCCATATCTTGGCCGCGTTTGCTGGCCGCATCCAGGTCTTTGGCCAGAGCAATCAGCTCTTCCAAAACCTGCATGGTAGAGATGGCGCGGTTGTGATACGCGTTGAGTGTTTTCTGAAGTTTCTCGCTAAACAACTGACTTTGCACAAAATTACTTTTGGCGCGGGCTTTAATTTCATCGCGAAGCAGTTTTTCCAGCAGTTCTGCGGCCACATTTCTGTGTTTTAACGCGCGAACCTCGGCCAAAAACCGGTCGCTCAAAATGCTTATATCTGGGCGGGGCAAACCGGCGGCGGTGAAAACATCAATCACCTGGCCTTCGGTGGTGATGGCTTGTGAGACAAGCTGGCGCACTGCGGCATCCAATTGATCCGGCGTTTTTTCGCTTACGCTTGCCTGCTTGTTTAGCGCTGCCTTTAGCGCCTGAAAATACGAAACGTCATCGCGGATGCGGACGGCTTCATCGTTGGCCGTACACAGGGCAAACGCTTGTGAAAGCTCGGTCACAACCTGAGTAAAACGCTGTTTGCCATCTTCCTGCTCAAGAATGCGTTCTTGACCAGCGGGAATAAGCGCCAGACGCTCGGCGGGTGAGCCGCTTACCCACTTGGCCCAATCCAAATAAAACAGCATTCCGCTGGCAACGCTATGCTTCTCCATCATGATGGCGATGGCTTTTGTCGTGTCGTAAGCGGGGTCGCCCCTGCCGCCGCTTTGGGTATAGGTGGCCATGGCCTGTTTGAGCTGGTCTGCCAACCCCAAATAATCCACCACCAGACCGCCCGGTTTATCGCGAAAGACGCGGTTTACGCGGGCAATGGCTTGCATTAGGCCGTGACCTTGCATGGGCTTGTCCACATACATGGTGTGCAGGCAGGGCGCGTCAAAGCCGGTCAGCCACATATCGCGCACAATCACAATGCGGAAGGGGTCTTTGCTGTCTTTGAACCGGTTGGCAAGCGCGCGGCGTTTGTCTTTGCTGCGGATGTGCGGCTGCCAGTTTGGCCCATCGTCTGCGCTGCCGGTCATCACCACTTTTGCCACGCAGGTCTGCCCTTCTTCGGCCTCGGCGTCGTCATCTTTGGCGCTGGCCCATTCAGGGCGGATGGCGATCAGGGCGTTGTACATCTCCACGCAAATGCGGCGGCTCATGCATACGATCATCGCCTTGCCATCCATCGCCTCCAGACGCTTTTCAAAGTGCGCCACAAGGTCGGCGGCGATGAGCGCGATGCGTTTGGAGTCGCCTACGAGCGCTTCAAGCGCCGTCCACTGCGTTTTTAGCTTTTCTTTGCCGGTTAGTTCCTCGCCCTCGGTAATTTCCTCGAATTCGGCGTCAATATCTGGGAGCCGGGCGGCGTTTAGCCCCAGTTTGGAAATGCGGCTCTCGTAATAAATGGGCACGGTGGCTTTATCTGCCACGGCGCGTTGAATATCGTAAATGGAGATGTAATCGCCAAACACCGCGCGGGTGTTGGCGTCTTTTTGCTCAATGGGTGTGCCGGTAAAGCCGATGAAGGACGCGCCGGGCAGGGCGTCTCGCAGATGCCGCGCCAGCCCGTCTATCAGGTCATACTGGCTGCGATGCGCCTCGTCGGCGATTACAACGATATTGCGCCGCTGGCTAAGGCACGGCATTTTCTCGCCTTTCTCTGGCAAAAATTTTTGGATGGTGGTGAAGACGACCCCGCCGCTGGCAACCGCCAGCAGCTCGCGCAGCGATTCGCGCGAGCTGGCCTGCGCTGGTGTTTGCCCCAAAATCTCGTGCCCGCGCTGAAACTGGGCAAACAGTTGATCGTCCAGATCGTTGCGGTCGGTGAGCACCACCAGGGTGGGGTTTTGCATGGCCGGATTCCGCGCGATGCGCCCGGCATAAAACAACATCGTCAGGCTTTTGCCGCTGCCTTGTGTGTGCCATACCACGCCCGCCCGCCGGTCGCCGGGGTTGCCGCCCCGCATTTGGCCAGACCAGGACGTGCCCGATTCCTCACGCACGTCCGCGCCCGCGCGGGCTGTCATGCCGCTGGCGCGCACGGTCTCATCCACCGCCACGTTGACTGCGTGAAACTGGTGATACCCCGCCATGACTTTGCGCAGGGCGCCGGTGTCGTGGTCTTCTTCAAAAACAATAAAGTGCTGAATCAGGGCTAAAAAGCGGGCGGGCGAGAGAATGCCGCGCGCCAGAACTTCCATTTGCAGGCTGGTTTTTGGCGCGCCGGTTGACCCATCTGCCGTGGCCCAGGTTTTGAACCACTCTTGCCCGGCTGTGAGCGAGCCAATGCGGGCCTGAAGGCCATCGCTCACCACCAGCGCGGCGTTGTATTGCAAAAGCGAGGGGATATCGGCTTTGTAGGTTTGCAATTGGGCATACGCGCTCCAGATGGTGGCGTTTTCATCGGCGGCGTTTTTTAGCTCAATCAAGCCAAGCGGCAGGCCGTTTACAAACAACACAATATCTGGGCGGCGGTTGTGCTGGCCTTCCATCACGGTGAATTGATTGACCGCCAGCCAGTCATTCATGCGCGGCTGGTCAAAATCTATCAGCCGGGCATGATCGCCCGCGATGCTGCCATCGGCCCGCGGGTATTCCACCGGCACGCCCTCGCGCAGCATTTTGTGAAACTCTCGGTTGGTTTGGATGAGCGAGGGCGACCCCAGCCGGGTCACTTTGCGCAGCGCGTCTTCGCGGGCATCGGCGGGCATGTGCGGGTTTAGCTGGCGGATGGCTTCTCGCAGGCGTTCAGCCAGAATGACCTCGCTAAAGGTCGCGCGCTCCGCGGCTCGCTCGCCGGGGGCAATATCCAACCCGTTCCGAGTGGTGTAGCCCAGATCGGCCAGCCACTCCAGGGTGGCTTGTTCAAGGGTAGATTCGTTTAGGCTCATGGCTAAAAACGCAGTTGATCGGGCAAATTTTCTCTATCTGGCGCCCATTTTAACGGGTTTTTAACGGGTTGTTGATGATTCGCCAATGGCGTTGAGTTCGCATTTGTTGCAGATGATGCGCTTGTAAGCATTGCGTTGCCGGTGATGGTTGGCGGGATCGCAGGTCATGGCTGCATGTGCGTCACCCGCACCTCCCCGCTCAGCAGTTTGGGCAGCAGCGTGTCGCGCAGCGCCGCGAGGGTGCGGGATTGCTTTTGGATGTTCTTCATCTGCGTGAACAGAGGATTGACCGTTCGCTCGAACGCCTCAGCGATTCCTTTTGGAGGAACGAGAACGCGCATTCCGCGGACCATGTCTGAGTTTATCGCCGTGGCGATGGACGATGTGCTGCCGAGCTGGTCGTAGCCGAATCCTTTGAGGTAGCAGTAGAGATACGCGGAGCCGAAGGTCGTGTCTGGGTTCAGACGGAAGTGTGCAATCGCCTCATTCGACAGCATCTCGCCATCCGTAATGGCAACTCGGCCCATCGTTAGCTTGAAGCTCAGGACGACGGTGTTGTCGGGAATTCTCTTCACGTGAAACTTTTCGACGGCCTCAGCGGTGAGAAACTCGGACGTGTACGAGATGAAGACACCGGCGTTGCCGAGGTCGCGGATGGACATCCAAGGCACGTCCGCTGGATTCTCGGAAAACCAGTGATGCTCCATGCGCGGCGGAGTCTTCCCGATTCCCACGGTGGAAACTTCATCGGCTGTCTTCACTTCCCACCCCTTCGGGATATGACCGAGTGGTGAATCTTCCAAGTGATCGGGAAACAGGGCGGCGGTGGTGTCGTCCATGCCAGCCGGTGCGCGGCTGTCTAGTTTGGCGCGGACGGGGTCGAAATCTACGAACCAGCTCTGGAACAGCGCCCGCGCCATCGCCTCCAGCGTCGCGTTCATCCGTCGGTTCAACTCGATCTTGTCGTCCAGCGCCCCCAGCACCGCCGCGATGGCTTTTTGCTCGGCGAGGGGTGAGACGGGAAGCGACGCCTCGCGCAATGTTGAGAGCGGTCGCTGAATCTGAGGAACGCCAACCTGCGAGACTCTGCTGAAAATGTAGTCCTGACCGTCTCGTGAACAGAGCCAGTAATAAAGGTAGAGCGGTTCCAGTTTCGAGCGGTCGCAGCGTACCTTCATCATGCTGTTACCCATGATATATTTTTTGAAGCGGCTCTTCTTTGGAATGACACCGATTTTCCCAAGCGTGCCCTTGTGGCAGAGAATCACGTCATCGGCTTCGCATNNGACGAACTTACCGAACTCGGCCTCGGCAAGTGCTGAGTCGATGAAGACAAAATCGTCATCGTGGAAGCGCCCGTCGGGATTGACGTTGGTTCCGCGAAGAACAGGCGCTCCCGTTGCGGTGTAGTTCTCGGCGCGGATCTTGTCCCCGAACGGTCCAATCTGCGTCGAGTAAGGCTCACTGGACGCGCATTCGGCGATTGTGAGATTTTGCCACTCACCCGCCATAACCCAGCCCCCTCAGGTTTGCTGTGATGGCCTGCTCCAGTTTGGCGGACTCGGCGAACTGGGCGCGCAGTTCGGCCACAAGGCGCGGCATCTTTTCCTCGAAGGGTTCGCCGTCGTCTTCAACTTCCTCGGCGCCCACGTAGCGCCCGGGGGTGAGCACGTATCCGTGCGCGGCGATCTCGGCGGTGGTGGCAGATTTGCAAAAACCGGCCACATCAAGGTAGGCGTGCGCCTCAGACCTGCCCCCGCCTCCATCATCACCCCGCCATGCGTGATACGTCCCCGCGATTTTTTGCAAATCGGCGTCGGTCAGTTCGCGGTGTACGCGGTCAATCAGGGTTCCCATCTTGCGGGCGTCAATAAACAGGGTGTGGCGGCGGCGGTCGCGCCGTTTGCCATNNAAACCACAAACACACCGGGATCTGGGTGCTGTAAAAAAGCTGGCCGGGGAGGGCGACCATGCAATCCACAAGATCGGCCTCAATGAGAGCCTTGCGAATATCGCCTTCGCCGGACTGGTTGGAGGACATGCTGCCATTGGCCAGCACAAACCCGGCCATCCCTTTTGGCGCAAGATGATAAATAAAATGCTGCACCCAGGCAAAGTTGGCGTTGCCTTTGGGCGGCGCGCCAAACTGCCAGCGCGGGTCGTCATCTTTGCGGAACCAGTCGGAATCGTTAAACGGCGGGTTGGCCAGCACGTAATCGGCTCGCAGGTCGGGGTGCAGGTCGCGCCGAAAAGTGTCGGCGTGCTCGGGGCCAAAATCGGCTTCGATGCCGCGCAGGGCCAGGTTCATCACCGCCAGGCGGCGGGTGGTGGCGTTGCTTTCCTGGCCATAAATGGCGATGTCGCCAATCTTTCCGCCGTGCAACTCCACAAATTTCTCGGACTGCACAAACATTCCTCCCGACCCGCAGCAAGGGTCGTAGACGCGGCCTTTATACGGGCCAAGCATTTCTACCAGGCAGCGCACCACGCACGAGGGGGTGTAAAACTGCCCGCCGTTTTTGCCCTCGGCGCTGGCAAACCGGGTGAGGAAATACTCGTACACCCGCCCCAGCAGGTCAACCGAGCGGTGCGTCTTTTCGCCCTCGCTGGCTGCGGTAAGCTCAATCGTGGCGATCACATCAATCAGCTCGCCAAGGCGCTGTTTATCCAGCGCCGGGCGGGCGTAATCCTTTGGCAAAACGCCCTTCAAACGCGGGTTGTCACGCTCAATGGCAACCATCGCGTCATCCACCATTTTGCCGATGGCGCTCTGTCTGGCATTGGCTTGCAGATAAGACCATCGGGCTTCTGGCGGCACCCAAAATACATTTTTGGAGCGATATTCTTCCGGGCTTTCTGGCAGAGCGTATTCGTCGTTTTCTTCGGCCGGTTTTACCTTTCCGGTCGTTACATCCAAAAGATATTGGTGTAACTCCTCGAAAGTGTCGGAGATGTATTTGAGGAAGATGAGACCGAGGACGACATGCTTGTATTCCGCCGCGACCATGTTGTTCCGCAGTTTATCGGCGGTTTGCCACAGCTTAGCCTCAAAGCCAATTGTGGCGGTAGATTGTGCCGGTGAACCGGTGGGTGAATCAGATTTTTGTTTCGGCATGGCGCGTCGTTTTTCTCAACACACAGAATGCCACAGATTTTATCTTGGTTAGGGTGCAAATGCGGAACGAGAAGGGGTCCATTGGGCAATGTTTTGTCAGACGCGGAAAATAAAGCCCGTCATTCCCGCGCAAGCGGGAATCTATAACAAACCCGCAAAAACGCTTGTTAGGAAAGCAATTTCCCTTGCGTTTTGGCTTGGCGCGTTATGGATTTCCGCTTTCGCGGAAATGACGTTCTCCATTTGCCAATTGACCACTCTTAACCCACATTTTGCGCGGGGTTATGATATAAGCAGGAACGGAGCTTTTTTTTCATGGCACATCACGTTATTACCCGTTTGGGCATCTCGATTATTTTGTGGGCGGGCTTTGCCGCGCCAGTAAATGGGCCGGCTTACGCCACACCCGTCAGCCAAAGCGAAACGCCCCCGCAGGCGCAAGCTGAACCGCAGGGCCACGAATTGCCGCTTAATCTGGCGCAGCGTTCGCGGCGAATTTTGCCGCAAGACCGCGAGGACGCCCGCGCGCGCTCAAGCCGGGTTGCGCCCGTGCGCGACGCGCAAACCGGCGCGCCCGCCGACCCGCCCCAGCGCGTGATTGTGCAGTTGGAAACCCCGCCATTGGCCGAATATGTGGCAAATTTGCGCCAGCTTTCGCAAAACGTGGCCGAAAAATATGCCAGCGAGGCCAACCAGCGCCTTGATGTGAACACGGCGGCCTCGCTGAATTACCGCGCTGCGCTGGGACGCGACCAACAAGCCATTCTGGATGCCATCGGCAAGCAAAACGGCGCAAAAGTGGCGCCAACGCACCGCTACGATGTGGCGTTTAACGGCTTTGCGCTTGAGCTGCCCGCCAGCCAGCTTGAGGCCGTGCGCGCCATGCCCGGCGTAAAAGCCATCTACCCAGACCGCATTTTGCGCAAAACGCTAGACACCAGCCTGAGCGTGATTGGCGCGCCGAGCGTGTGGGCCAATATCAGCGCCACGCTGGGCATTACGCGGGCAGGGCAGGGGGTGAAGGTGGCCGTGTTGGACACCGGCATAGACAACGCCCATCCATTTTTTGCAAACGATGGCAGCTTTGCTTACCCGTCGGGCTACCCCAAAGGCTACTGCGCCGCCACTTCGGGGTTTTGCAATGGCAAAATCATCGCCGCGCGGTATTACGCCCAAAGCTCAACGGTGAACATTAGCGAGACGCTCACACCGCTGGATGCGGACGGGCACGGCACGCACGTGTCTGGCATAGCGGCGGGCAATCTCAACACGGTTGCCTCGCTGGATGGCGCCTCCATCACCGCCACCGTGAGCGGCGTTGCCCCATTTGCCTACCTCATGGCCTACAAAGTGCTTTGGCTCATGCCGGATGGGTCGGGGAGCGGCGAGACTTCTGGCATTCTGTCTGGCATTA
>MTKZ01004985.1_pt1 | contig 12972 bp, 7 predicted proteins | sample 1042781 | NCBI WGS metagenome assembly MTKZ01 (sample SAMN06212207, study PRJNA360539) | anaerobic digester metagenome | biome: Wastewater treatment plant; material: sludge; isolation source: anaerobic digester fed with sludge from wastewater treatment plant | place: Denmark: WWTP Viborg ...
GCGGTTGGCCAGCGGAAGCTGCCGCTGGCGGCCACACGCGGCGCAGCGCCGCTAAAAGCCCCGCCGCGCAATGCGCCGCTACTATTTGATGAAGCCGCGACCGCCACCACTGGCAAGGGCTTTACGCCGCCCGGCACAATAATTTTTTGCCCCACCAACAAATTGGATTTGCCCTGCAAATTGTTCAACTCGTATCCAATGATGTCTTCTGACTTAACTTTGAACCGCCGCGCAATGTCATCCAGCGTGTCGTTGGCGCTCACGGTGTACCAAATGCCGTTGGTGGGGATGATATTCAGCGTTTGCCCAATATCCAAAAAGTCCGGCGAGTCCTCAATTTCCTTGTTCGACCACATCAACGTGGTAGGTTGCAGATTAAATCGCGCCCCAATCCCCTCCAGCGTGTCACCCGCCTGCACGGTGTAAGTCAGGATGGCAACACGCTCCGATGTTTGTCTGGCGGTGTCAAACACGGCTTTGCGGCTAATCAAGGCCACATCCTGATTGATAACTGCGCCGTATGATTGCAGCGCGATGGATTCATCGGTGGCGGTGGCGTTGCCTGTTTGGCCGGGCGCACTGGCCGGCCTGCGCGCATCCGGGCGGGTGGATGGAGCTTGCATCCGCACAAGCTGCGTGCCCGCCAAAATAACGGCCAGCAAAATAACCCCCACGATGGCCGTGTGCGAGGTATAGCGACCCGTAAGCACCAGCGCGCGCCATTTGAACTCATCGGTGCTGAGATATTGCCGCGCCAGCCGCTGAATGGAGCGAGCGCGATGGGCGATTTGGTTGCGGGTCATTACGAATTACGGGTTACAAATTACGAAGAAGCCTTGAGTCTCGTAATTCGTAATTGTTTAGCGAATCAGGTTCCATGGATTAACTGCGATGCCGCCATTGCGAATTTCAAAGTGCAGGTGTGAGCCGGTAGAATTTCCCACCGAGCCAACCGCCGCGATTACCGCGCCTTTTCTCACTTGTTGACCACATTTTACATACAACTGGCTGGCATGGGCGTAAAGCGTCTGGTATCCGTTGCCATGATCCAGCACCACATATTGTCCGTAACCCACTGGCACGCCCGCAGAGTTCAGCGAGAACCCCGCGTAAATCACCGTTCCGCTATCCGAAGCGTAAATCGGGTCACCCAGCCGCCCGGCAAAATCCAGCCCCGGGTGGTAGGCAGCAAAGTTATACCCAGACAGGTTGTGCGCGTTAGCCGGGTAAATAAAAGCGCGGGTTCCCAAAGTAGGGATGGCAACTTCGCCGCACACACCCACCTTGTACACCTTCACACCCGTCACGGCGTTTGTGCTCACTTGCACCGGCTTTGGTATTTGCCAGACCACGGTCTCGCGCTCTCCGCCACGCACAAACAAAATTTGTCCCGGCGTTAGCACCTGGTTGATGTTGTTCAGGTTATTCACAGACTCGCGGGCAATGTCTTCTGGCTTAACATGAAACTGCCGCGCCAGCGTGTCAATTGAATCGCCTTCCTCCACTTGAATAACCAAACCATTGGCAGGCGGGATGATAAGTTGCTGCCCTACGCTGAGCAAATCCGGGTTGTCTTTGAGGGCAGAATAGTTTGACCACAAAACTGTTTCTGGTGAAACGCCAAACGCATAGGCAATGCCAAACAGCGTATCGTTTAGTTGCACGGTATAGGTGATGAGACCTCGCGCAGCCTGCCGCGCCGCAGACGCAACCGCATCACTAGAGAGGACAAATGTGCGCTGGATAACGCCATTTTCACCAACCGGGGGCAGCGCATTTTGAGGAAGCTGTGTGACCGCGCGAGCTGGCGCGCCACACAGGGCGGCCATCAGCCCAAAGACCAGCGCGAACCGCATAACGCGAAACATGCGGACACGTCCATAACTATCTCCACCTGACATCGCTGAGATTATACGAGTGGGACAGCAAGCTCAGAAAAATAAACAACGCCCCGCTCAGAGATGTGTCATCTGAGCGGGGCGTTGTTGTTAACAGAATAAACTACCAGTTCGCGGCAGTTGTGCGCAAGGTGGAAGGTACATACACATTAGACACGTTCTTGCGTATCTTTGTGAGAGGGTCTCCCAGCAACACAAACGAGAAGATGACGGACCTGAAATTTGTTGGGGAATTTGTCACGGCGTTATACCGAGCGGCTTGCGTTAATTCCGCCAGTGTGGGCTGATATTTGGCAGACCACAGCGCATTCATGAAGCCGACAAGCAATCCCTGGTGAGCCGCAACGCTGTCTGCGCCCGTGGGTCCAAACACAGCAATTGAGCCGCCATTTGGCCGCAGGAAAATTTGCTCGTCTATGGTGGCAAACGTGCCCGATTTGTAAGCAAAGGTCACAAAGCGCGATGTTAAGCACGTCATAGACAGAAGAACCGGCAGCTTAAACCCGTTGTTCATCGATGAGACATCATTGGTATATGACGTTGCGCCAATGGTGAAGTCGGAGTGAAGAATCCAATTCGTCGGGGAGTCCATCGCCGCGATGTATCTTTCCACGCCGTGACCAATATAAACCATGGTTAGCGCACCCTGGGTATACAAATCCACCGCTCGTTGCCGCACGTTGGTCGGAGTCGCCTCAAAACAAGGGTTTGTGGTGGCCGGAGAATCTGGTGGAGCAGGTCGGTATTCGTCGCAACCGCGCGTCATCCAACCGGGCAATCGGTCAATTTCGGCCTGAGTCTCGGCGTAAAAATCACCTGCGGGATCTACTTTGTAACCGGCATACGTGCCGGCCCCCGAAACACAACCATCTACGTTGCTGCTTGGGCAGGGATAATTATCCGAAATAAAGCTGGCTCGCCGCGCCCAAGCGGCCTGCCCAATAAACTGTGTCTCGTATCCGGTAATTTTGCTGACAAGGGCTGTAAGATCCTGCACGCTCTTTACCGGGAATCGCCCAATTGATACCTCAGGCAGATTTGTAACTGATGTTAAGCTGGGGGTAGTTGGAAGAGGCGAAGCTCCATCCAATTGCCCAATACACATATCGCACGGCAACTCCCCCATTTTATCCAGACCAAGATTTGCCGATGTAAACAGGCTGGGCACAGTATTTGAAGCAACCGCCGCGTATCCCATCCCCACCGAAGCATATCCCAGCGGGTCTGCGCTTGTATGCCCCACAAGAACTGCCGATATTGGGGCTACACCCCATGTTGTCGCGGCATAGCGCAAAAAGTCTCGCAAAGCGTCTCCAGAAACACGCCCATACGACCAAGCGTCGTAAATCTTTTGCACATCCACAAAGCTGGCCGAGTAGCCCTGTGACTGGCGAAGCGCGATGAGCGGCTGAATTGGGCTGTTAAAGTAAGATGGCCCAATATAAAGCGCCTGGGAATTCAACGGCTGATTTATGGTCAGAGGCGTATGAGGGGCAACCGCAGGCTGGAAGAGTGTCTGCGAGCCTGTCAATAGATACCGGTAGCCACCCGGCGCAGAATCATGAAATGTAAAGCCGGAGGATGCCACGTTCATCAAGGCAACCGGGTAAAGGCTGTTTGATATGTCGTACAACGAACTGCCAACGCTGGCGTTCGATACTGTGTAGTTATACGCGCTGGCTTCTCCAACAAATTCTGCGCCATTTACGCCCGAAAAGTTGAGCGAGACGGGTCGTTTGTAGGCAATTGATTCAAGATAAGCTGCGCGATTTGTAGCCTGAGGCAGTGTGACCTTGATGCTGGGGTCCATTTGTGTCAAAGTTACCGTTAATGGAACAGAGCCAAACGTAGACACCACAGAAGAATTGACTGATTCGCCCGTAGTATTTCCTGTGAGATTCCATTGATATCCAGTAGGCATCATGACATAAGAATAAATGTACGTGTTCAACTGGAAAACCATATTGCCAGCTGCCAATGGCAACGTGGGCGTAAGATAAATATTGTTAACGGCTGTGGAGAACTGCGCATTAAAGTTGTACGAGAAAATATAGTCGTTATCCACGCCCGGGGCTGTTGAATCATAAAGTCTCTTTAGCTGCCACGTGTCCTGTTCATAAGCAGTTGAACGGGTTGGGTCGCCGCCAACTGCGGCAACATTGCGGGTGCCCATTCGCAAGCCGGGCGTGGAATCAAAAGTCAGCCAGTACACCTCAAACTTATTCCAGCGGTCGCCCGGGTTTGCGTAGAAAAGAATCTGGTCAGAGGCGTCAAACACACCCGGTGTTCCCCCATCAATAATTTGCGTGGCAACTTCTGTGCCACGATAATAAACATGAGAGTTGTTTATATTTTTCCCAGAAAGGTTGTACCCAGACGCTGTCAAGGCGCTACCCGTCACCTGCTGAATGCCGCGCCGGGTTGTGGTGATGCGCACCGAACTGACAAGAGCCGCCGGGTTTATGGGCGGCGTGTCAATGTTCGTTATATCCACCGCGTTCACAGAATTTGATGTTGCTGGGTCGCCCGCGCTAATGCGAGGTAGAGCCTGCTGCACATCCGCCGCGCTCATCAACTTTGCGTCGGGGATAACTACTTCCAAATCAGAGACGGCAACACCCTCGCCCGATTTTTCGTAAATGGGTGAAATCGCCACGACCACAATTCGCATTCCCCGCATTCGGCCATCGGATAGCACCGTTACCGGAGACCGCGGAAGCTCAATGGGCAAAACAGTTGAAATATCTTTTACAGAAACTGATTCGCCCGCGTCGTTGTATTGCGGCTCAACCGAATTTTTCACAACGGGTTCGTATTGCCCAGCCCATGCGCGAGTGCTTGTTGCCACAATTTTTGGGGCAACCAGGGCGTTCTCCGACATTCGGAGCGTAACGTAGCGAGCAGGCAGTCTCACCGACCCCAAGTCCTTCACTTCCCACCCTTTTGCAGAAGGGTTACCCTCCGCATCGGCCAGCACAATCCCTTTCCAGCTAAATTTCACTCCCTGAGACGTTTCTACGAGCGTCTGTCCTTCTTCGGCAGATGGGTTATTAAAGGCGCTCTCGCCTGCCTCTGGCGTAACCAGCGCGCGCGCGGGAGAAGTAGAGCCTGTTGCAATTAATGCGAAGACTGCGCTAAAAGCAAGAACTTTTTTAGAGTTGCTCAAAAACGTTGACTTATTCATACTGGCTACGTCCATCCTTAAAAAAAACACGCCTTTTTTGCAAGGCATATTAAAACGGGAGACGCCACGCATTCCTTTCTCCCTCTCTCTCCTCTGCGCAACATCTCCTGACATCTATAACGATTTCTATACTCTTTTATTTTCTAAAACAGTATATCGTATAGATACCACAATTCGCTGTAAGATAGTACAGAATTTGCGCTAAACTTAAGGATAGAGCGCATGAGTCAAATACAACATTCCATCGTCCACGTCATCAATGGCGTAGAACAAAACACTTCATCTCAGACATTCATACGGAAGCTGGGCAACCGACCGGGAATCAAAGAAAGCCTCGCGCTTTTCTTAGATTTACCCCACGCAACGCCCGCCCAGAATTCTGATTTGGCGCAATTGTTTGCCGAAGCCTACGCCAACGCATCCGGCGGCATTACCGCCGCCATGCGCCACGCCTTTAAGCTGGCAAACGACCGCCTGCTGGCTCTCAACCGAGGCGCGGCGCAACCCATTCAAGGCTCCATCACCTGCGGGCTTGTGACCGGCGAGCACCTTATCATCGCCCAAAGCGGCCCGGCCATCGCCTACGCCCGCTCGGCAGATGGCGCTTTTGAGCCGCTGACCAACTCGCCCGATGCCCCGGCGCTGGGCGCAACGCGCGCCCCGGAGATCAACTTCCGCAACATTGCGCCGCGCCCCGGTGACGTCTTTTTGCTCACCGGCGCGGGTTCCATCCAAAATACGCCAGATCAACTGATTGAAGCCTGCATGGGCAAAGGCGACCCGCACATGGTGGCTGGGTATCTCAACGCCAACGTGCGCGATGGCGCGTTGACCGGCGTTGTTTTCTCTTTGGTGGATGACGCCGCGACCGATGAGCCGCTGGCCCCTCTGCCCAGCATCCAACCACCGGCCCCCGATCCAGAGCCGCCAGCCGCCAACCCCGAGCCCAGCGGCCCCAGCATGGGCCAAAAAATTGTGGATGGCATTCGGGCGGGCAAGGCGGCCATTGGCATCCGCGCCACGCAAGCGGCCCAAACCGCCGGCAAAGGGATTGGCGAATTTAGCGGCCAGCTTTTGCCTCAGACCCCCGCCCCGGTGAGCGACGAACAACGTTCGCGCCTCAGCGTGTTTTCGTTGGGGCTGGTGGCGGTTCTGCTGCCCATCATCGTGGCTGCCATCGTCGCCACCAGCTACCTGCAACTTTCTGGCGAAGCCGAAAAACAGCAGCAGCGCAATTTAATTCGCGCCCAGTTAGAGCAGGCCCGTGCCAGCANNGGCCAGCAACGACCCCGCCGCATGGACAAAAACAATTGAACTCACCGGCGCCTTTGAGCAAAAGTTCAAGACCGATGAGCAAGTTAGCGCGGCGCGCCAACAAGCCCGCGACCAACTGGACAAACTGTATGGCATCGCGCGCATCCGCCCCACCCGCCTGAGCGAGCTTGCGCCCGCCACGCGCAAGCTGGCCGCCGCGCCGCTGGGGCTTTACACGCTAAACACCACCACCGGCGAGACGCTTTATCACACCCTTTCGGCAGATCATGCCAGCATTACCGGCAAACCCGTGCCGCTAACGCCCGCCGCAACCAGTGGCGAGCCGGGTTTTAAGGATGTGACCTGGGCCAGTTCCACCGGCAACCGCTGGCACAACGAAGGCGCAATTTTCATCTCCAGCTTCGCGATTGGCGAATACTCACTCGCCACCGGCCAAATTGCCAGCACCCGCATCACCGCCGACCCGCTTGGAAATACAACTTCGGTAGATTTGTTTGGCGACCAAATTTATATTTTGGACACGGGCGTGGGCCAAATTTGGCGAATGCAACTCAGCGGCGGCAACATCAATCGCTCATCTTATTTTCGTTCGCCATTTAACCCGCTCAAAGAAGGTGTGGACATGGCAATTGATGGTGCGGTGTATATCCTCCAGCGCAATGGCTCGTTGCTAAAGTATGTGGCCGGGTTGCCGGTGCAGTTCGCGTTGCAAAATTTGCCAGAGCCAATGACCGCCCCAGTTGCCATCGCCCTGCTTGGCCCCAACCGAGACACAGGCAGCGTGTTTGTGGCCGATGCCAAAAATGGCTCAATCTTCCAGTTTGACAAAAACGGCGTGTTCATTCGCCAATACCGCGGCGCGGGCGATGAGTTCAGCGGCATCATAGACCTTGCCTCCGACCCCACCACCAACACGCTTTACGTTTTGACCCAAAAGAATATCTTTAGCTTCAAACCGCAATAAATGCGCATACTTTCGCTCTTGCCCGCCGCAACTCAGACGTTGGAGGCGCTGGGGTTACATTCTGCGCTGGTGGATGGCTCACCGGATGGCGCGAAACCCGATCTTGTCTTTGCGCCACCAGAGGAAGATTTCTCCGCGCCCTCCCATGTGCCTATGCGCAATCCGCGCGCCATCGCCGATATTTTTGCCAACATTCAAACTATTGGCGAGGTCACGCACACCTCGGCGCAGGCCGCCGCGCTGGTTCAAGCCATGCGCAACCATCTGGATGCCATCCAAAACCAGCTTGCCAAAGCGGCGCACCGCCCGTGGCTGTCTGCGCTAAATGGATTGAACCCGCCGCGCCCGTCTGGTTTGTGGGTTCCAGAGCAAATCGCGCTGGCTGGCGGCCAACCCGCGCTTGGCCAGGCCGGTCTGCCTGCGCAAGACATGGAGTGGGACGATGTGATTCACTCTCAGCCAGAGATGATTGTGGTCATGCCTTGCGGCGCAACGCTGGCTCAGGCCGCGGAGCAAATTCGCGCCAACGCCCACCGCGCGGAATGGGATGAATTTCCCGCCACTCACCTCAATCAAATTTACGCGGTGGATTCGGCCTATTTTTGCGTGCCCGGCCCGCGTGTGATTCAAGGTGTGGAAATTCTGGCGGGGTTGCTCCATCCACACCTGTGCCGCCACCCGCTGGAAATCGAAGCACGCAGGCTGACCCTAGATGTGAAATATCGCTGATCTAACACGCGGTGCGGTCAGACGGCTCAACATCGCCAAAGATTCATCTTTCAACCAAAACAAAAAAGCCGGGCATCGCAAAATGCCCGGCTTTTTTTCTAACTCTGGTTAGTTTGTTTGGTTAGCGGCGTGTTGTGTTTAGCTTGCGCGCGCTCACACCCACGGCCAACGCACCCAGCGCCAAAAGCGCCATCACCCAGATGGGTTGCGCAGGCGACTCATCACCGGTCACTGGCAAGGTCACCGGACCGATAACCTTGACTTTGTAAACTGGCGAGAACGCCCCAAGCTTGCCATCCGCGCCCTTGGTCGCAACTTTCAAGTTGTGATCACCCAGCGCGTAATCCAGCGGAACCTTCCATTCCCAGTTGCCCTTCGCGTCCACTTTGGCAGTGCCCACTTCCTTATCGCCATCGTAAATGGCAACGGTGGAACCCGGCTCGCCTTTGCCGCGAATAATGCCGCCCTGAGAAACCGTGTCACCCTTGAGCGGAGTGATGCTCGGCACAATCGCGGCGGGGGCCGCAGCAGCCGTGGCGCTCACGTTCACCGAGGCCGCACTGGCCGGAACTTCCTTGCCATCCGCGCCCATCGGCACCAGCTTGATGACATGGTTGCCCACTGCAAGATCTGGCATCTCAAACTTCCACTTGCCGCTGGCGTCGGTGGTCACCGTGCCGATGGCCTTGTCGCCATCATAGATGGTGTATTTCGTGTTCGGGTCGCCCGTGCCATCCAACACACCTGGCTTGACAGCGGTCACCGCGCCATTCACACCCGGAACGTTAATCTTGGGAGGATTAATCTTGGGCAGCGCGGCAATCGCGGTGGCAATGGCTTCCTTCACGCTCAGCACAACACTGGCGGCGCTCGCAACCACTTCCTTGCCATCCGCGCCCAGCGGCACCAGCTTGATGCTGTGATCGCCAGCCGAGAGCTTGGGCAACTCAAACTTCCACTTGCCGCTGGCATCGGTGGTCACCGTGCCAATCACTTTGTCGCCGTCATACACGTTGTACTTCGTGTTCGGGTCGCCTGTGCCTTCAATCGTGCTCGCCACGCCCGCCAGAACCGGCAGCGCAGGCAGATTGATCTTGGGCAGGTTGATCTTGGGCAGCGCAGCAATCGCGGTGGCGATGGCTTCCTTTACGCTCAGCACAACGCTGGCAGCGCTCGCAACCACTTCCTTGCCATCCGCACCCAGCGGCACCAGCTTGATGCTATGATCACCGACCGAGAGCTTGGGCAATTCAAACTTCCACTTGCCGCTGGCATCGGTGGTCACCGTGCCAACTTGCTTGTCGCCGTCATACACGTTGTACTTCGTGTTCGGGTCGCCCGTGCCCTCAAGCGCCGCAACCGCGCCCGCCAAAATCGGCAGCGCCGGCAGATTGATCTTGGGCAGGTTGATCTTGGGCAGCGCAATGGGAGCCGCTGTTGGCGCAACAGTTGCCGGAACAGCCGTCGCTGGGATGGCGGTCGCAGCCGGTTTGGCTGTTGGGGCCACTGTGGCTGCCACCGGCGGGNNGGCGGGACTGCCGTGGCAACTGGCGCAGCGGGCGTGCCGCCACAACGCACAAAGAATCCCAAGCACAGCAACAACGCAAATGCCAAAGCAATCAGCATAAGCCAACGCTCATATGGCAAACCAAGAAATGCTGCCTTCTTGGTAATCTCTGTCTCAGTAGTGGTAGTGGTCGTGGTGGTGCGTTCGCGCAACGACTCTTTGCCTCTGTTTTTGTTATCCATTATTCCTCTTTCCTTCGCCTTTTTAACCTGTAATGAATAAGGTGTAATGTGTAAGCAGCCATAAGTCTGGCCCTAATCTTACAAATTACACCTTATCCACACGTATTTACTTCTTTGCGGCCATCAACGCCTGGGCCTGCTCAATCCAGCTGACAAAGTTGGCGGGCTTGATGCGGTTTTTGCCGCAAATGCGCTCCAACTCTTCTGGCGTGCTCTTCACCAGCGCGGCAAACGTGCAGATGCCCGCATCGTACAACCGCTTCTCGTACGTCCAGCCAATACCCTCAACTTCGGCCAAATCGTCCGGCTGAGAAGAATCCCACACGCGGCCAACGCTGTTGGTCTCGTTCGCCAACCGAATTGCATCGGCCTTCATCGCGCCCAAATCCACATCCTGGAATTCCTTGATGTCGAAGATCCGGCGCAGTTCTTCGTCCGGTGTGTTCGCCAGCTCAAAGAATGTGCCGATGCCCTCGGCATACAGCTTTTGCTCATACACCTGCCCCACTCCCTTTGTATCCGAGAGGTGTTGTGGGCAGGCGGCGCTCTTAATTTCTACCGTGGCGCTGGCTACCAGCGCCTGCTTGCGCGCCGCAACCCGCTTCTGATCCACCACGCCAGGGGCGGGCGGAACAGCCGCAGCTTTGGCTTCAAGATCAGCCATTTGAGCCTTCAACGCGGCAATCTCATCTTCCTTGCTCTTGAGGGCAGCCGCAGAGGTCGCGGCCCCGGTCGTCAGCGCGGCCAATTCCACGCCCGCCGCCTTCTTGTGCGAGTCGTACTCGCCTTCCAGCGCGGCCAGACGGGCCTGCAAGTTACCCATGCCGGTGTTGCAAGCATTCAAGTCGCCAGACAGCTTGCCGGTCTGCGCCTTCAATCCGTTAATCTCATCTTCCTTGCTCTTGAGGGCAGCCGCAGAAGCCGCGGCACCGGCGGTGAGCGCGGCCAGTTCGGCGTTGCTCTTTGCGCGCAGTTCGCTAAGCTCGCGGTTGGCCGCATCCAGCTTAACGCTCAAGTCTTTGCCGGCGTCAATCTGCGCTCGCAAATTGGGGATCTCGCCCAGTTTGGCGTTGGCGGCGTTTAGCTCGCCATTGCGCACATTCAAATCCGCGCTCAACTTGCCAATCTGAGCCTTCAACCCGTCAATCTCGCCACTGGCCAGGTTCAGCTTGCCTGTCCAGTCCTTCTCGGCGCTGGCAAAACGCAGGGTGTGATCGCCCTCGGCCTTGGCCTTGGCGTCCAACTCTGCCTTGAGCCGGGCAATCTCATCATCCTTGCCTTTCAGGCTAACAGCGGCGGTCGCGCCCGCGGCGGTCGCAGCGGCAGCGGCGGCGGCGGCAGCCTTCTTGCCGTTGTCAATCTCAACATTCAACAAGCCAATTCTCGCGTTCAAATCGGCAATTTGTTTGGCGGCGGCATCGCGCTCATTCGTCACCAAATTCAGCTTGCCCGTCCAGTCCTTCTCGGCGCTGGCAAAACGCAGGGTGTGATCGCCCACGGCCTTGGCCTTGGCATCCAACTCTGCCTTGAGCCGGGCAATCTCATCATCCTTGCCTTTCAGGCTAACAGCGGCGGTTGCGCCCGCGGCGGTCGCAGCGGCAGCGGCGGCGGCGGCAGCCTTCTTGCCGTTGTCAATCTCAACATTCAACGAGCCAATTCTCGCGTTCAAATCGGCAATTTGCTTGGCAGCGGCATCGCGCTCATTCGTCACCAAATTCAGCTTGCCAGTCCAGTCCTTCTCGGCGCTGGCAAAACGCAGGGTGTGATCGCCCACGGCCTTGGCCTTGGCGTCCAACTCTGCCTTGAGCCGGGCAATCTCATCATCCTTACCTTTCAGGTTAACCACCGCGGTTGCGCCCGCAGCGGTCGCAGCAGCGGCAGCGGCGGCGGCGGCCTTCTTGCCATTGTCAATCTCAATGTTCAGCTAGCCAATTCGTGCGTTCAAATCGGCAATTTGCTTGGCAGCGGCGTCGCGCTCATTCGTCACCAAATTCAGCTTGCCAGTCCAGTCCTTCTCTGCGCTGGCAAAACGCAGGGTGTGATCGCCCTCGGCCTTCACTTTGGCGTCCAGATCACCACTGAGCTTGCCAATCTTGGCGTTCAGCTCGGCAATCAAATCGTCCTTGCCCTTGATGCTGGCGGCGGCAGTTGCGGCTCCGGTGGTCAATACTGCCAGTTCGGCGGCGGCGGCTTTCTTTGCCTTGTCAAGATCTGCCTCTGCGGCCAGTTTGCCATCCAGCGCGGCCTTCAGTCTGGCTTCCCAATCCGATGGAATCCCAGCCAAGTGCGCCTTGAGCTTGCCCAGTTCGTCATCCTTGCTCTTCAAGGTGGCAAGAGCGGTCGCGCCCGCGGCGGCGGCAGCGGCGACGGCGGCCTTCTTGTCATTTTCCAGCTGCAAATTCAACGAGCCAATTTTGGCGTTCAGATCGCCTTCCAGCTTCAGCCGGTCATCGCCCGCCAGCTTGAGCTTTGCATCCAGATCGGCAATCCGCTTGAGCGCCGCATCCCGCTCGCTGGTCACCGCGCTCACTTTGCCGGTCCAATCCTTCTCCAAATTGGCAAAGCGCAGGGTGTGATCGCCTTCCGCCTTGACCTTGGCGCCCAGATCAGCTGTCAGTTTGGCAAGCTGCTCATCCTTGCCTTTGATGGCCGCTGCGGAAGCCGCAGCGCCGGCTGTCAGAGCTGCAAGCTCCACCGCCGAGGCTTTCTTGACTTTATCAAGATCGGCCTGGGCCAGCTTGAGCTTACCCTCCCAATCAGTGTTTGCCCCGCTCAACTGAGCTTTCAGGTTTGCAATCTCCGTGTCGCGGGCGCTCAGCTTGCCTTCCCACTCGCGCGTCACAACGGCGCTGGTTTCGCTGGTGTGCTTGTTGCGGTCATAAAACCACTTGGTAAGAAAATACCAAAGCAGGGTGGCAAGCAAACCACCCAGGCCAATGCCAAATATCACCGGCCAGGTTCCCGCTACAAACGGGTCATTTGCTCCAAATTGAATCATGATGGAAGAATCCTCCTCGAAATTGAATATTTTGACGAACAACCTTGATGTTTATTAGTCAGTATGTATCTGACACACATTTCTCTTACGCAAATTGTATTAACAAAGTATTGGTAAATACAGTCTGCGCGAAAAATCACAACTTAAGTAGTATAAAAATTTCAAACAACAACCC
>MTKZ01020423.1_pt1 | contig 12963 bp, 12 predicted proteins | sample 1042781 | NCBI WGS metagenome assembly MTKZ01 (sample SAMN06212207, study PRJNA360539) | anaerobic digester metagenome | biome: Wastewater treatment plant; material: sludge; isolation source: anaerobic digester fed with sludge from wastewater treatment plant | place: Denmark: WWTP Viborg ...
AGGTAATGGCGAAATACCATAAGAGAAGGGATTCCGCCATCCTGGCGCTTCGGAAAGCAAATATTTGCACGCGGTCCAGGACGTAATTCCCAACATATTGGCACCTGGACCTATGATGCTGTTGCCAAATTCGATATCCGCCCCTGTCGCTTTCGGAAGAGTCATAACCGTATATCCTTAACTGTTTTGGAAGACATTCAGGCACGCATCCAACGGTAAGAAGCGGTTTCAAGGCAATCACCAGGATCGGGTAATTCGACCCGAAAATCCGTATCCGGACCGATAGACAGAATATCCCGGGCATTTCGGGGAGATTTTAGTGCTTGGGCGGCGGACCGGATTTCCCCGTCGACCGAAGCCAGCAAATCTTCAAGAAGAATACCTTCCGTTCCCCGGATAGCCCTGCGGCATGCCATCGATTTTGCTTTTCGAACCATGTTTTCTATACTTGCTCCGGAAATCAGATCGCATCCACGAACCGGTTTGCGTGTGCCGTCCCGCAAGACCAAGGTGGCAATCTGATTCAAAGGGCTGGATGGCGCAAATATTCTGGTGGTGGCGGCATCGATATATAGTCCGCAAGCCTCATGGCCGGGAAGGCTGTTTCCATTGGAACGGTAGGGTAAATCTACCGTGAGGTACTTTGAAAAAATGGCGCGTGTGGCCTCGCGGTCCGGACGTGGAATGCGATAGACGGCGTCGCCAAAGCGCCCAGGCCGGGTTAATGCTGTATCCATCAATTCATCGGCACGGTTCGCGGCGCCGATAAGCAGAAGATTTCCATTGTCATTGACACCGTCAATCTGGGCTAGTAACGTTCCAAGGATACGGGAATCAATACTATTCCCTATGTCATTGGATCGTTTGCCGAAGGCATCAACCTCATCCATGAATATAACCGCCTTGTTGCCCTTTATTTTTGTAAACTCTTTTACATCCCTGAACATCTTGATAATGATTTGATCGGACATGCCATAAAGCCAGTGACGGTGGCTGCCGGGTGGCATGCTGTAAAACCTGACTGTATCCTTGTCAAACAATTCTTTGACAAAGTTACACAAGGCTTTCGCAAGCATGGTTTTTCCGTTGCCCGGTGCCGAAACCAACAGTATTCCCTTGGCGGAACGGCCCTGGTGGCGTTTGATGATTTCGGGATAGAGAAGTTGCATGACGATTTCGTCGCAAATTTCTTTCTTGATGACATCTATGCCCCCGATCATTTCAAGGGTTATACCGCTGTCTATCTCCTCCAGGATGTTCATTTCCGTATTTCGGCCCGGCACCACCTCGTAAACGAACCCCAAGTGACGATCAAACAGCACCCGGTCGCCCACCTTGACCGGCCTGCCGTGGAGTGTATGGGCCAAGCGGAGTGGAATCAGTTCCGTTTCACGGTTTTTTACAAAGAGTTTATCTCCGTGCAGTTCTTCCACCACCCCGAGTTCCTGACACAGAGGCACACTTGAATCAAGATCAACAATAGTATTTTTTTCATGGGAAATAAATACGCGCTGACCCGGGGAAAGATATTCCGGTTGGACCTGGTCGCTGCATTGGACCGCTATCAATGAGGAACCCATGGCTACCAGCACTTTACCCTGGGTTCCCGCTTCGTTCATCACAACCGTTGCGCTATACCAAGGGATATCGGTGAGATCGTCAATCATCTGTTTCATTTTGCGCTGAATGGATTGATTTTCCCGCAGTACGGCTTCGAGTCGGTTCTTTTTCCGAGCATAGGCCATAATTAATTCAACAAAGGCTTCGGGAACGGCAGCCTGCAGTTTTTCTATCGACTGATATTCTTCATCTTCGGAGTATGATCCTTCGGCGAGAAGACTCTCCACAATCCTTCTGATATCATTATTATGCGACATAATCACACCCTTTGTTTTAGAATTGAAAAATTACGTTCACGTATAATTGCATCACGCCATCCGTATAACTTTATATCGTAAGGCTGTTTTTTTACCGTGGCTGACGAAGTGGTTTTAAGACCGATTACCAAGGCTACTTGGTGCGGTTCTGGAAAAGCGGATTCCTGAACAAGGTCGTCATCTTGTGACCAGAACGCCGTGGTAGTTGCAGGTTGGGAAACCTGTCCGCTATTCAATGAAAAACTGTGATTATGTTCCCACCCGACAATATGAAGGCGCTGGTCATTGCGCTGAAGCAACAGGGCCTTTTGGGCCGCTGCGAATGTTTCGCTTGAAAACGTGAAACTGGTAGAGGTGCTTTCGCCCCCCGCCTGAGCGGGTATTTCATCGACAATCGCCAGATAAACGCGTTTGCTATCCAGAGCATAACCCAGATATCCGACCAGGAAGGAAGCATTTTCATACCGCCCCGCTTTCTCTGTTTTACGAATCAGTGAATCCAGTGTGGACTTCAAAATATAGACATCGAATAATTCACAGGAGGACGGGGTTATGCTTTTAAAAGATTCCTCGGGCTGTTTCAGAACAAGGTCGCCCCGGCCATTGGTGACCTTGGCGGAGAAATGCGAAGAGCGTGTGTTCCCCGTTGAAATAGTATCTCGCGACTTTGGATAAGCGGCTATGCGGTAATAAATCGGGGTGTTGTCCGCCAGCAGGCCCCGTTCCATCAGAAGACGCCCGATACGCTGTGCTTTGCTGTAAAAGGCCGTGAGCGTAAATACTTTGCTGAAGGTTTGGCCGTTTCCATCAACATCAATTGTAATTGCCATACCGCTCATATAGGGTTTCGAATGTTTCCGGGGCCATACCGGTTCTGCGTAAGCTTTACTCACTGACCCGTACGTACACGGCAGTATCTGCCCCTTACAAAGTCCCTCGAAAAAGGTGTGCTCTCCATACTTCATCAAGGAGCCAACAGGCCCCTGATCAAGCGTATCTCCGTTTGATGGGTCGTATACTTCAATGGTATAGGCATATTCCGAGCTGATTTCCATCCAAAAGTGTTCCATAGTAGAAGGTTACAGGCCGGCCAACGCCCCGGGAATGGAACGTCGGCCGACAAGACGCACGCCGCAGGCTAGCCTGCGGCAACAGTGGGCGTTACCATGATTTCATCATGGGACGTAACACCGGCCTCATCCAGTCGGTCACCCTGGTTGAGTTTCCTGCCGTCAATAATGGCGCTGTACGGAACGTTTTGCGGCAAGTCAAGACGGTGGATTGCCTCGGCTACCAGTTCCGAAACCAAAACATCTTTCGGAATGTCACCTTCAAACTCTACCCGTTTTTGCCCCGTCCAATCCGTCAGTACAGGACCTCGTGCTAGCGTTGCTTCTGCCATGATTTCACCTCCTTTCGCAAAAGTACTTTGGGGATATTGATACCCGCAAAATAATGGTCTGATTTACGGGAATGACACCATGCTCGCCGGGGATAAACTTCTTTTACGGGGATCATAGACACGCGGATGCGGACGCGCTCCTGGGAATGATTAGTCATGGCAGACTGCTCCTGCCGCCAGACGCAAGGCCGGCTCTGTAAACCGTATATAGGCTTCCGCCACACTGGGATCGGCCAGGGCTTTCACCTCTGCACGCACCTTTGCCGCACCCACGGACAGCGCTGCAAGATGCGCGCGCGCACTGTTTTCCGTGAGTAATCCAAGTGGAAGAATAGTTTCCATCACCGGGACCAGTTTGCCCCCGCGCATTGGCGTTAGTCCATAACGCACAAAACGCGTTTTTGTGTTGGCTTCCAGAAACAGCTGTGCGAGCGCGTCCAGCACCCGCGTGTCGTCCCCGCTCAGTGGGTCATCGGAAATTTCAAACCGAACCATTCCGACACCCTGTGTCGCATACGCGGCCGCCATAATCCTATTAAAACAATGGGGAGTATCACACCCCCCAGTCCATCCAGACTCCGAACGACGGAACTGGTAAGGCAACTGTTCCAGTATCTGTTGAATGAAGTCGTTTGTATCTGTGGGAAGCGATGCACTTTCAGGAGCAGATACCCCGCCGCCCTGGCCAGTCATGTGGCTAACCACATGGATGGCATGTTCCAGCACCTCTTCCGCATGACACGAGTCACCGGTCCATAATTCAAACACTACCAAAGGTATCCCGTCCTTTAATGTAATTTTACAGGGCTCGGGGTGACGGCAGTAAGACCGAACATAGCGCCTCAACGGAAGCCTGCCTGAAAAATTTGTATTAAGAAAAAAAGAAAGGCAGGAATCTCCATCATACTTCACGTTCACGTGTTTGGTTTTTAGCATAAACGAGGCATGGTCGGGGCCATGAAACATACAAGGCAGTCCCTGTCTGCCCAACGCGGCAAGATGCGATTCCAGGATTCCACCTGTGGAAGTAGCTGTTGTGTGCATGTTCATGACTCTTCCTTGTCCCTCCGTTTAGTAACGGTTGCCTTCAATACGTAGGCTCGGCGCCGAAGAGGTGGTCTGCGCAGATTTGCACAGATACCAGGGTTATCACGCAGATAGCGGCACGCCACGGAATCAAGGGCGTTTCCTTCGTCTGCCGTCACCACCTGATAGGTCAGCACCTCGTAAACCATCCTTACTATTTCGTGAAAACACGTTCCCCCCCTGAAGGTGCTGCCAAGGCAAATAAGTGGTGTCCGTACGTTTGGATGCAAAATGGGTGACCCGATTCCAACCACCCTCATTCCAAGATTAGGATCTGTTGTACGCAGGTAATCGTTGGGTATTCGAATTTCAACAAATAGTGGCTCCACAGTGTGCGATACAATCCCGTACTCGTCCTTCACCAAGTGTTCGAGTCCTTCAAATCTGCACAAATAAGCGCGCGGGGGGGTTCCGAGCCTGTCGACTACGCTAAAGGTATCGCTATTCTCTGCAAGTTCATTCATTCTGGCGCTGCCATGCTCCAAAAAACTTTTTAAAACAAAATCTATTTCAAACATTAAAGACTTCCTTTTGTTTGTTCCGTCCGGTCTACCACCCGATAGTCAACATGCCTATCTGCTGCAACACCTGAAATAATGTCTTCCAGAGGCAACCCGATTTCTTTCCAGCTGCGGTCAAGAAACGTACCTGCATTCTTCGCGTCAAGCACTTCATGACGGGAAAAAGGGTTGGGCGCCAGGACTTGCCCGCAAGGGCACCGTGTGTTTTCAAGTGGGAGAGCCAAGTCAATTTTTCCTACCGGCACGTGTCCGCCGCAAGTGCTGCAACGAACATAGTTAATAAATGATTTCCCGTGCAGCATAATCGAGGCATCGCTGCTCCCTGGTTCGTTAAGTATGTTTAGCGTGGCACCAATGCTAGTGTCAGCACTCAGCGATACCAGTTCTCCAAAGGCTTGGTGGGAATTAAAGCATTTGGGATTGTGTTGCAGGGTTATGGAATGCAGTTTCATCTGGTCAAGGTCAATAAACATTTCCCTGGACATTCGGGCGTCGAGGTCTCCACGAAGTCTCTTGATCGCTTCTATACATTGAATACCGGCAATGATTCCGCACTCAGGGGGTATACTGAGGGTCGGACGCGATGGCTCTGGATCGTTCCACCAGGAAGGACAACCAACCCTTTCGGAGGCTACGGCTTGCGCCAATTGTTCGTGCCCAAAGGCACAAACAAAACACGGCGCGTCCGGATGCGCTCCGAAAGACGCAACCCGGCCGATCATAAACTTTCCCGACCCGTCCGTGGCTGCGTCAACCCACGGAATTTGCATACCGCAGCAGATTTCATTTAGCAGTACGCGGGTGGCCAGATTGTCCAGACAAGATACGACAAGGTCATAGCCCCACAGTGTGCCCCGTCCCAACATTTCCAACCGTTCGGCAAAAACACGTACATGGGCGCTTGGGTTCACTCTCTTTATTTGTAATGTTCTTGCCTCTACCTTCAACATTCCCACATGGACGGCATCAAAACTTTGGTTCCCAAGATTCGCTGGTTCCACAATACCGGGGTCCACAAGCAAAAAATGTCCGATTCCCAACATCGAAAGATAATTCAGCACCGGTCCCCCAAGGGCGCCGACACCTATCAACGCTACCTTCTTTTCAGCAAATGAGCGCACCATCTTTTCACCAAGACATGCATCAAGGCGTGCAGTGCGTTCGTCATGCTGTCCTCTGATGACTTTGCTTTCTTCACGAGTATAGTCCGCCATCTGATGTCCTTTTATTCCGTCTGTGATATGGGAGCACCCGAACAGAGTTCCTGTCTGCGACGCAGCAAATCATGCCGGTATTCGTCCATAGTGAAGCAACAACTTTTCACTACCGGTTGCGGTGTCCAACCAGCATCCAAAGCCGTAGGAACGCCGCACCCCACACACGTATCCCCATAGGTGTACGCGGGTACTTGTATTGACTGCACATACCATAGCCCGCACTGGCATTGCACCGCCGGCATTCCTTCCGTGATATGCGTCTTGGACCTCGCGCAAAAAACAGGCACATCGCCTTCATGGAAGGCACTTGCCTTCTTCTGAACTTCGCTTGAATAATAAAAACGGTGTTCCGGTAGCGGTCCGAACGATACCTCATCGCGGTGGTGAAGCACATTTGCGGACAGTGTTGATAAACCGTTCACCAGAACGGTGCTATTGCGTTTCTTTACAAGAAGACACATGTCCGCATTCTTTATGGTGTTTACATTCACTAAAAGAAGAATGGCGTGTGTATCTTCAACTTCACATACCTCAGGCATGTAATTGTCATAACGAATTCCTGTGGTGTTGTCGAATTCAAACGAAATCCAGCTTACAATGAGCTCATTTATACTGGGCATGTAAAGCAACATGCATTTTCCTTTCAAAGACTACCTGCTTCGGGTATTCAGTTCTCTGGAGTCCATAATTTTCGGGATATGTCTTCTACTTTGATACACATACTGGGGCTACTCGAGGCTCAGCTCGACGTTCTTGCTTGGCAGCGTCAGTCGATAGCCTTTGGCGCGACCTCCACTTTCTAGAAGTTCCGCTTTGCCGCCGTTAGCGTTTAGCTTTGTGCGTAACCTCTTAACGGCTGCGTAGACGTCACATTGGCATGGATACGGCCAAAACATGCACTCTTCTTCTAGACGGTGGTTCAAACGATTAAACGCTTCGTTAATTGCTGTAATCTTTTCAAGAATGTACTCGATTGAAAGAAATGCACCGCATTCTTCCGCTAGTACAACAAGCACCAAAAATTCGCGGCGGTCTACCCGAATTTCCGTTGACCCGTTCACCAACACTTTTCGCTTGCGTTTGCCGAAGGGGTCACCTATGATGGAAATTTGGTCGTTGACAGTATAATGTGTATTAACCGTTGTCATGCATATTTTCCCGTTATTTTTTTTCCAAATGTGTTAGAAATTTCCGATGGGCTTATGTATTCTCGATTAACAGGAGAAACACAGGAAAGGTCCCTTATGTCTTAAAAAAAGCAATTCGAATCTGCTGTCGGCTCTCTGTGCTGATTCTGAGTGCCTAGGAATAATCTGTGTTACTGTTACTTGATTCAATTGGTGATCACGCGAACACTACATAGTGTTACTCCTAATTCTAATGCATACAAATTCTGGGTACAGCAAAAGTATCGTGAAAGTATTTACAAATATTTTGTGTATTTTCAGGCAAGATATGGTACAATGTGGTTGTGCTTAGTATTTGAAGATAACCGCATATACTTTGGAGAATAACAACATGAGTACGCGGAACGATCTGATTATTAATATTAGCACTTGTACTGTAACATATAAGGGATATTATATATCTTTTGAAACGATTCGTCCATCGTTTTGGTTGTTAATAGCACTATTAGATAAAAAAACTCATTCAAGGATATCATTATACAAGCAGATATGTAGTAAGGTAAATCAAAATAAAGAATATATCTTGACAATGGAAGCGGTCGTATCTTATTTGAAAAAATATGAAGGTTATTTAATCACCGCTTTGAATATGCTTGAAATACCAATTTCTATACAAAGAATTAAAATTAATAAGGGATATAACTGCAATATTATATACAATAAATTATCAGTCAATATACAACTAACAGTTCCTAAATTAGAACAATATGAAACAATTACATTAGAAAATGCAAAAAATAGTTTCGACCATAAGGAATATAAACAATGTGTCGAAATGTTAGAAACAAATTGCAAATTTTGTAGTGTTATTTTTAAAAATACAGCAACTCTATATCTTTTCTTGGCATATAGCAAACTTGGTGATTTCTTGGCGGCGTCAGAATATGCAGAAAAAATATTTTATGTTCTTTTAGACAAAAACGATCAAGTCATTTATGATTTTTTTATAGATGAATTAAGCAAAAAANNCTTTATTACATTGAAAAACAAAATTTTCAGCAGATAGCGGATGCATCCGGAATATCTATTGCAACCGTATCTCGACGTTTAAAAGAGGCCAAAGAATTAGGTTTTATAAGGGAAACTTTTAGTTTCGTTTTACCGGACCAATATAAGAATAATTTTTTTGAAAACGTTACATTCCCTACTATAAGTAATCGTCTACTTGAAGAATTTGGCAGAAAAAATGCTGGAATAAGAAAGATTATTGTTGTCGCAGGCGATAGAAACCCAGCCAAGGAAGTTCCCGATACCATACAAAATGGCTTTCCCCGCGCACAACGGGTCGCTACTCATGCAGCTTGGTTACTCGCAGAACAAACAAAGGCATTGTTGTATACAAAACCAAAAATACAGATCGGTGTGAATTGGGGATATACGGTACAGCGGGTTTGCAATCATTTTATAAATTGGTGTGACCAAGAATTGAAGCAAGTATCCCCTGACTATATCGCCTTAAGTGGATTAACCGGATTATTTTGGGTAGATTCGGAGGACAAGAGCAAGCAGGCTTTGTTTCGGCAAGCATGGAGCAGCTCCTCTTCGGTTAACGTAGAAACTTTGGCCCGTGCATTTAAAAATGGGTCGGAAATTCCTATACGTATTGTCCGTTCCCCCGCTTTTTTAAGTCAAAGTCTCTTGAAAAATCTAAATGTTAAGTTTGAACTTTCCAACGAGACTGAATATATATTGGGAACGGTATTTCAAGCTGACCCCGGCTATAACACCCTATATGGACACAAACCTGTGGTGCCTACCGATAAATCTGTCGGGACCTTTCTTAACGAACGTTGGGAAGCCTACACACATAAAGATCTACCGGAAAAATTAGAAAAAGAACACATGAATCAATACGGTACCATTTTGGACCACGATATTTTGGTGACCAGCATGAGTGCTTTAACCTCAGATTCGGGACTGGTAGAATTTATTTCCCCTGATGTGGATATAGAAAGATTACGCGATCAACATGACGCGTGTGGAGATGTGGCCAATCATATTTTTACCAAAGACGGACGTTTTCCAAGGGGAAGATTGAAGAGAAACGACCTCGAGCACTTCAATGCGCGTATTCTGTCGCTGTGGCCCGAGGATTTACGTGACGTGGCCAAACTGCATAGTGAAAACAATTCCAGGGAAGGGGGTGTCATTCTCGTATCATCTGGAAAAGATAAGGCCGAATCTATTTGTGTCGCACTGACCAAACTGAATATTGCCAATTATCTTGTTATCGATACCAACATGGCTTGGGCGATGTATGACGAACTTGGGATTGATAAAGAGGTTAAGGACAAAGATTTTGACATCAATTACTCTAAGGAATAAGACAGGACAGTGTTGGTTTAGTAAATAATGCTTTGACGTGTCATGTTTTCCGGTCCGGATTAAATGCGGGGTTAAGCGCCCGGTCAAAAGAATTTTTGTATAGGCGGCGGTAAAAATAAACATCTGTCCCTGCACGGTAACTGGATACAGAAGGAGTCAGAAAATGAAGACAAGTATTCTCTTTGTACCGGTGCTGTTTCTGGTGCTGTTTCTGGGTGTGGTACTTATGTGCTGTATACCATACTCCAATGCAGACGGGTTACTGGGTTCCACGCAGAATCTTAATCATCCGGCAGATGTAAACGTCGATTTCCGGTTGACCATAAGTGAGGCCATCGCCTATCTGTCCGGTTGGCAAACGGGTTCTAACCCCATGGACTATGCCATACTTGCCGCAGCGTTATGGCAACAGGGCGAACAGTACTTTTATGATTACGACACCCAACCTCCCTTGTGTTGGGCGCCGCCCGGAAGACGTATGAAAGGGATGTCCATGGCAACGTGGACCGCCGGTGCCTGTCAGGAAGGTGAAAGCGACCAGGCCGTGGCGGAACTTGTCTCCCTTGGCGTATCCGATATTGCTGTGGTACCGACCTGGTACCAAGCCAGCCTTCACACAACGAATATATATCCCTTGCCTGAACGTACCATGACTGACGAAGACGTCCGGCATATCATCACGCAAGCACACAACCTGGGATTTCGGGTAATGCTGAAGCCCCACTTGGACCCCGAATACGGCGGCTGGCGTGGGGATATCTGTTCGTTGAACGAAGAGGATTGGCAGGCTTGGATGAATTCCTACCGGAACATGGCCAATTATTACGCGGACCTTGCTGCGGAACTTAACGTCGCGGTATTTTGCATAGGCACGGAACTCAAAAAAACAAGCGGGCGCACCGCTGACTGGCTGTCTATTATTGAAGGTGTAACCGAACGGTTTTCCGGTGAAATTACCTACGGTGCAAATTGGGATGAATACACCGCCATTTCATTTTGGAATGCACTCAATTATATCGGGATTGATGCGTACTTCCCCCTTACAGAAAACAATTACAGGCCAACCGTTGACCAACTCAAAGCAGGATGGACGGAACCCCTGCACGCTTTGCATGAATTCTCGATACAGTATGGACTGCCTGTGCTGTTCACCGAAATCGGGTATTGCAGCTATGACGGGACGAACACGAAGCCCTACACCTGGGAAACGACCACAACGGTAGTTGACCTGCAGGAACAGGCGGATTGTTACCGTGCTGCCTATGAAGTTTTGTGGAACGCTCCCTGGTTCGCAGGTTTCTTTTGGTGGAACTGGGACCCAAATATGATCCACGGTGGTCCTTATGACCCCCATTATTCCCCGCGAAACAAGCCTGCATCAGAAATCATCCGCTCGTACTACGCGCAATAACCGGTATGGCTTCCAGGAGACTCAATCCGTTGTTAAAATAACAGGAATGAAAGATAACACGCCGACCAACATGTTGTTGACCGGCGTGTTGTTACTTATGTGTCATTGGGAACTAAATCAGGCGGTGCGGTAAGGCGCTTTGAGGCTCCATCCGTTTTTGTATTCGCGGTAGGCCCATTGATTGGCGATAGCCACTGCGTCCGGTTCGCCGCCCACGAATTTCTGCGTGGCATCGTCCCATTCCAGCATGGAACCGCCGGAGGCCGGGGCTTCATCAGGCAGTTCACCATTTTCAAACTTGGCGCCGGACGCGAAACGGGCACCGGCCACATAGGCGCAGGTGCCCATGTGGCATACGCGGGTGGTATTGTGCAACACATCGATGTTGGATATCGGTTTTTCCCTTGACTTGACGCAATCCACAAAATTCTGCCAGTGCAACTCGTTCAGCTGGCCGCCGGTTTCTTTCTTGGCCTCACAGCCGCCGTTGTTCGGGAAGGGAATAACCTCATATCCCCCCCGGTCCACCCGCAACAGCCCCTTGGTACCGTAGAACACGATGCCGTGATCGCTCTGGGTGCCTTCCAGCAGCTGCGGGTTCCACACCCGGTTGCTGAAGGTAAGCAGGTAATCTTCAAATTCCCAGGCAACTTCGAGGGTGTCGGGGGTGGTGCGGTTATCCTTAATTAAATATTTTCCGCCCTGCGCGGAAATGCGTCGTGGTTGTTTCTCTTCCCCCATGCCCCACAACGCGATATCAATCAGATGGGCGCCCCAGTCGGTGATTTTGCCGCCGGAATATTCCAGGAACCAGCGGAAATTATAGATCCAACGATTGGTATTGAAGGGGCGGTGTTCCACCCACCCTTGGTGAAAATCCCAGTCAATCCCGTATTCCGGGGCTTGATACTTGGCCAGGTCCGTCTCGCCGGGACCGATACCCTCCAAATTGTTGTTGTCGTGAGACCAGGTTTCCACCCGGGCGACATCACCGATATAGCCGTCCCATACCAGCTTTACCGCGTCCTGGAAATGTTTGCCGCTGCGCTGCATGTTGCCACCCTGAAAAACGATGTTATTACGCTTCACGGCGTCCACCATGGCATGACCTTCGGCGATGGTGGTACACAACGGCTTCTCGCAATAAATGTCCTTGCCGGCGTCCGCCGCATGCAGGGTACACAGGCAATGCCAATGGTCCGAGGTGGCAATCACGACAGCGTCGATATCCTTGTTCTCCAGCAATTCGCGAAAATCCTTGTGCTTGGAAAACTCGGGGAACTTCTGGGTAACCATCTGTGCACCACGCTCCAGGTTTCGCGTGAAGATATCGCACAGGGCAATGGGCTGGATATCATCGCGCTGAAGCACGAACCCGAGATTGGCACGGCCCATGCCGCCCGTGCCGATATGCCCGGTCAAAATCTTTTCATTGGCGCCCAGCACTGAGGCCGGCAGAATGGTTTTATATACAGACGCATGGGCTTTGTTGGCTGCAAAACCCGCCAAGGCGCCCGCGCCAGCCGCCCGAATAAAAGAACGGCGATCGAGCCCCGTCTTTTGTCTTCCATTTCCTTCCATTTTTTCAACATCAGACATTGTGTTTATTCTCCATGCTTGGGTGTTTTAGGAAAGGGGTCATTGAGCATCCCGGCCACCGAACAGCAGCCTGTGGCTCTTACACTACATCGAAACCATATAGTACTTTATTCATAAGCCAGAATCAATTTGACCGCTGAATACGACCACCGATTGTTGGATTCTATACACCGCAACTTGGTTAAAAACATTCAACTTTGCTATGCTTACCTTCCTGTACACTGTTGAAACAATAGATTTTGTTTCGAAAAACAAACGAGAAAGGTATTCAAGTATGGGTAATCACGATACGACAACTAAGAATGCGCGCCTGAACATCTCCCGTCGTTCTTTTCTAG
>MTKZ01017913.1_pt1 | contig 12959 bp, 10 predicted proteins | sample 1042781 | NCBI WGS metagenome assembly MTKZ01 (sample SAMN06212207, study PRJNA360539) | anaerobic digester metagenome | biome: Wastewater treatment plant; material: sludge; isolation source: anaerobic digester fed with sludge from wastewater treatment plant | place: Denmark: WWTP Viborg ...
GCCCTCGCGCCAGAAACGTCTGCGCTCTTCTTCGAATTGCGCTTCACGCCAGATAAATGCATGCACACCGGGTAACGTGAGCGCCGCGGACCCATTTCTCAAAATGCGTTTTAAAAATACAATATCCGCAGCCCGGGATACTTCATAACTTTCATTAAAGCCTCCCCCTTCGATGAAAAAGTCATGGGGCAGACTGCAATGTCGGCTGGACCAGTACAAGGGGGAATCCGGCCGGTCGGCTGCCAGAAGGTCTTTGTCGTGCCGCATGAACCAGCGGGTCAAACTGCCGGCAGGAAGCGATTTGCTCCTTTCTACTGCACCCTGGACAATTGCACGGACCGGGTGTTTCCTGTGCAGGTCGAGGTGAGAGGAAAGCAGTCGGGGGCCCGCAAGCAAATCCTGGTCAAGGAAAAGAAGCCATTCCCCCCGGGCGCTGAAAGCACCCACATTCCGGGCATGCACTTCGCTGGACGCAGGCGCATATAGACATTTTACCGGCATGGGCGCTCCTGCCGCGTAATGCTCCACCACGGCAAGCTGTTCCCTGGTAGAATGCCCGTAAAGTACAAATATAACTTCATAACAAGCCGCAGGTAAAGTTTGTTTCGCCAGGCAGGTGAGAATGGCGGGCAATGCCCTGGTCCTGTTCTCTAAAGCAATTATTACGGTAATATCGGTTTTAAGCATATCCTGTCCCGAAGGCTATGGAACCTCTTCCGGGAATCTCTGCCCGAAAGTGTCCTGTGGAAGGTGCTTCAAATCTTATCACACATGCTTATGGTATCATAAGTGGACATGGAAACAAACAGGACAATTCGTTTTACCAGGGGCAGTAGTCGGTACGGACATTTAAAGCAATGCGTCGGGAAAAGTAACCCCATAGCGGTCTGTTATGATGGACCACAAGGAGAACTCTGGCGCCATTTAAATACTGTCCTCATGAATCAATCTTAATACACTCAGATAATCTCCAAACCGGAAAAAAAATAATCATGGCCCTTCTTTCAACGTTTATCGCCACTCAGCGTTACGCGGAAGTAACACCATACATTAAAGGGAATGTTCTGGAACTTGGCTGTCAAAATTCTCTTCTTTTAGGCAATTCTAATTACAATATCAGCAAGTATTATGGCGTTGAGAAATCGACAAATCTAGTGAATAAATTAACAAAACAATATCCCGACGCCACATTTCTTCAGCGTGATTTGGACCGGGACACGCTTGGACTGGACAATATTTTCGACTGTGTGCTGATGGTTGCGCTGATTGAGCATCTCTATAATCAAAAATTCGTTTTTGAAGGGGTAGCACGTGCCTTGAAATCTGGTGGTATTGCTGCAATTACCACACCGACGATGTTGGGAAATGATATTATATTGCCTTTGGGGGCCTCCATAGGGCTTTTTAGCAAGGCTGCTGTTGAACAACATATTGTCGTATACAGCCGGACGCGATTCAGAAATATTGCCAAGACAGCAGGCTTAACCTTAAAACATCACCATTATTTTCAGATGTTTTGCAATCAGATCGCCATTTTAGAAAAGCCGTAGACAAAACCTGATTGTATGAGTGTGTTTTTCCCGGCTGATATTGACACGTGAAACAGCTTTATCATCGTGTCGGGAAAACAAATTCATAGGGCCATAAGGCCGCGTCGTGGTTGGATTCCGTTTGTTTTAAGACTTTGTAATACTATATGCTTCACCCCGGTAAGGTGTGGCGTACCTACAAAAAGAAACCTATTCGAAACAGGCAAAAAGGAAACCAAGAATCATGGGCGTATTAACCGAGATGGTAAAAGACTATTTTGAAGCGAATGACTGGACTTATGAATGCAGTCCGACGGAAGAGGGACTGTTTCTGGCGGAGATCGGAACGGAAAATACAGAATTTGATGTTGTAATCCATGCGGATGATGATATAAACCAGATCACTTGTTTTTGTATACATCAGGATGCGGTTCCTGAGGAAAAACTGAACGCTGTGGCCGAATATATGATACGCGTCAATTTCAGTAACGTGCTCATTGCTTATGACATGGATTTTGACGACGGTGAAGTACGCATGCGCGCAAGTATGAATCTCGCGGATATGAAACCCACCCCCGATATGCTTGATACCCTGATACAGAGCACCATTTCGTTGGCGGACATTTACTATCCCGGTTTGATAGCGGTAATGGAGGAGGAATCCAGCCCGGAAGAGGCTCTTAATGAATGTATCAGTAAGATGGGAGATATGGTTGCCGAAGACGAGGAGTAAGATTTCGTTGTTTGTGCAAACATACCTCGGAAGGCGTTTATTTGGCACCTGTTCTATCTGTTTCTTTGCATGTGCTTCCATCCCCTTTGCAACACATTAAGGTTCCATCAGTGCCCGTTACGGGCCCTTTGCATCCCTGCTTTCTGAATCCAAGGCGCTTGCCGGCCAGAAGATGCGCGACCGTCCACAGTATCAACACGCATGACAGGAATATGAAGGCAGTCGCTATGGTGAGTACTACGGAGTACATGAGTTCCGGAACCTGTTTCAGGTCAAAGATACGGCGTGGACATCCATTTCCGTTCAATGAAATCCAATGCGCCACACAATAGTATTTATAGAATATCATCTTTCCGCTGGCAAAGAAAAAGAAAACTTTATAAAGGTGCTGTCGGGCGCAGAGGGATTCGTACGTAAACAGGGAGTAACAGGAGACTGAGACGGAAATGCTGCGCCTGCAGCTGATGCGCAATCATGTAGTCCCGGATGTATCAGGACGCCAAAGCCCCTTGTCGTACAACGGCGGAACCTGTATGTATCGTTAATCTATTCAGTTTTCACATACGGAAATGTTTTTCACCCTGCCATTGGGGTTGGTTCTGAATACTACCGTCATGCCTGCCACGGCCGGGAGCGGTTGGTTCCGGATGCGGCGGTAATTGCGATATCGGCGTCTCTGGCGATTTGAAAATCAAACATGCCGACGCAGATAAAATCCGCCCCGTTATCAAAGGCATAGCTGAAACCCTTTTCTGGTGGGATCGCGCCAGCGGCAAGTACCTTAAATGCTATCCATGGTTTTTTGACCCCCTTCATGTATTCAATCGTAGTGGCAGGGTCAACACACCAGAAATTGTCGTAAGGGTTTCGGATTACTTCATCCGTCTGACCGGGCTTTCGTGCTGACCAGTATTCTTCGGAATGCAGTGTTTTTACATAGAAGTCCGGACTGATGCCGGCTTCTTCGCAGGCTGTGATTACCTTCAATGAATGACCACCAACGCCTGCAGGTAAACCACAAGCCTGAATGAAGTGTACTGTTTCGGCCACAAGTTCCAAGTCGCCATCCGCCACCAGTCTGTCCCCGACGGCCCCTTGTATATAGGCCATAGTTGCTCCGTTGTCTACGGCTGATTGCACACCGGTTTTGTAATCTCCAGGTTCGGGGTGCACTTCCGATATCCACTGGATTTTGCCGCCCTTTTCGTTCCAGTAGCGGTTAATGATATCACCGGATACAGGGTTCGTCAGAATTGTGTTGATTCCATATTGTTCGCATAGGTGCAGTGTTTCCAGTATCTTATCGTCCGTATTGTAGGATTTGAATAACTGTGATACATATAGGAGGTCCCTGCTGTGCGCCCATCCGCCAATAAGATTGCCGCCGCAGATAAGACGGCTGATGGAAATATCTTTGATTTTACCTTTAGGCATGGGGGTTAATGCCAAATCGGGTAAACCGGGGTTTTCTCCAGACTGTCCCATATGGGAGAGCAAAATTTCTTCTTCCATTCCGAACGTGCCGGCAGCCGCAGCCGCTGCACCTTTCAAAAAAGTACGCCTGCCTATTTCGTTTTTCATAATGTTGGCTCCTTAAAAACAGGTTGAGGCTTGCGGCAACGTATTCCCGGGAAAGGATATTATCTCTGCTATTGTATTATGAACAACTATCCCTGCCCTGGTGCAGGGTTTACTTTTCTTTCCTGTCCCGAAGTGCCTGCGCGTATTCCAATTCACGTATACGTGTGCGGATGTCCTCCAGCAACTGCCGGTTAACGCCGATAAGATCCGCGATAAGGCCTGTGATGACCAGGGCCATGCCGCCTCCAAGCATCAGGGCACTGAACAACAGAGACTGAATATGTCCCCTGCCCTCTCCAATGGAAAAGAAATACAGGAAGCGGACCGTTGGTAAGGTGCCGATGAAGAAAATAATGACGCCCGGGATGGCGAAAAAACGGAAGGGCCGGTAAGTCATAAAAATCCGGGTAACGGTAAACAAGGATCGGCGGATATATCCGGGGATGCTGTGGATCAGCCGTGAGGGGCGCAAATCCCTGTTTGTGCGTATGGGCACCGATATGATAGGGATATTCTTTCGGCCAGCCTGGATAATGGTTTCCAGGGTGTAGGTATAGCTATCAAAAACGTTGATTCTCAGAGCGGCTTCGCGGCTCATGGCGCGAAAACCGCTTGGCGCGTCCGCAATTTGCGTGCCGCTGGCCATGCGCACCACCTTGGAACCAATCTTCTGCAACAGTTTCTTGGTAAGAGACCAGTGCTTGATATTTGCTATGGGACGTGCGCCCACCACGATTTCCGCTTCTCCGCGCAGAATGGGCTTGATGAGAGTCTCGATATCATCCGCATTATACTGATTGTCGGCGTCCGTATTAACAATGATATCCGCCCCGTGCTGGATACAGGCATCAAGTCCGCACATGAACGCCTTTGCGAGGCCGCGGTTTCTGCGGACGCTGACGACCTTGTGTACCCCGTGTTCCCTTGCCACTTTTACCGTCTTATCCGTGGACCCGTCGTCAATGATGAGATATTCAATAAGGTCGATCCCCTCAATTTCCCGAGGCAAGGCGTCCAGGGTAATGCCGATGGTTGCCTCTTCATTAAAGCACGGGATTTGTATGATCAGTTTCATAATGTTCTTTTGTACCGCAGGAATACCGACCATGAACTTACTTCTTGTATTTTACTCTAACAAGGGTGGGAAAGCCAGTCCTTCAGGTTTTATACCGTCTGGGGTCGATATCGTATCTGTTCACCCGTAGCCCCATCAGGCGTTCGCTGATGCCGAGTTGGCGCGCCGCTTTGGCCTTGTTGCCCCGGGCATCCTTCAATGCTTCGATCAGCATCTCCCGCTCAACGCGGGCCAATGTTTCTTCCAGCGTTCCCTTGATAATGGTATTGGATGCCTCCGAGGTTTGTAGCGTGGGCGGCAGGTGGTGTCCGTGTACGACGTCATCGTTGGTAAGCAGGACGGCGCGCTCAATGCAGTTTTCCAGTTCCCGCACATTGCCGGGCCAGTGATAACTCATGAGCATATCAATGGCGGGCGTGGATATGCGGCGCACATATTTGTTGTTCTCGCGGCCATGCTTCTCCACAAAGAAATTGGCCAGTTCCAGAATATCTGTGCGCCGCTCACGAAGGGGCGGCACCACCACAGGAAAAACATTGAGCCGGTAATAGAGGTCGGGCCGGAATTTTTCGGAGCGCATCAGCGCCTCCAGGTCGCGGTTCGTGGCGGCGATCACACGGACGTTTACCTTGATGGTTTCATTGCCTCCAACACGTTCGAACTCGCGTTCCTGCAATACCCGTAACAATCGTATTTGTACCTGAGGGGATATATCCCCGATTTCATCAAGGAAAATAGTGCCCTGGTGCGCAAGTTCGAAGCGGCCTTTACGTTCGCTGGCCGCACCGGTGAAGGCCCCCTTTTCATGGCCGAAGAGTTCGCTTTCGATGATACCTTCCGGAAGGGCGGCACAATTCACACGAATGAAAGGTTTTGCGGCACGGTCACTGTTATAATGGATGGACTGGGCAACCAGCTCCTTGCCCACGCCGCTTTCTCCCCGGATAAGCACGGTCGTATCGCCTTTAGCCACTTTTGAGATCAGGTCGAAAACGGATTGGATGGCTTTAGAATGCCCGATAATATTAGCCGGCTGAAATTTCTTGCGCAACGCCTCCTGCAACCGGCTGTTTTCCTCCAGCAGTTTGTCATATTCTTCCTGTTGACATTGGCGCAAGCGTACGGCCCGCGCGATCATGGATGCGATGATTGCCATGAGCCGCAAGTCCTCGCCGAGGGATATCTCCTCTCCGAAAATACGGTCGGCACTCAGGGCCCCGATTATGGCGGAATCCATCTTGATGGGAACGCAGATATAGGAAATTCTCTCCCGATCTATGTTCTTGCGTGCATGGGTCCGGTTCAGAAAAATAGGTTCCTCTGAAATGCTGGGGATAATAACGGGAAGCCCCGTTTGCACTACTTTGCCGATAACACCCTCGCCCAAACGGTACCGCCCCCGCTGCAATTGCGCGGGAGAGAGCCCATGAGCCGCGCATATCGTTATTTCATTCAGCTCCCGGTTCAGCAAGGAAATCGTTCCACGGAGCATGCCTGTATGTTTCGAAATGGCGCGCAGAATCGGGACCAACTCATCCCGTAAATCAAAACTGCGGTCGAGCAGCTCACTGATTTCGTAGAGCAGGGTAAGCTCCGTCACTTCCCTTCGAATTTGACTGCTGTCCTGTATCATATTCACTTTTTCATTTCTGTAATCAGATACGCGCTGACGGCATCTCCCGGCACACTCCTTCTTTGCGACTTACACCGTCCTTCCACGTACCGTTATCCCTGTTTCCCGGTAACGCTAACGTTTAGCAACGCCGTTTCCGGACTGCCGGGAAAAAACGAAATGATCCTGTCCGGCCCATGATAGAATGCCTGTCACGGCTCTGAATTACTTATTCTGTGCCCGTTTTTAGCAGGTCCCTTTCAGGACTCCTCCGTATCCCAACGACGCTGCGGATGGTGGTTGATTGAGAAAGGGCCTTTTTCGGCTGCCGGTACTATTAGACCTAGGGCTTGGGTATTTTGACCTCAGTACCCATTACAAGAATGTCCGGATTTGTCAAGGCATTCGCTTCCACAAGTTGCTTGACTGTAACACCATATCGAACCGCAATTCTGTTTAAAGTATCACCAGGTCCCACCACATGAACAGCGGGTTTTGTAGCATCCACCCCGCCGGAGGGCGCTGGTGGTATTGATACTTCCGGGGCAATAGTCTCTTGACTCGGTGCCGGGGAACTGGCGGTGTCCACAGAGGGAAGCCGGGGAATGTCTCGCGGCTCAGGTATGTTCTCAAGCACACCGGGTTCCAAAACCGGAGATGGGCTGACCGGAATTACAGTGTCCGTCATTTCCGGTGTCAAGGGTGTATTTTGACGAGTATCTCTGTTTGTTCCCGCCGGCACCAGTGGCGGTACAGATTGAACCGGTTTATCAGGCTTGTTTACTGTGGAAAGGTCGGATGAAGGGGTATCCAGTGGCAGTGTTTCGGGCAATACTTCGGCATCCAGTAGCGTTTCCCGTGAAGAATCCTGACCAACGTTCGAAATCAGTGGTTTTTCTATCGTTACGTCATCAATGCTCGTTGCCGCTCCGGGCGCCTCCACAGGCGTCGCCGATACTTCGTTGGACAGGTCCGATTCCCCGGCGGGAGAAGGCGCATTTTGAACGGGCGCCGGTACCGGCCCGCCTTCCGCCGGGGCTTCCGTTTGCTTGATTCCGGCGGGGTCCTTTTTCCCTTCTGGAGAATCCGCTTCCTTCCCGGAGGGATAAACATCAAGATTGGCGCCGAACTTGATGTTGGCATCTTGCATTTTATTCCATCCCATAATGTCCTTAACGGTAACGCCATATTTATTTGCGATTGCGGTCAGTGTCTCCCCCTGCTTTATGGTATGAACCACTTTTCTTGTATTCAGAGGAGGGGTTACTGTCTCCATGGGAGAAGATTCTGTTTTTTGCTCCGGTTTTAAGGTTTCTTTCGGTTTCATCGCGGCAGCGGGAGCAGGCACTTCGGTTTCATCCGAAGGCTTTTCGACTTGTTGCGCCGGCGCTGAAGGGGGAACGGCTTCGGTTTCCTTTGCGGGAGCGGCATCAACCACTGATGCCCCTTCTCCTTCTCCTTCAATCTCCCCCTCCGCGGGAATGGGGGCCGGAAGCGCCTCCGGCGCCTTCTGGCCCATGGCGCGGGCAACTTTTTCCCGGCAGAGATCAAGCCGCCGCCTGGACAACTCAAGTTCTTCTTGTTTGAGGGTCCCCTCGCTTACCGCCTGTTTAATGGCCTGTATAATTTCCGCCATCTCGCCGGCGGAGATGGAGGAGATTAGTACGGCGTCACAACCTGCGGCGAGCGCAGCCACAACGTTTTGTCCGGTCGTATTCTTTGACCATGAAGCAATGGCGCTCATATCATCGGCAATCAGTACGCCTTCATACCCGGAGCGTTTACGCAGCATCTCCTGGACCAGGGCCGGCATCAGCGATGTGGGGCGTCCAGGCGCTTCCGTATCCAAAACGGGAATGGAGGCACCCGCTATCAATATACCCGAAACACCATGAGCCGCAGCCTCGGTAAACACCTGTATGGTCGCTGTCAAATTGTCGGCACTATCTTCCTTAATGGTAGGAATGCCGCCTTCTGTGAGCAGGGCGGAACCGATGCCGGGATAATGCCGGGCGACCGCAAGCACACCCTTTTCCTGCAGTCCATCAATATAGGCTATTCCCGCCCTGGCAACAGATTCCGGAGTCGTTCCCAAATAATAGGGGCGTTCTGAAGGCTGACGTTCCTTCTCATCGAAAACATCCAGTACAGGCGCCAGAAGCATTCCTACGCCTAATTTCTGCGCATAGGCCGCGGTTTGTTCACCCACTTGCCGAATAGCGTCCAAGGTTTCCAGACCGGCTATCTCTTCATAAGAAAGCGCTTCCGGCATCTGCAGCACGTTTCGGCTTTGTCCTCCATCCTGGGCCGCCAGGATAAGGGGCCCGGAGGCGGGCCTTGTATCCAGCGCTGCCAACGTGGTTATTTGACCGACCAGCCTGGTGATTTGTGCTTCATTGACCGTATTGGGTGAGCGCAACCATATGCCGCCCGGTTTATTGCGGTTTAGCAGGTCGGCGCTATCCGGGTCCAGGCCGGTGCCCGGTATGCCCACAATCAAATGCCTTGCCGGCCAAACCTCTTCCAGATTAGCCGGTTGCACTGTGATGTCCAGCTCCGGAACAGTCGCCTCCGGCGTCCCGGAAGCGGGAGGCAACGGTGTCGCCGTTTCCAGTGCCGTGGATTCCGTTGCAGGGACTTCCGTATTCTCCTGTCTCAGTTCAAACCACGCGTAGCGCAAAATGAACCCGACAACAACCCCAAGCAGAAAGGTAGCTATCAAGGATGCGGAGGGACTGGTATACCAGGATTTGGTCTTCATATCTTTTCTTCGAACATAAGGTGACGGGGTGTCTCCCCCATACCAGGAGTCTTTACTCATCGTTTTTTTCCTATACATTTCCGTAAGAAACTAGACGGCTTGTTTCTTGGCGCCAATACCATACCTTTTTCATTGAACACAGTAAAGTGCTATTGCATCCTATTGTAGCGTATCCCGACCCTCGGACGCATCTCCCCCGCGCAAAATATCCAAAATTTCCCGCTGGTACAGGAGACGCAAAATCTTGTTGCCTTCAGGATTGAGATGACAATGGTCATTAAACAGGGTTTGCCCGGGAACGCCGTTGGGTTCGGCCGAAACGATGGCCCCTTCCACGTCGGCAAGATGCACCTTGTGTTTACGGGCCACCTCGCGGATAATTTCGTTTTCGGCATCCGATGACTGGTGTCTGGGTGAGGCATTTCGCAGCAGTTCCCGGCCTCGTCGCAGTCCGGCATCGTATTGTCCCTTCTCGAACATGTCGATGACTTCCTCATACAAAGTCCCGTCCGCTCCCGGCAGATTGGGCCGGAAAAGATTTGACGGAACGGTTCCCAGTACCAGCGGGATTCCGTGGCTCGCGAATAATGCCGCCATGGATTCCAGGTTTTTCTTGAATGCGTTCATTCGCCCGCGAACTTCATCGGGAGTAAACGTGTGCAGCCAGGCCTTGGATGAATCCGGAATGGAGTCGGCCAGAGTTCTCAAGTCGCTGGCCTCCTGAAGTGTGGCGATTCGGCGGCGTGCCCAAAAATCACGTATCAGTCGAAACAGCGCCGACTTGCCCAGAAGACGCTGGGCGGGGGTGTATTGCCGGTTGGCGAGGTGCATCTGCTGCACCTCCTCAAATTCGTTGTGCCCTGAATAGAGGAGCACGATATCGGGGTCGTACTGAACGATTTCCGCGGCAATCAGCACCAGACGGTGCGTACCGTAGGATAGGCCGCCGCAATTTATGATTTCGACCTGGTCAAATCGGTCGGTGCATGCCGTTTCCAGAGCCTGGCGCAGTTGTGAAAATTCATAATCCAGATAGTTGACGGATGACCCGCCCAACGCGAAAATTCGAAGTGTCCGCGGCGGCTTGTGGAGGGCAAAACGCTGGTGCTGGAAGGAAATCCCCTTGTCCGGGTTTGTTTCCATAAAGCCGTCTTCCGCTGGAACAAAAAGCATGCTATCCCGATCGAACCCCTGGCCGATATCCACCGGCAAGGGCGGCGACCTTCTCTCGTGAACCCGGGAGGCGATCTCTGCCAGGCCAAACAGCAAGACTACCGGCAGGATGACGTAGATCCCCTGCCGGATGTAACGAAACGCGGTTGCGGATATCGATGTCTTACCGCTCATGAAAAATACGCTTCCTTCTGTGAGACTTGCTTTGCCGGGACGACAGCGCCACTGGACCTGAGACGCAACTTGTGCAGGTATTCCCGGAGGGATTAAAGATGGCGCAACGCTTTTTTCCCGATATCCTTGCGATATTTGGCGCCGTCAAAGTGGATACGTTCCACCGCGGCATAGGCTTTCTCGATGGCTCCTGGGAGCGTCGGCGCCCAGGCGGTCACATTCAAGACCCGGCCGCCTGAAGTGACCAACTCCTCTCCGTTTTGTTTAACGCCGGCTATGAACACCTGAACATTGTCCAGAGCCTCAGCGCTTTCAATTCCCCGTATGGGCTTGCCCTTTTCATAGGGGCCGGGGTAACCTTCGCTGGCCATCACCACGGTAACACAGGGCTGGGGCTTGTACTCAATGTCGTACTCCGCGAGCGTTCCCGTGCAGCATGCTTTAAGTATGGGTACAATATCGGTATCCATCCGCGGCAGAATGGCCTGTGTTTCCGGGTCGCCGAAACGCACGTTGAATTCGATTACCTTGGGGCCTTCTTTCGTGATCATCAGCCCAGCGTACAGGATGCCGGTGTAAGGCATGCCTTCTTCTTCCATGCCGCGCAGGCACGGCTCAAGAATTTCCCGGTTGATACGGTCCATCATGGCGTCGGTAATGATCGGCGCCGGCGAATAGGCGCCCATACCGCCCGTATTACGCCCCTGGTCTTGGTCAAACTCCCGTTTGTGATCCTGGCTGGACGCCAGCGGTTTAAACGTTTTCCCATCGCAAAAGACGAGTATGGAAGCTTCTTCCCCCACAAGGCACGCCTCAACAACCACTCGTTGCCCGGCAAGGCCGAAGGTATTTTCGATCATGGCTGCGCGAATGGCTGCTTCGGCTTTTTCTACCGAATCCGCCACGGTAACGCCTTTACCCGAAGCCAGCCCGTCCGCCTTGATTACAATCGGCATTTCGGCGGCGCGGATGTAATCAATCGCCGATCGTGCGTCATCGAAGACAGCGTATTCCGCAGCGGGAATCTTGTGCCTTGCCATGAATTCCTTGGCGAAAGATTTGCTCGCTTCGAGCCGGGCGGCCCGGGCGGACGGTCCGAAGACAAGGGTATCTTCTGTGCCCAGAGTGTCCACAATTCCCTTGGCAAGCGGGTCTTCGGGGCCGACAACGACCAGTTCAATCCGTTCCGCCTCGATATAAGTTCGCAATACCTCAAAATCATCGGCGGCAACATTAACGCAAACCCCCTTGTCCAGCCGGTCTATACCGGGGTTTCCGGGAGCGGCATAGATTTTTTGCACCAGGGGACTTCGGGCAATTTTCCATGCCAGCGCATGTTCCCTGCCTCCGCTGCCGATGATTAAAACATTCATAAGGTATTCTCCTTTGTCGGGGGAGTGTTCTGCGTTTCCTGTCCTTTGATTTTCCTGTCGGCGGACGTGTCCGGAAACAATCAAACTGGCGCAGGCGCATGATCGCTCAGAAAATTCGCTATTGCCGTATCATAGGCGGATACGCAGGCGAACGCTTCACAAGCCAGCCGGAAACGCGTGTCATAGGAGGTCTGGCAGTCGTGAGCCCGCAATTCATGCATGATGAACGGGTAAGTCTCGGGATTCACGGCCACGGTGACAAACCTGAAATTTTTGGCTGCGGAACGTATCATGGCCGCTCCGCCAATATCGGTCTGGTCAAGCACCTCCGGTGCGGTTATGTTGGGAAAATTCATTAAATCCGCCACCGGCTGCAGATTTATGACAACGAGGTCGATCCAGCCCCAGCCGTAGGCCTGCAGTTGTTCCACATGCAGTTTATTATCCCGGTTGCCCAGCAGCCCGGCATGCACCCCGGGATGCAATGATTTCACCCGGCCGTCCAGCAATTCGGGAACACCGGTATAATCCGCCATGCTTACCGCTGATATCCCGGCGTCATGCAGAAGGGCCAGGGTTCCGGAAGTGCTGATGATTTCGACTTCGTATCCCTCCAGCAGGCGGGCCAGTTCCACGATACCGGTCTTGTCATGGCAACTCAGTAACGCCCGGCGAATTTTGGTCATAACTCATAATTCTCCCGAAAAAATGTTTTCAGTTCTTCTTCGCGGAGCGAACGCTCCGCAGCGTGTTAAAACCGGCCCGCAAATCAGTAATGAGAGCGTAAGTATACGACAAAAGGAAAAATGATATCGAATCACTCTTGTCCAAATTAGGTTTTGTCTTATCATAACTTGAATGTCCTCCGCGGATGTTGGAAAATAATTTTTTTCCTTAAACCACAATCCGACATCAACACGGAGGACGACATCATGGTAAAGACAGCCA
>MTKZ01007317.1_pt1 | contig 12952 bp, 12 predicted proteins | sample 1042781 | NCBI WGS metagenome assembly MTKZ01 (sample SAMN06212207, study PRJNA360539) | anaerobic digester metagenome | biome: Wastewater treatment plant; material: sludge; isolation source: anaerobic digester fed with sludge from wastewater treatment plant | place: Denmark: WWTP Viborg ...
TCTTCCTGCTTCGCCGTCTTTTCCCTCAGGGCCTGACATTCGTCCATCAGGTCCTGGTAATCCTGCCGGGGCACCACGTCAAAGAGGGCGAGAAAATCCCTCATCGATTTTTGAAAATTCTCCGCCGATTTCTCCCACAGATTCGCCTCGGCAGGCTTGCCCGCCGGGGAACTTTCCAGACCGTACACCTTGCGGAAGAGGGACGAAAAAGCGTCCGCCCCTTCCAGTCCGAGGTCCCGCCACTTGTTCAGGTCGTCGATCTGCTTCTGCCCCTTGGCCAGGGATGAGAAAAACTGGGACCAGAACTCATAAAAATTCGCATCCATGATCTTTCCCCGCTCCTTCGGGACCGCATCCCCTTGCCGGTTATTTCCCCTCGAGGTCAANNCTGGAAGCGCACGGGCCCCCGGTAGGGACCGAAGCGCTTGTGAAGGGCGCACTCCGTGTCAGGCTGCGACCAGGACGTCGCGATCGCGCCATGGCCCTTGGGAAAGATGGTGACCTCGGCCTTGACAAAATCCAGGGGCGCGATGGCCGCCGGCTTGTCGACCAGGTCGTCCTTGTCCGCGTAGCAGATCAGCCACGGGATGCCCCGCTCTTCGATCCCCTTGAAATTGAGCGTCCTCCCGAAGAGCTTCACCGGGATCGTCCCGTCCTTGGCCACCGGAATGGTGTAGGAGTCGAAGCTGATTTTGGTTATGGCCTCGGGCAGGTCGTTGCGGTCGTAGATCAGCCAGTGGTTCATGGCGGCCGCCGTCGCGTTGATCATGATCTCCCTGCCGTCCGGCCCTTCGAGATTCATCAGGTCGCGGTGAAGGGTCACCATGGAAAATTCCTTTTCCATGCTCTTGAGCTTGTAGACCCAGCTCATGACCTTCCCGTCCACCACCCGGTTCCCGTTGGGCAGCTCCTTCACGGCATAGCCCAGGTCCCGGAATCGGGGCGGCAGATGCTGCATGTACTCCACCAGGGCCAGGCTGCGCGTCCCGTCCATCGGCGCCACGCAGGTGATCAGNNCCGTCCAGTTCGCCGGACAGGATGTCCAGAACGGCCATGAAGCCGCCCTGACAGAAGCCGTTGAGCGTGACGGGCCTGCCGTGCGTGGCCTTCACCTTCTCACAGAAATACCGAGTGTCGCGGGCGTCGTCCTCGCCGGTCATGGTCTGCACCGCCGGGGTCGTGTCGATGTCCTTGATGATCCGGATGTAGGTGGGGATGCCCTGATTGGCAAAGGCATGGACGTAGCTTTTCTGCTCGTCCGGCAGAAAAGCGAGAATGTTGGGACCCAGAACGTAGGGGTGAACGATGATGACGGGCTTCCCCGTTTTCCGGACCTTCACCTTTTTGTCCCGTGGAAGGACCTGGTAAAGCAGGAACCGCTCCGTCTCCGCCGCCAGGATGTAGCCCCCGTCGTCGAAGTGGAACCCGTAGACCGGCTTGATCGCCCGAATGGCCTCCGGGTATCCGTGCACCAGCAGCTCCATGAGCCGGGCCTGCCGGGACGAGTAATCCTTCAGCCTTTCGCCGTCACGGTCGAAGAAGCTGTTCATGCAGGCCGTCATCGCCTTGTCCGCCTCGCGGCGGTGATAGCTGTCCATGCCCTTGAGGGATCCCGTCAGGCCCTTTTCGGCAACCTGCAGGTTGAACTGAACCAGCTCCAGATAGTCGAGCAGGCTCTCCAGCGGATTCGTTCTGGTCAGCTTGTCCTTTTCGCGCTGCGTGAATGAGTTCGCGGCGGTCCAGTAGGGCTGCATGAAATCGTTCATGTAGGTCAGCACGCCCAAGGCATAGGTTTGATACGCCTTCACCGTATTCAGCGCGGTTTCCAGCGCGAGCGCCTGTTTCGATTTCCCCAGCCTGGAGAAGGCGTCACAGGCACTCCAGAGGGAAAAGCAGATATCGTTCATGTAGACCGGAATGCTGAGCCAGTAGTTGTGGTTGTGCCTAGCCGCATCCAGCGACGCCTGGACGTAGTTCCCGCCCGCCTCGGAAACACCGCTTCGGGAATCCGACAGAATCCGATAGTAATCGTTGTGCATGAAGGGAATAATCATGATCGCACCGTCCCCATCCCCGTCCCAAGTTTAAGCGCTCTTGCCCTTTTCAAATCCTGCAAAAAAATCCTCGACCTTCTTGTAGTTGTCGTCCACCGCGGCCTTGAAATCGTCGCGGCCCCGCTTATAGGCCTTGATCCAGTCGGAAACGGCCTTCTTGCCCTCCGCCGGCATCCAGGCGCTCTGCTCCATGAAGCTGNNTTCTCCGTCTGCTCCTGAAGCACCGCCATCGCATTGAAGGTATTGTCAAAAGCGGCCTTGTTGAACTGAATCATCTGTTTCGCAAACTGTTTCGGTTCCATCTCGCTCTCTCCTTTCATCGTACCCGCCGTGGTCCGGGCCCCTGCCCCGCACGGCGGTCCCTGGGGTGATCCTACTTTCCCGCCTTCGCCTTGGCGGCGGTCTTCTCGATGCTTCCGAAAAATTCTTCCACTTTCTTGTAGCTCTCGTTGACGCTCTCCTTGAACGCCTCGCGGCCCTTCTTGTAGGTCTTCACCCACTCGTTGACCGCCTGCTTCCCCTCCGCGGGAAACCAAGGCGCCTGCTCCAGAAACATGTTCACCATCTTTTCGGTCTGCTCCTGCAGAATCTGCATGGCATTGAACGTGTTGTCAAATGTTGTTTTGTGAAATTCGATCATCTGCTTCGTGATGTTGCCCTGCTCCATTTCTCTTTCCTCCGGTATCTGTTTTTCTCGTCGTCATCCACGACGTTGGCGCTAATATAGCATCGTAAAATTCTTTGTCAAGAGAAAAATGTTGCGCTGCAATAAATTTCTCTCGGGGCCGCCTCACGCACCCCGCGGGGGATCTCCTTGTATGCTTATTAATATCAATTATTTATAATATTCAATCCTCTCATCGCAACAATTTTTTTGCGGGGCCGGTATTTTGATGTTGCAACATCAACNNGTTTTCCGATATGAAGGCGAGGAAAGGAAGAAGACCATGACAGAGAAACTGCACTTCAAGAAATACGCCAACCGACGCCTGTACGACACGGAAAAAAGCGCCTATGTGACCCTGGATGACGTCATGCAAGTCATCCGGCAGGGCCGCAACGTGGAGGTGGCCGACGCCAAAACCGGTGAAGACGTGACGGCCTTCACGCTGACACAGATCATCCTGGAGGAATCGCGCAAGAAAAACAGCCTGCTGCCCGTGCCCCTGCTGCACCTCATCATCCGGTACGGCGAAAACATCCTGAGTGAATTCTTCGACAAATACCTGGAGCAGACCCTGAAAAACTATCTNNTGGCTCAGCCTGGGTGCGGACCTGACCAACCTGACGCGGGCATCCATGTCAACCCTTCCCGGGTTCCAGTCTTTTTTCGACCTTGGCGGCGACAAGGAGAAAGCCTCGGAAAGCGGGGAATGAGGGTCAGCCGAGCGGCCAGGAATGTCTTGACAAGCGCCGGACATTCCCTTAAACGATAACCATGATTGCCGGAGAACCGATGAGCGAAACTTTTTCGAAAAAAGTGGTCATTCACTACACGGCGGAGAACGTCGAGCAGCCCATCATCTGCCAGTTGGTGAAGCGCTACGACCTCGTCTTCAACATCCTCAAGGCCCGCATCTTTCCGCGCCGCGAGGGCGTGATCGTGCTCGAGCTCAGCGGCCTGAAGGAGAATTTCGACAAGGGGATCCTTTTTCTGAAGGAGAAGGGCCTCAAGGTCGAGCCGCTGTCGAAAAGCGTCAACCAGAACACGGACAAGTGCGTCCACTGCGGCGCCTGCACGGCCTTCTGCCCGACGGACGCCCTGGCCTTCGACGCCCAGACGATGCGGGTGGTCTTCGACCCGGAAAAATGCAACGGTTGCGAGCTCTGCGTCTCGGCCTGCCCCGTCCGGGCCATGGAGGTCAATCTTCTGTAGACCTCCCGGGCGCTACGGGCCCTTCTCCATCTTCCGCTCCGCTTTCTTCTCTCCGCCGCCGGCGAGGCCTTCAATCTCCTCTGTCAGCTTTTTCCCCTTTTCGACGACCGACTTCCCGGTCTGGTAGGCATCCCTGCCTTTTTCCACCATCCTTTCCGTCTGCGTCTTCGCCTTTTCGAGAGTCCCCATGACGTTTTCCGGCATTGTCTTGGGATCCTTGAAGTAGAAATACCCGCCCAGGGCAATGAGGGCCAACAGGATCAGGAGGGCCATCTTGACGAGCTTCTTGAAGATGAAATAGAGGACTAGGAGGGCCAGAAAGATGACAATGCCCATCACGGCCGGGTGACCCGAAAGGTTCTGAACGATCTGATCCATGGTTTTGTGTTTCCNNTGTTTGCGGTTTGGTCATGTTACCGGAAAAGCAGGGAAATATCAATATTTCTTTCGGCTTGACAAGCGCGGCAGGACACGCTTGAATATATTGTTTGTCGGATGGAGGATTCTCACCCATGAAAGTCGCCATCGCCACGCTCGGCTGCAAGGTCAACCAGTACGAGTCCGCCGGCATTCTGGAGGCATTGGAGGAGCGGGGCTTCTCCGTCGTTCCCTTCGGCGAGGCGGCGGACTGCTGCATCGTCAACACCTGCACGGTGACCGGGCGGTCCGACTGCCAGTCCCGCCAACTGATCCGCCGGGCCGCCAGGGCCAACCCCGGCGCTTCCATTATCGTCACGGGATGCTACGCCCGGATCGCCCCCGGCGAGATTGAAAAAATCTGCGGCGCAACCCATATCGTGGAAAACAAGGCGGCCATACCGGACCTGCTCGAGCGGATCGCCGGCGTTCACGCGGATGAGGCGCGGCGCGGCGCCGCGTCGGAAGGCAAGCCGCGCGAGCTGCACCCCCGGAAGTTCCCGGGGCACACGCGGGCATTCCTGAAAATCCAGGACGGGTGCAACGCCTTCTGCACCTACTGCATCGTCCCCTACGCGAGGGGCCGCAGCCGAAGCTTTCCCGAAAGGGATGTCCGCGGCCGGATTTGCGAGCTTGGCGGCGCCGGGTACCGGGAAATCGTCCTGACGGGGATCCACCTCGGCGCATATGGCCGGGACCTGCGGCCCGCAGCCGGCCTGATCGATATCCTGAGGTTCGTGGAAGAGGAACGGCCGATCGAACGCCTGCGGCTGAGCTCCATCGAACCCGGGGAGGTGACCGACGAAATCATCGCCTTATTCCGGTCGTCCACGGTGCTGTGCCGCCATCTCCACATCCCGCTGCAGAGCGGGAGCGACGACGTTCTGGAGCGGATGGGCCGCCCCTACGACGCCGCTTTCTTCCGGGACCGGCTGGAGCGGATATGGGAGTCCGTTCCGGACATGGCGATCGGCCTGGACGTAATGGCGGGATTTCCCGGAGAAGACGAGGCGGCCTTCAGCCGGACGGTGCGGCTGATCGAGGACCTTCCCGTGGCCTACCTCCACGTCTTTCCCTATTCGGACCGTCCGGGAACGGCGGCCTCGGCGATGCCGGGCAAGGTCGGGGAGAAGGAGAAGAAGCTTCGGGCTGCGCAATTGAGAGATATGGGAAAAAGAAAAAGATCGGACTTCGCCGGGCGGTTCGTCGGAAAAACGGTTTCCGTCCTCATCGAAGGCGATAAAGGCTCTGAAAGCGAATTCGCGAAGGGATTCTCCGGCCAGTACATTCCGGTCTTCGTCCGAACCGCTGGCGCGGCAGCCGTCAACCGCATCGTGGCGGTCGTCGCGGAAACCTGCAGGGACGGCAGACTCTACGGCAGGCCAGCCCATGACTGACGAACGACCAGCCGCCCTCGACCGGCTGCAGGAAAGTCTCCATTACCGTTTCCGGGACCCGGAACTGCTCGAAACAGCCCTGACGCACCGGTCCTTTGTCAATGAGAATCCCGGCCCGGCCCGGCCGGACAATGAAAGACTGGAATTCCTCGGAGATGCCGTCCTGGAACTCTGCGTCAGCGACATGCTGATGCGGCAGTTTCCCGACCATGCGGAGGGCCGGCTCTCGCAGCTGAGGGCATCGATCGTCAACGAGCAGCCGCTCGCGGAGCTGGCGAAAGGCTTCGGGATCGGCGACTGCATGCTGCTCGGCCGGGGGGAGGAAAGCTCCGGTGGGCGAAGCAAGGCCTCGCTCCTGGCCAATGCCCTGGAGGCGGTCCTCGCGGCGATCTACCTGGACGGCGGCTTCGCGGAGGTCTCCCGGTTCATCCGCGGGCTGTTCGCCCCGCTGATCCGGGAAGAGGGCCGGCCGCTCGTTTACCGGGATTACAAGACGGCACTCCAGCAGCTCGCCCAGCAGCGCTTCCGGGCGGTCCCGCGCTACACGCTGGTCCGCGAATNNCGGGCCGGACCACGACAAGACCTTCGAGATCGAGCTGATGCTCCTGAACCGGATCGCGACAACCGGTACGGGAAAGAACAAGAAGGAGGCGGAGCAGCGCGCCGCCGAAAAGGCGCTGCGGGAGCTGGAGCGGATGCTGGAAGACAGGGAAGACGACTGCCTGCCATGATCATTCCCTTCTTCATCCCGAACGGGGGCTGCCCCCACCGCTGCATTTTCTGCAACCCCGAAAGAACGGCGGGGCCGCAACCGGAGCGGATTTCGGCAGCGCACTTCGAGGAGCGGGTTCAGGCCCACCTGCGCAGCGCCCGTCGCCGGCCCGAAAACGCGGAGGTCGCCTTTTACGGCGGCAACTTCACCGGCCTGGCCCGGGCGGAGCAGATTCGCCTGCTGGAATACGCGGGACGCTTCATCCGCAAGAGCCTGATCCATTCCGTCCGGATTTCCACGCGTCCGGACCACATCGACGGAGAGGGTCTTTCGATCCTGAAGGCATACGGGGTCCGGACCGTCGAGATCGGCGCGCAGTCCATGGTGGACGGAATCCTTCAAGCCGCCGGACGCGGCCACAGCACCGCGGACGTGGAGCGGGCCGTCGGCCGGATTCAGCGGGAAGGCCTCCGTGCAGGCGTTCATCTGATGGCGGGCCTTCCGGGAGAAAGGCGCGGGGATTTCGAATACAGCGTGGAGCGGGTCATCGGCCTGCGGCCCGACATGGTCCGGATCCACCCGACGCTGGTCCTCGCCGGCACGCCGCTGGCCGAGCGCTACCGCGATGGGAACTACGAGCCGCTCGGCCTGCCCGAGGCCTTGGGGCGCTGCAAGTACGCCCTGCGGCGCTTTGCCGAGGCCNNGCATTCCCGTCATTCGGGTCGGCCTGCAGTCCACACCGGAGATCGAGAAACCGGGAAGCATTCTGGCCGGCCCCTATCATCCGGCCTTCCGGTCCATCGTGGAATCTTCGCTTTTCCTGGACATGGCTGTGTCGGTCCTCTCCGCTCACTTCGTGTGCGGCCGGCAGGTCGTCCTGACCTCCGCCCCGGGCGACGAGAGCCGCCTGCGGGGGCAGAGGAACGAGAATGTCGTCAGCCTGAAGCGGCGCTTCGGTCTGGCGGAACTGGCGATCGCGGCCGATCCCGGCCAGGCAAAGGGGACCCTGCGCGTGGCCGTTTGCGGCTGATCCGTGATCCCGATCCCGCTTCCTCACGTGACACTCACTTGATTTCCCTGTGATTTTCCTTGACAGATGTAATCATTTTCCTTAGGATTTTCAACAGTAAGCAAGAGATTTCCACGTGAGGGGGAGATCATAAAAGCCGCAAAACGCAAGATAATGGATATGACCGTGGACGAGCTTAAGGGCATTATCCATGAAGCGATCGCCGAAGACATGGAAGGCTGGCGGGAGACTTTCGAGATCATGGCGGATAAAAAGCTGATGGGTAACATTCGGCAGGCGGACCTGGATCGATCAACCGGCAGGAAAGGCGCTTTTGTCGCGTGGGATGATCTAAAGAATCGTTCTTCATCGGAACGCCGCCAGATTCTATCGGGAGGCTGATACGGCATTACGGAAAAGAATATCGGACGCCATGGATGTGACTGCCCGGACTCCCCACCGGAGCATCCACATTAAGAAGTTGAAGGGGGAACTCAAGCACATGCACCGTTTCCGCATGGGCGATCTGCGCATCCTTTACGAGATCGACGGCGCACAGCGGATTGTGTGGATCAAGACCATCGAACGCCGTGGATCGGCATACAAGTAAATGTTCAAATCCGGGTTCATCGGCATCGTCGGGCGGCCCAACGTCGGGAAATCGACGCTGCTGAACCGCATCGTCGGCGAGAAAATCGCCATCACGACCCGCAAGCCCCAGACCACGCGCAACCGGATCATGGGCATCCGCAACCTCACAGCGGGGCAGATGATCTTCATGGACACGCCGGGGATCCACCGGGCCACGACGCCGCTCAACCGCAGAATGGTAAGCGAGGCGAAGGAGACTTTCCGGACGGTCGACGTGATCCTGCTGATGGTGGAGGCGCCCGCGGGCGTCCATCGGGAAGATCCTCCCATCATCGCCTCACTCCGGGAAACCCGGCTCCCCGCAATCCTGGCCATCAACAAGGCGGACCTGGTGAAAAAGCAGGAGGTCCTTCCGCTGATCGACCGGTACCGGCAGCTCCACGCCTTTGCCGCACTCGTCCCCCTCTCCGCCGTCACCGGCGAGGGAGTCGCACCGCTTCTGGACGAGATCCTGAAAATCCTTCCGGCGGGCCAGCCCTTCTTTCCCGAAGATGCCATGACGGACCGCTCGGAGCGCTTCATCGCCGCGGAGATCATCCGTGAAAAGATCATCCTGCTCACGCACAAGGAGATCCCCTACGCCACTGCCGTGGTCGTGGACGTCTTCAAGGAAGAGGCGGACCGGCCGCTGATCCGCATCCAGGCGACGATCCACGTGGAAAAGCCGTCCCAGAAGGGCATCCTGATCGGCAGGAAGGGGGCGATGCTGAAGGAGATCGGCAGCCGGGCACGGCTCGACATGGAGCGGTTTTTCGCCTCTCGGATCTTCCTGGAGCTCTTTGTCCGCGTCCAGAAGGACTGGACCCACGACGAGAAGATGCTGAAGGAATTCGGCTATTCGAACCAGTGAAGGAATCATGGGCCCGGTCCGTAGTTGAATCGGGATGCAATCGGACGCAGCGGAACACATGTTCCTCTCCTCCAGACCGCATCAAGATCCCATCACTTCCCCTTCTCTATCTTCCGCAGGGACTCCTCCATCTTCTTCAGCGAATCCCCGTAGGCGGACCAGTTGCCCTGCCGCATGAATTCCTGGGCCTTCCGGTAATGGCCGAGGGCCTCCACCGCCATCTGGCGCTCCGTCTGCTCCCGGACTGCCGGAGCGGTCGCGGCCGCCGCGGCCGGGACCGTCGCAATCTCCTTCTCCCGCATCAGCTCCCCGCCGAAAATCCGCTGCAGCGCCAGCTCCAGGGTCTCCTCCATGGCGATGGCGTTCCCGAAGGCGACGATCACGCGCTTCAGCTCCGGGAGCTGCCCCTTGGCCGCCGCCAGGTAGAGGGATTCCACGTAGAGAATCGACTTCTCGATGGGGATCGCCAGCAGGCTGCCGCGGATCACCTGCGAGCCGCTCTGGTTCCAGAGGGAGATCTGCTTGGAGATCTCCGTGTCCTGGTCGATCCGGGCCTCGATCTGCCGGGGGCCGTAGACGAGCTTCTGCTTGGGGAAGTTGTAGACGAGCACCTTCCCGTAGTTCGGCGCGTCGCAGCGGGCAGCCATCCAGGCGGACATGTTGTCCTTGTTGCGCGGCGTGAAGGGGAGCAGCAGGATGAACTCCTCCTTCTTCTCGCCGGGGATCCGCATGATCGTGTAGTAGGGCTCCATCTCCTGTTCGCTGCCCTGGAAGGGCTTGCGGGGGATCTCCCAGAGGTCCTCCTTGTTGTAGAAGACCTGGGGGTCCTGCATGTGGTAGGCGCGGTACATGCGGGCCTGGATGGAGAGCATCCCCGGCGGGTAGCGGACGTGGCGCTGCAGCTCCGGNNGGCATGTCCGCGAGCGGCCGGAACACGCCCGGGAAGATTTTCCCGTAGGTCTTCAGGATGGGGTCGTTCTCGTCGCTGGCATAGAAGGCGACTGTGCCGTCGTAGGCGTCCACGACCACCTTGACCGAGTTGCGGATATAGTTCCCCAGCCGCGGGACCGGCTCCGAGTAGGGGTAGCGGTTCGTCACGGTGTAGCCGTCCATGTACCAGAGGAGCCGCCCCTCCGGGGAGATGACCAGGTAGGGGTCGCCGTCGAAGCGGATGAACGGGGCGATCCGGGAGACGCGCTCCCGAATGTTCCGGTAGTACATGACGCGGCTCTCCGAGGTGATGTCATCGGACAGCAGGATGGTGAAGGCGCCGAAGCGGATGGCGTAGAGCACCTTTCGGAAGAAGGACANNCGGCACGCCGCCTTTCCCCTCGTAGCGGGAATAGACGTTCTTGTCGCCCACGGGGTAGTCGAACTCGGGGCGCTTCGTCTTGACGAAGACGTACTCGTTGGACTGCTCGCCGTAGTAGATCTCCGGCCGGGTGATGCGAATGTTCGTCGAGGCCACGGGCGGAATGTCCTTGATGAAGAACTCCGGAAGCCCCTCGCGGGTGATGCGGTTCACCGGCCCCATGACGGCGCCGTAGCCGTGCGTGTAGGTGAGGTGCTCGTTGACCCAGGTGCGCGAGGGCAGCGCCGCGTAGGAAAGCTCGCGGGGGGAGAGCATCACCTGCCGGTACTCGCCACCCACGGTGTAGCGGTCGTTGTCCACGTCGATGAACTTGTAGTAGGTGCGGATCTCCTGAAGCTGGGCAAAGGTCTGCAGCAGCGGGGCGTGGTTCCAGAGCCGGATGTTCTTCACCGTCAGGTCGTTTCGCCGCAGGTCCTCCCGGGTCAGGTTCTCCTCCGCCGGAAAGACCCGGTCCTCGATGTCCTGAAGCCCGTAGGCCAGGCGCGTATAATGAATGTTCCGTTCCAGGTAGGGCCGCTCCAGGACCACCTCGTTGGGGACGACCTTGAACTTCTGGACGAAGGCCGGGTAGAGCTCCCGGCCGGCGATCAGCGCGGCCAGGAACGCCAGCACGATCGCGGCGGGGATCCGCCAGTTCGGCCGGAAGATGAAGTAGACGATGGACAGGCCGGCGAGCGGGCAGAGCGCCATGAGCAGCCGCAGCACCCAGAGCTGCGTCGTGACGTCCGTGTAGCCGGGACCGAAGACGACGCCCCGCTTCACGAAGAGGATCTCGTTCAGGTCCAACCAGAACCCGAGGGTGGACAGGAAGAAGAAAGCCGCCCCGAGGGCCAGCAGGTGCGCACGGGCCGCCGGCGCCCACTGGAGGCTCCTCGGGGGGATGAAAAGCAGGGACCGGCGCAGGAGGTAGATGAAGCCCGTCGCGAGGGCGGTCAGGATCAGGACGGCCATCAGCCACCCGTAGACGTACCGGATGAAGGGAAGCTGAAAGACGTAAAAGCCGATGTCCCGCCCGAACAGCGGATCGGAGACGCCGAAGGGGGTGGCCCGAAGGAAGCGCAGCAGGTGCTCCCACTGGGGCGTCGCCTGCAGGGCCGAGAAAAGGCCGAAGACGACGGAAACGATCAGGACGAGCCATTTCAGCGAGACCGCGTTGATGCCCCAGGGCGGAAAGGGGATGGCCCCTTCCCGGTGCGCGAGCCGAAGGCGCTCCGACAGGCGGCCGGCGAGAAACAGGTTCGAATAGAAGATCAGAAAGAAGGCGACGCCGAACAGCAGGGCGACCTGGAACTGGGCCAGGAGCGTCACGGTGAAGATCCGCTCGTAGCCCACCTCCTGGAACCAGAACCAGTCGGTGATCAGCCCCGCCGTCCTCAAGACGGCCAGGACGGCGACGGCCAGGACGATGAAGAGCGCGATGCCGCGCCCCCCCTGTACNNGGCCGGCGCGGCTGCCCCAGATTTCTCAAAACGGCCCGAATATCCATTTTTCCTCCTTGTGAAAACTATAGGAGTTCCGGCAGGGTGTGTCAAGGGAAATGGACTTTTCCATATTTTCATTGCAACTCCCCTTCACGTGTCGTAACTTACCGTCGGCCCGCGCAGGGCGGGCGGCGACCTGAAGCCGGGCCTGAAAGCGGATAATGAAAGGGGGGCAGATTCATTACAGAGTGGTTGCGTGAAAATGTCCGGGACGGCTTTGCCGGGGAGCATGGCCCCGTGAAACCGGTCGTGGCCATCGTCGGCCGCCCGAACGTGGGAAAATCGACGCTGTTCAACCGGCTGGCCCGCCGGCGCAAGGCCATCGTCATCGACCAGCCGGGCGCCACGCGGGACCGGAACTACGCCGATTGCCTCTGGAACGGCAAGGCCTGCCTGCTCATCGACACCGGCGGGTTCGAACCGGCGGCGACGGAGGGCATCCTCGTCCAGATGCGGGAGCAGACGCGGCTCGCCATCGATGAGGCCGACCTCATCGTCTTTCTTCTGGACGGCCCGCAGGGGCTGACCCCGGGCGACCGGGCAATCGCCGTCCTCCTGCGGGGCATCGAGAAGCCCGTCTTCTACGCCGTCAACAAGATCGACGGCCTCAAGCACGAGACGCTGTCCTACGAATTCTACGGCCTCGGCGTGGAGACCCTCTACCCCGTCTCCGCGCAGCACGGCCTGGGCGTGGCGGAGCTCATGGACGACCTGGCGCGCCTGATGCCGGAGACGCCGCCGGAGGAAGCGGAGGAGGAGCGGATTCGGATCGCCGTCATCGGGAAACCCAATGTGGGCAAATCCTCCCTGGTGAACCGGCTGCTCGGCAGCGAGCGGACCATCGCCCATCCCACGCCGGGAACGACGCGGGACGCGATCGACACGCCCTTTGCCTTTCGAGGGCGAAAGTATCTCCTCATCGACACCGCCGGGATCCGGCGGAAAAGCCGCGTCAGCCTGACTCTGGAGAAGTACAGCGTGATCCAGGCCCTCAAGGCCGTCAGCCGCTGCGACATCGCGCTCATCCTCATCGACGCCGAGGAGGGCGTCACCGAGCAGGACGCCAAGATCGCCGGCCTCGCCCTGGAAAGCGGGACGGCCGCCATCCTCGTCGTCAACAAGTGGGACCGGAT
>MTKZ01034013.1_pt1 | contig 12944 bp, 14 predicted proteins | sample 1042781 | NCBI WGS metagenome assembly MTKZ01 (sample SAMN06212207, study PRJNA360539) | anaerobic digester metagenome | biome: Wastewater treatment plant; material: sludge; isolation source: anaerobic digester fed with sludge from wastewater treatment plant | place: Denmark: WWTP Viborg ...
ATGCCGCCCAAGGGCGGCTAAATTATTTGCGGGCCCGTGGCTTAGCCAGGATATAGCACCGGGCTTCTAACCCGGGGGTCGCGGGTTCGAATCCCGCCGGGCCCGCCTTATGGTTTTTCATTTTGGGGAGGTTTTATGTGCGAGCTTAATGTCTTTCTCTTGAAAGAGCAAGAGCGAGAGAAGGTCATGGATGGCGTGGTCCGGATCACTGTCCAGGATGGCAGCGTGCTTTTAGAGGGCATCTTCGGGGAGTCGAAGAAGGTGGAGGGCAGGCTTGCCAAGGTGGATATCATGGCCCAGACGGCGGATCTGGTGGCCGGCTAAATCCTGGCCAGGGCTCTTCCTATTTTCCCTGGGAAGGCTTAAATAGTTCACAATTAAAACTTTTAATGTTATGGAGCCTGTAATAATAATCAGCATAGCAGTCAGCTTTTTTGCCTCCTGGCTGACTGTGAGAAAGTGGATACGCAAGGCTCCTGAGATCGGAATTTTGGGTTTTGATATGAATAAGCCCGGCCTGCCCAAAGTTGCAGAGATGGGCGGAATAGGGGTTGTGTTTGGATTTGGAATAGGCATGCTCATCTATATGGGATTGATGACATTTTACCTGGAACAGCCGGCTTATGTTTCCATTCTGGCCGTACTCTGCGCTGTGCTCATATCCTGTATCATAGGAATGATGGACGACATGCTGGGATGGAAGAAGGGGCTGCGGCAATGGCAAAAGCCGATCTTTACCTTCTTTGCCGCCCTGCCCATAATGGTGATCAATGCCGGTCAATCCACCATGAATCTGCCTCTCATAGGTTCTGTCGATTTTGGCATTTTATATCCGCTTATAATAGTCCCTATTGGCATTGTTGGAGCATCAAACGCCTACAATATGGTTGCTGGCTACAATGGCCTGGAGGCGGGGATGGGGATTGTCATACTATCCGCCATGGGCTATTTTGCTTATATTTCCGGCAGCCAAAATGCAATGGTTCTGGCTTTGTGCATGGTCAGCGCCCTGATTGCTTTCCTGTATTTCAACTGGTGCCCAGCCAAAGTTTTTCCTGGAGACACCATGACCTACTCCGTGGGAGCGCTGGCCGCTTGCATTGCCATTTTGGGGGATATGGAGAGGATTGCCATCATTCTCTTCCTGCCCTATGCCGTTGACTTCTTGCTTCAATCAAAGAGCGGATTCGGCAAGGAAGCATTCGCAAAAGTAAATGATGATGGGAGCCTTAATAAGCCCTATTCGGGGATCTTCCATCTCACTCATCTGGCCATTGCACTGATCGGTCGATGGAAGGGCAAGGTATATGAGAGGGATGTGGTTCTGCTCCTATGCGGGGTAGAAATAGCTATAGCAGGGCTCTGCATTTATGCATATTGAAACAGAGACTTGCCTGAGGCGGTAAAATGGAAGATGAGATCGATCTGCGCGATATATTTGGCGTTCTTTGGAAGAGACGTCTCTTAATTGTGGGCACCTTTATCATTGTCGTCCTGCTGGCAGGGGTGATAAGCTTCGCCATGCCCCCGGTTTACAAGGTCTCATCCATCATCGCCGTAGGACTTTATGATGATCCCGCCTATACCAGCCAGGCTTCAATGAAGAATGTCATGCTCAGCGATGAATTCCTGCTGGACGTATTTGAGGTGATCAGCCCCAATGGGAACTCGAGCGATTTCAGGACTTTCAAGGATAGTGTCGAGGTAGAACCGGTTAGAGACAGCGACAGGCTCGTGGAGATCTCAATTGAGACTAAAAAGAGGAAAGAAGGCCTGAAGGCAGTTGAGACTATGATTGAGCGCTATTCAGAGCTCAGCCAGAATAGCTATAATAAGCAGAAAAAGATCCTGGAGGATCAATTGGCGAACACGGAGCAGCGGCTCGAAGTCATAGATATGGAGATAAATCAAACCCGTGAGGCGCTGCAAGATATGGAGGAGACCTCCGGTTCATCAACGGCTGTCCAAGCCGAAATGCGCTTCTCCCGCACCCTGGATATCTTGAACGGCAAGGAAAGCCAGCGCTCTGCTCTCATGGACCGTCGAATGGAGCTGGATAAGCAATTGCTGCTGATAAGAAACCTGGAGGTCGTTCAGCCTGCCAGAGAGCCCATCAGTCCGGTAGGGCCGCGCAAAGCAATGATTATAGCAATTGCCGGCATGGTAGGGCTGATGGCCGGCCTATTGGGAGCGTTTCTGCGAGAAGGGTTGACGAGGCCGATGGAGTGATGAGATTTATAGGAATAAGGGGGACGGGTGACAACTTCGCCGGGATAAAATGCTGCTCGGCCCAGTTAAGATGACATCTCCGATGCACAAGAGCATAGGATGAATATGTGGACATTGGATCGAGGCCTGCCAACGCCGTCCTGGACACAATCTCATGATCAGGGTGCGGGACCTGGACATCGTGCCAGAGTGGAAGGTCTCTGGCCTGGCATATAGGTGAGATCATGGAGTCCCTCAAAGTACTAACCAGTCAGAAGCATTCCAGGTTCTCAGCATCCGGAAATTGATTTTCGGCTATGCTATGGACTGCGCCGGTATCATGGAGGAGCTATTACTCAGGCAGCTGGTGAATTTAAGGAGGAATGAGGGCGGACATTACATTGCATATGGAAGATCAGGGCTGGGTAAAGGGAGTTGTCATCGGGGTATCCAGAGCACAATAGTCGGATTCACAGCACAATAGGGGGATCAAACGCCAGAGGATAAAGGCAGACGGGGCGAGCATAACGATCGAGTTGGCTCGGAAAATGTGCAGATAAGCGGAGGTCTGATAGCAAGCAATACGGTGATGAACCTTATAGGTCAAGGGATACCTCTGCTTGTAGCTGTTATCACCATCCCTTTAGTAGTTGATGGATTAGGAAAAGAACGATTTGGACTTCTTTCTCTGGCATGGATTTTCTTGGGAGCTTTTGCCATATTTGATTTAGGCTTAGGCAGGGCAACAACCAAATTTATCTCTGAGGCTTTGGGAAAAGGTGATCTTGTAAATATTCCGCCAATATTTTGGAGTGCAGTAACGGTACAAGCAGTCTTCGGCGTCATTGGAGGGATAATTCTCTATTGGAGTTCCCCATTTATCATAGATAATGTTTTAAATATTCCTGCCTACCTTATGGCAGAAGCTAATATCGTTTTCAATATCATTGCTCTGTTCATTCCAATTCTATTGATCACTGGCTCATTTAGCGGTGTTTTAGAGGCTGCCCAGAGATTTGATTATGTAAATATGGTAAGGATGCCATCCAACATTTCAACATACCTTCTTCCACTTGTGGGACTTTTTTTGGGATATGGCCTGCCAGGCATAGTAGCTCTGATTCTCATAGCGAAGTTGGCATGCTTGGCCGCATTAATAATCCTTAACTTTAGACTGCTGCCAGGACTGAGGACGTACTCGATCTCTTTCTCCCATTTTCCTCGATTATTTTCCTTTGGCGGATGGATTATGATTTCGAACATTCTTGGCCCAATCATATATTATCTGGATCGCTTTGTCATAGGATCACTTCTCACGATGACAGCCATCACCTACTATACAGTGCCTTATGAAATGGCTTCTCGGGTCAGCATTATTTCGGGGAGCTTAGCAATGACACTTTTCCCTGCCTTTAGCTCACTGGGAATTGAGCATAAAGATAGCTTACAGCGGATCTATGTCAGATCTATAAAATATTTAATCCTCTTCACGGGGCCGATATTACTAATTCTCATATTATTCGCAAATGATATCCTAAGGATTTGGGTCGGAGAGGACTTCGCTCGACAGGGTACACTTGTCTTCCAATTTTTAATTATTGGATATCTTATTGCTGTGGTGCATCCAATCTCAGGAGGCTTATTTCAGGGCTTAGGTAGACCTGATATCGTGCCTAAACTATATTTGGCGTATTTTCCATTTAACATAATATTGATCTGGGTTTTTGTTCAAAATATGGGCATCACGGGAGCGGCTCTATTTTTTGCCTTGCGATCACTAATTGAGACAATTTTATATTTAATTATTTCAGCTAAGTTTATTTGCTTGCCTTTTTCTTCGCTCGAGGAAAATGGTTTATGGAGAAGCTTAGGCGCATTATTGATCTTTGGCATGTTTTTGTTAGGAGCGTCAATTATAGATATCTTTGCTGCAAGAATTGGAATTATGGCGATAGCAGCTCCGCTCTTTATCGCGTTTGTCTGGTATTATATTCTTGACAGGATAGACAAAAAGTTTATTATATCTGCAAAGAACAAATTGCTGCCCTCATTGGAGAATAGATAAAGGAGGTAATATGTGGAAAAATGAGTTTATTAAATTTGCATATAAGCTAAATTTTGCAATTGCGGAATTAGGATTAGGAAATTTAGGAATCGTGAAAAGCTTTAAAAATAACATGAAGAAGCTATTGGTGCCAAATGACCTCATATTGATCGAGATTCAAGGCCACCCTATGTATATATACTTCAATACTATTGATATGGGCGTATACCTTTTCTCCCCTTTTGAGCCCTATACAACTGAGCTTTTCAAGCAGGCTGTAACGCCGGGTTCAAAAGTCCTTGACATAGGTGCACAATTCGGCTACTATTCCCTTATAGCAGCAGAGCAAGCTGGCTTGGATGGGCAAGTTTATGCTTTTGAACCCGCACCTGCTAACTTCAAACTCTTAAATCGGAACATTCAAATGAACGGATATAACAATATCATACAAGCTATACAAAAAGGTGTAGGAAATAGGAATAAAATCGAGAAGCTCTTCTTATATGAAGGCTGTGATTCTCATGGCATGCATTGTCATGACCAACGTTGCTTAAAGGAAACAATTTTAATTGAATGCATTACCGTGGATAATTTCCTTGGGGAATCGTCTGTGGATGTTATAAAGATGGATATTGAAGGAAATGAGCCTTTTGCGCTGGAGGGAATGAAGCAAACCGTCCTAAAAAGCCAGAATATTATCTTGTTCGTTGAGATAAATCCATCTTTATTAAATCTTGCAGGTGTGAAGCCTGAAGACTATCTTGACCAGCTTGAGCGACTCGGCCTTAACGTGCAGCTTATTGATGAACATTCGCAATGCTTAAAGCCAATTTCAAGAGAATTCCTAGAGAAAGTCGATCAGGATTGGTATGCAAATCTATATTGCTCGAAGAAGATGTAGTAGTTTATAAGTTGAATTGAGGTAATAATGCCAATAGTCAGTGTGATCCTTCCGACCTATAATCGAGCGCATTTATTAGATAGAGCGATCCGCAGCGTGCTCAATCAAACCTATCATGATTTCGAACTAATAGTGGTGGACGACTCCACTGATAACACTAACGAGGTGGTCAGGAGCTTTAACGATCCACGCATCCGCTATATTAGAAAGCAAAAAAAGAGAAGTGCAGCAGCTGCCAGGAATATAGGAATAAGAGCAGCAAAGGGAGAGTATTTGGCTTTTCAGGACAGCGATGATGAATGGCTGCCTGAGAAGCTGGATATGCAAATGAGGATTTTGTCGAACGCATCAAAAGAAGTTGGTGTTATTTATACCGATATGTGGAGAATAAATGATGGGAAAGAGACTTATTGGCATTCTCCTCTAAATAAGCCAGAAGATGGGATTATATATAAAAGAGCACTGGATAGAGTTTTTTGCATAGGCATTCAAACGGCGTTGATAAGAAAAACATGCTTATTTAAATCAGGCCTTTTTGACGAAAGTCTTCATTGTCTTGAGGATCTAGATCTATTTGTAAGGCTATCTAAATATTGTTATTTTCATCATATCAATATGCCTTTAGTAAAATATTACGCCACAAAAAATAGTGTATCCTCTAACGGGGAAGCACATATCCTAGCATCTGAATATCTCTTAAAAAAGTATGAGGGAGAAGTGGATAAAGAAGCAATAGCGGCATTTCAATTCGCAATTGGTAATGGATTATGTCAAGTAGGCATGCTAGGAAAAGGCAAGAATCTATTATTTAGCGCTGTGAGATCAAATCCTCTGAATGTCAAATATCTCATAGCGGCTCTTGTCTCGCTATTTGGCGAAGATGTCTATTTATGCGCGTGCAAAATCAAACGCATGATTTACCCTATAGATGATCCCAAAAAGAATACAAAGTAAGATGTCTGCAATGATAATATCGAAAGATTTGCCTAAAAAACCAACCATAGGGCAATTAAGACTGTCCCTGTTGTTCTGCAGGTTTAAAACTCTCTGCTCTTATGCCGCGACCTGTTTATCATCATGCAGCATGAGATATGAAAAGTCGATGAGCGGACGCAGTGATGCACATAGTGGAAATGATAGATGGCAAATATTCTTGAATAAATCTGTATTTCCAGCAGTAGACATTCCTCTTAAATTATGTCTTTCCATTTCGCAATTCATTTGTATAGGATCTATTACTATATGCAGCAGGGAGTGCCCTAGCATTAGACATAGCACGTGTGATGATGAAATGATTTTATTATTATCGGACATAGCAGGTTATCTAATTCCTGGGTCGGGATTCAATTGATATTCTATCATCTATGTGCAATAATACTCATTTGCCTAGCGATTGGTTTGGGATTAATTCGCCGTTGTACTCTATACTCTCCGATGATGATCAGCGCATTGGTCTGGCTATCTGTATTTCTCGTAGGACTCCTTCTTGAGGGACGGTTTTATCCAATTAAGGATGAAGCATTCATTGCCTGGATGACATGGTTTATGGTGACGTGGCTGATCTTCTTTTTATTTAGCCCCGTTCATATCGAAAATAATAGGACTATAGCTGAAATCCGTAAGATTCCTTTTGATTATACATGGCCACTCATATTGCTTATTGGATGGCTAGTTTACAAGATTTGGGTAATAGGATACAGTGGTCCTGAGCATTTTTTCTTTAATCTGCGTTTAGCTGCAACAGGGACTGAAGGTCTTTCTAATCTTGGACTGATTGAGCGCTTTTATCCACTGATTTTTGCCCTATTCCTATTCGAGCATATATATGCCCGCAGAGAAAACATTTATTTACGAATTCTATTATGGTGTTTTATGCTATTGTATGCGATGGCTTCCATGAGCAAATTGGCGTTTTTAACGCCGATATCGTCTTGGGTAATCATTCAAGGGATATCAGGCAGGCTGAAAGTCAGGAAGATTGTGATACTAGCACCAATTGTATTTGCGGCTATTATGTCGCTGCACTTTTTGCGTGCAGCTATCTCTAATAGAGTAACAATAGAAGACCTATTAGCTATTTACATTTATTCGCCCTTGGTAGCATTGGGCTATATGGATATTGATGACCAATTGCCATTGGGGACACTAACTTTGCGCTTCTTCTATGTAATTGCCAGTTATTTAGATATTATGCCAATACCGAGTTCGACGCTTGGTTATACGGCAGTTCCTGAGCTGACCAATGTATATACTGTAATGGGACCCTTTTATTACGACTTTGGCCTCATTGGTGTTTTTGGAGGAGCAGCCTTTTATGGGTTATTATTCTCTTATTTATTTATTAAATCTATGAAAGGGAGCGGATTAGGACTCTTATTGTTTTCAGGCTATTCGATAGCTTTATTGATGCAGTCTTTCTCAGATGTCCTAATGATCTTTTTATCTTATAATTTGCAGCTATTAATTTATGGTGTTATTGTTTTTCTTGCTTCAAGGAAGGTTCTTTATGGCCGTTGATATCTTGATGGCTACCTACAATGGCGGAAAATACTTGCGTAATCAGCTCCTTTCCCTTCAGCAGCAAACCTATGAGGATTGGACTTTATGGATTCGGGATGATGGATCAACGGATGATACTCTATTTATCCTCAGCAAGTTTGCGGAGTCTGATGAACGGATAAGAATCGTTGAGGAACAGGCAGGCAATCAACTGGGTCCAGGGAAAAATTTCCTGGGTTTGACCAGATATTCTAAAGGAGATTACTCCATCTTTTGCGATCAAGATGATATATGGTTCGAAAAAAAACTTGAAGTTTTGGTCGATTTTGCTGACGAAAATTTTGATGTAGATATTCCTAGCCTTGTTTATTGCGATGGTTATGGCTATTCAAACACAAAAGGAGTCATAATTTCTGATGGAATATCCCCGTATCACCCCAAAAGTTTAGATGAATTTCTTTTCCTCAATTCCGGATATCAAGGATGCTCTATGTTATTTAATCGTAGGCTATGCATAATGGCAGCAAACTATCGTGCCGATTATTATATGCACGATGATATAGTTGCACTACTCGGTCACAGCTTTGGACATGTATATTTTGTCCCTAAGAAGCTAATGCTCTGGCGGCAACACGAATCGAATGTTACTGGAAATGTTAGCATTGATCTCCTTCCAAGCTTAAAAAGAGTTTTAAATAAAAAATTATATGTGCTAAGTGCTAGGCATTACAAAGAAAAAGAGGCTTTTTACAATGCATATGAGAACGATCTAGATAATTCAGCCAAAAGACTTTTTATTGCTTATCTTGCCTTTCCAAATAAATCATATTTTTCCCGTATTCTCTTAATTCTGAGAAATGGTTTTAGCCTTGGAGGAAGCAAGTCAAAACTCCTATTTAAGGCCTTTATTAGGAGGCCCATCGAGTGATTACCGTACTGACAGCCTCTTATAATCGGTCTCATACATTACCGCGTCTCTTTAATAGTCTCTGCCGTCAAAATTCACATAACTTTGAGTGGATAGTGATTGATGATGGAAGTACAGATGATACAAAGATTTTGCTTAATAATTTTAAAAAATCAGCGCCTTTTCCCGTCCGAATAATCACACAGCCTAACTCTGGCAAACATGTAGCTATAAATACAGGGGTATTGGCTGCGACGCGGGATTGGATCTTTATTGTGGACAGCGACGACGCATTGACAAAAGATGCTATCGCTACTATTGAGAAGAAACTTTCAGAGGCTAATTCTGATATGATTGTTGGACTGTGTTTTCGCAAAACATACTTTGACGGAAGGATGATCGGCAGGAGAGCTAGTCCTGGTGTATTGGAGTTAACTCCAACCAAAGCTGGTGCTTTATTAGAAGGAGACTTGGCATATGTATTTAAGAGAGAATCTATGCTAAAAAATCCCTTTCCAGTGATCCCTGGCGAAAAGTTTGTACCCGAACTATATGTTTGGAATAAGATTGGAGATCTTGGCAAAATTTATTTCTTTGCAAGCAAAAGCATTTGCTTTTGTGAATATCTCCAAGACGGCTATTCTCTCAACTTTTTATCAAATTTAAAGAAAAATCCTCGTGGTTTTTTCCTTTTTTATAAATCGCAAATTTCTAGAGAAACTAGCGTATTAAATAAGAGTAGGCGTTTGATTCGTGCTTTCCAATGCTATCTTTACATTCTAAGGGAGAAAATCAAATGAGGATTCTATTCATAATAACTAGCCTTTGCATTGGCGGCGCCGAGCGCCAGTTAGTAGATTTGGCCGATCTGCTGTCAGAGAGAGGACATGAGATCCAAATCGCTTACCTCGTCGGCCTACCACAGCTTCTGCCATGCAACCCTGATATAAAGGTCCATCCCATTGATATTTCAAAAGATCCATTTGGCTTTATCAGAGGCTATATGCGATTGATGAAGATTATAAAAGATTTCAATCCTGATGTCGTACATAGCCATATGGTTCATGCCAATCTGCTAGCCAGACTCGTACGACCGACTGCGAAAATTCCCAGGTTAGTCTGTACAGCTCATAATATTAACGAGGGAGGTAGGCATAGGATGCTCGCCTATCGGCTAACAGACCCATTGGCGGACATCTTTACAAATGTCAGTAAAGAGGCCGCTGAGGCATTTGAGGCCAAAGGAGCTGCCCCTGTTGGTAGAATTTTGACCATGCATAATGGCATTGATGTTCAAAAGTTTTCGCCAGACTGCATGAATAGGGAAATTTACAGGAAGCTTTTTGAAGCAGGCTGCAACAAGATTATCCTAGCAGTTGGCAGATTGTCTGAACAAAAAGATTACCCAAACTTGCTTAATTCATTTTCTATTATTGCAAAAAAGAGCAGAAATATCAAACTCTGGATCGTTGGAGATGGACCATTGCGAGCATCTCTTGAACGCCTGGCAGCAGATTTAGGATTAAGTGAGAGAACGAAATTTCTGGGGACACGTCCTGATAGCCAAATTCCTGGACTTATGCGAGCAGCAGACATCTTTGTGCTCTCATCAGCCTGGGAAGGCTTTGGACTGGTAGTGGCCGAAGCAATGGCAACCGAAAAGGTAGTTGTCGCGACCGATTCCGGAGGAGTGCGAGAAGTGGTGGGAGACTGTGGCTTTTTGGTCCCTGCAAAAGACTCTAAGGCGCTGGCATATTCTTTGGAGAAAGCTCTAAATATGCCTTCCGAACAAGCAAAAGAACTTGGTAAGAAAGCTCGTCAAAGGATTGTGAAGAAATACAGTCTTGACAGTATTGCAGAAAGATGGGTAGAGATTTACACGATGTCAAGGATATAAAATAATGGTCCTGGTCACTAGCAATTTTAGCATGATCGGACTGGATGAACATGGAACAGGCCCAGCATAGATTGGAAAGTGAAGATCGTTGAAGATATCCGCCAAGCCAGACTCAGTTATTCGCATCTGCGTCGTAGGAAACCAGGCATTTTCGCTGCTGAACTTTCGAGGGCCACTTTTAGCGAAGATGGCTGAAAGAGGCTTAAGCGTCTTTGCTCTTGCACCAGACTTCGATGAGGCCAAACGCTTTGAAGCACGCGTCCTCGGAGCAGAGCCCATAGAATTCTCGCTCTCCCGCACAGGTATGAATCCAATGCGAGATGCAGCAGATATGCTGCGATTGGCTCTACTTTTGCACAGGCTAAAGCCGAACATAATCCTAGTATATGCCGCAAAGCCTGTGATTTATGGAACTCTTGCAGCCTGGATCGCCCAGATTCCCAGTAAGTATGCCATGATAGAAGGGCTAGGCTATGTCTTTACAACTTCCGAATGCAAAGAACCGCTTAAGCGCCGGGCTCTTAGGGGTATGGTCCTCATGCTCTATGCGGCAGCGCTCAGACACGCGAATCTAGTTTTTTTCCTTAACAGAGATGACATAGATGAATTTTCAAAAAATCGGATTATTGCTCCTGAGAAAGCATTTCTCCTGGGGGGAATCGTGGTCAATCTTGTGGAGTGGCGACCAAAACCACCAACATGAAAGCCCGTTACATTCCTTTTAGTAGCACGCTTGCTCCGGGAAAAAGGGATTGTGGAGTATTACAAAGCTGCTCGGATTGTAAAGCAAAAGCATACACAAACGCGTTTCATCCTGATAGGAGGCCTTGACTCTAATCCTGGCGCACTCTCCCATGCTGAGATAGAAGCATGGATAGCAGAAGGTATCATCGAATGGCCGGGGCGCGTTTCTGATGTGCGTCAATGGATGGAGAAATCAAGCGTTTTTGTGCTACCATCCTATTATCGCGAAGGGGTACCCCGCAGCATCCAAGAGGCGATGGCCGTGGCCCGCCCGATTATCACTACTGATGCGCCAGGCTGTCGAGATACTGTGATCGAAGGCGAGAACGGCTTTTTAGTGCCTGTGAGAGATTTTAAGGCACTTGCTGCAGCAATGGAGAAATTCATTCAGCGGCCGGAGCTGATCGTCAAAATGGGACAGGCCAGCAGACAGATGGCAGAGGCACATTTCGATATAAATAAAATCAATAAAACTATATTGCAGGCTATGGGGTTATGCAAAGATTGAATCCTGCAAAATCAACAATTCATCTTTGAATAAATATAAGGGCGAAAGGGAATTTCCCTTTCACCCGTCTTTTCCTAATCAGCTCATTGGGATTGATGTCCCGGTACCTCCTGCTACCATTCCCTCTGATTGGGCCGGGCTGTCATCCTTCCCGAAAGACTCAGCCTCTGATAAGGCTGCTGAAGCAGACGATGTGGCATAAATCTTGCGCCATATCGCATTATCTCCTCCCAATACATAGGCAAAGGTCTGGCTGCTGATCAGCNNGAGCAGAGGATGTGGCATAAATCTTGCGCCATATTGCATTATCTCCCGCTATTAAGTAGGCATAGGTCTGGCTGCTGATCAGCGCCTGTGGAGAACAGAGTACCATATATCCACCATGGCCTATCCACTGTCCTCCAGAGGGATTCCAGGGAGAGCTGCTGAATACATTCTCCCACATGGCTCCATCACTGCCGCGAACGAAGGTATGAATTCTATTGGCGCTATCCGTAGCTGCAAATGCTTCCGAGGAAATAATTCCGCCCAAACGATACCATGTGCATGTCTCTGGATCGCTGATCCCATTAATGCTGGCCATCCAGAGGGCATTGTCGGATCCACGAACCATCGCCGCAATGTAATTGGTCCAGCCCGGCTCAAGTGTGGCGAAGGGTGGTCCTTGAATGACACCCCCCAAACCATGCCAATTAAGGATGTATGATCCTGAGGAGAGAACGCCTCTGCAATCCCATAATGCATTATCTCCGCCTGCAGCAAGAGTATGCATGCGGCTGTTCTGGTCGAAAATTACAAATGGATAGGAATTCAAGACACCACCTAAACCATACCAATTGTATGACGACAGATCATTGACATTAAATGTGCAAAGCCAAAGCGCATTATCGCCGCCGCGAGCCACNNGCAGTTGCCATTGTGCTTAGATATCCGCCCATTCCTCTCCAGCCACCAGTCCCGTTTGTGGTATCGAATATGAAGTCCCATAGCGCATAATCTCCACCGCGAGCCACGATGTGTATCCTGCCATTTTTATCCTTGGCAGCGTAGGGAGATGAGGTCAGAGTTCCACCAAGGCGAATCCAGTATCCGTCCACATTGTCCCATAAGGCGTTGTCTCCACCCGTGACGAAGATATGTCTTCTGCCCTGGTTGTCAATTATTGCTGAATGCTTCCATGACACAGATCCACCTAGACGGGTCCAGGGGCTAAATGCCACATCAAAGGTCCAAAAT
>MTKZ01046897.1_pt2 | contig 12943 bp, 13 predicted proteins | sample 1042781 | NCBI WGS metagenome assembly MTKZ01 (sample SAMN06212207, study PRJNA360539) | anaerobic digester metagenome | biome: Wastewater treatment plant; material: sludge; isolation source: anaerobic digester fed with sludge from wastewater treatment plant | place: Denmark: WWTP Viborg ...
ACTCTATCATATCAGTGGCAAGAAAACACTGGTAGCGGCTGGAACGATATTACAGGTGCAACCTCAGCTACACTTGCTCTAAACAGTGTAATTGCATCAATGGATGGCAATCAGTATAGAGTAGTTGTATCGAATGGTTGCGGTAGCGTTAATTCAAATGCTGCTACACTTACAATCATTGCTGCTACTCCATCTCAACAGCCAACATTCTTACTGTCATCAACTAAGAATGATATTACTGTATACAATATTACTCCACCTACTACACCAGATTCAACTGGTATGTTCAGATTGTTCCTTGCAATCCAGGGTACTTCTGCACCTTCGCAGAATCCTGTGAATGGGACAAGCTACAGTGCAAATTCTGATTGGACATTTGCTCCCGCGCTTGGCAATGGTAAAGTAGTATACGATGGTAATGTTACATCATTCGCGATTACTGGATTAAATAGCAATACTACATACCGCATAATTGCTTACGGATATAACCAGATTGGAACAAACGTTGCAACAAGAATATATAATACAACGGTAACATCTGGTTATAATAGCAAGACAGTTAAGACTAAGCTAAAGGAAAGCTTCGAAGATGAAATCATCACAGGAACAACCTTTGAAGTAAGCCGAGTAGCACCGAACCCGGTATCGAACGAGATGTATCTAGATGTTATTGGTGGCAACACAAGCACATACATATTCGAACTTTACAATTCAGTAGGCGAAAGAGTATTCACTCGAACGATGGAACTCCCCGCTGGTAGAAACGAGGTAGTGCTATCAGTACAGAATGCAGCCGGAATTCTGCCCGCAGGAGTATACAACTTACGCGTACGCAGTGGAGCTGAATACATAGACCAACGCATTGTGATTATGCCATAACATACGCTCACATACAAAAATAAAGAAGGTTGCCTCACTTCGGGGCAACCTTCTTGTTTATTTGGTGATGCAAATATGTTTTATCGGTAGCACAGACATTCTTGTCTGTGAAAAATAACCCCGTTCTATTTCGTCCTATCCCGTCCCATCCTGACCTATCCAAAAATTCATATTACCTTATTCGTTGCCTCGCACAGACAGGAATGTCTATGCTACCAATGATTAAAATAAAACCTTCCGAAGGTTTCAAACCTTCCGAAGGTTAATAAAGTCTTGTCTGTGTAAACAACCCCGTCCAATTCAGTCCTATCCCGTCCCATCCTGACCCATCCAAAAAATCATATTATCTTATCTGTTGCCTCGCACATACAGGAATGTCTATGCTACCAATAATTAACAAAAAACCTTCGGAAGAATTATCCCTCCGAAGGTTGCAAATCAATCAAACTTAATATAAAATTCTCTCGATTAATTATCCATTAGCTCTTTTTCTTTTTTGGCAAGGAATTCATCAATCTCTTTGATAGAGTTATCTGTAATTTTCTGAATTTCGTCTTCTGCTCGCTTGCGTTCGTCTTCAGAACATTCTTTGTTCTTCTCCATCTTTTTCAGTGCTTCGTTGCTATCGCGACGAATATTGCGAACAGCAACACGCCCATCTTCTGCAAATTTCTTGCACATTTTCACAAATTCCTTGCGGCGTTCCTCTGTCAGTGGTGGAACAGGTATCCTGATAATTGTTCCATCGTTCTGCGGATTAAACCCCAAATCAGCCATACGTATTGCTTTTTCGATATTACCAAGTGCAGTTCTATCGAACGGCTGAACAATTATTGTTCTTGCATCAGGGACAGAAATAGAAGCGCCCTGCGCCAGCGGCGTCGGAGCCCCATAATACTCAAAGGTAATCCCATCGAGCAACGACGCAGTTGCGCGTCCCGAACGAACCTTTCCAATCTGGTTCTTGCAGAACTCAACTGCACGCTTCATATCCGCCCTGGATTTGTCTATTAGTTCTTTCGTTGTCATAATCAAACTCCTTACTCGTTGGAGATAATTGTGCCAAGTTCAGCACCCTGAATGATTTTCAGGAAATTGCCTTTCACATTAATATTGAAAACTTTGATTGGTAAATTGTTCTCGTGGCATAAAGTAATAGCCGTGTGGTCCATCACTTTCAAATCCTGCGAAATCACATCGCGAAACGAAAGCGAGTTGAACATAGTTGCATTAGAGTTCTTCTCCGGGTCGCAATCGAATACACCGTCGACACGCGTCCCCTTCAAAATCAGTTCAGCCTCGATTTCAATAGCACGCAGAACAGCCGCTGTATCGGTTGTAAAGTATGGATTGCCCGTTCCCGCACCAAATATCACAACCCGCCCTTTTTCAAGATGGCGAATTGCACGGCGACGTATAACAGGTTCTGCAATTTGTTCCATTTTTATCGCTGTTTGCAACCGAGTTGGCACTCCAAGCGCTTCCAGCGCATTTTGAAATGCGATGGAATTGATAACAGTCGCAAGCATACCCATCTGGTCGCCCGAAACCTTGTGAATACCGTGAGCAGCTNNCGGCTATTTCTTCAGCAAAGCTTCGCAGAACGTCAGGGTCTATTCCAAACTGACGTTCGCCCATCAACGCTTCGCCACTTAATTTTAATAATACTCTTTTGTATTTCGTTTCCATATTCTAACAATTAGTTCTTTTCACCTAATAAATAGCGACGGAAACTTAATATAGTTACATCAGTGCCAACCAGGTTCGAAATCTCTTTCAGCACATCGCCAACAGTTTTGTTAGCATCTTTTACAAACGATTGCTCAACCAAGCACTGTTCCTGATAGAATTTTTCGAGCTTGCCCACGGCAATTCTTTCAGCTATATCGGCTGGCTTGCCGCTATCAATTGCCTGCTGAACGTATATTTCTTTTTCTTTATCAAGAGTTGCCTGGTCTACATCATTGCGAGAAATAAATTGTGGGTTCATTGCAGCAATTTGCATTGCAATATCACGAAGCAAAGCATAAGCTTCGTCGTTAAAATTTGGAGCAGATGCTTCAATCACAACCGCAAGTTTATTCCCCGCGTGATTATAAGTAGCAATAGTCCCGTTCGATTTAATGCGTTCGAAACGGCTAACGCCAATCTTTTCGCCGAATTTTGCCAATATTTCGTTGTGTATGCCTTCGATTGTGTCTTCTCCAACCTTTATTTTCATCAGTTCGTCAAGGTTGTTAATTTCGTTTGCAATCAAAGCATCAGCAATTTTATTTACGTAGCTTTCGAATTCAGCATTACGAGCAACAAAGTCAGTTTCGCAATTTACTTCAACGATTGCAGCAAGCTTGTGGTCGTCTGATAAACGAGTTGCGATAATACCTTCGCTGGCAACTCTATCAGCTCTTTTAGCAGCCGAAGCAGCACCTTTTTTACGTAAAATTTCGATTGCTTCTTCCATCGAGCCATTTGCATCTACAAGCGCTTTTTTGCAATCAGCCATTCCTGCGCCTGTCTTATCGCGAAGGGTTTTAACCATTTGAGCAGTAATTTCAGCCATAATAATAATCTATAAAAAGTTGAACATATTTCAATTACAAAAAAAAGGGGACTTGCACCGTCCCCCGATATATATTTTGTTATTCAGTTGTTTCAGTCGAAGATTGGGTTGTTTCTGCGTTTTCTGTCGGATTTTCGGTGTTTTCCTTGATTCTTGGGCGTTTCGGTCCCTGTCCGGGTACTTTTCTTTCACGCATACGAGGACGCACCACTGCTGCTTCTTCTTCTAATTCATTTTCTTTTGCAAAGCGGTCTGCTTCGGCGTTGAGTTCAGCAGCGTGTATACGTGCTATCTTTGTGCCTTCCAGAACAGCATCAGCCATCACTTTTGTGATAAGCTCAATTGTCTTTACCGAATCGTCATTCGCCGGAATTGGAAAATCAACTAAATCTGGGTCGCAGTTTGTATCAACAATTGCAATTACTGGAATGCCAAGTATTTTCGCCTCCTTAATTGCAATGTGCTCTTTCTTAATATCAACAACAAACAAAGCACCCGGCAAACGTGTCATTGTTTCAATACCACCGAACACTTTACGCAAACGGTCGCGTTCGCGAATAATCAGTAAGCGTTCTTTCTTGGTGATTTTTTCGAAAGTGCCGTCGACTTCCATTTTGTCCAGTTGTGCAAGTCGCTTGATACTCTTGCGAATTGTAGCAAAGTTTGTAAGCATACCACCAAGCCAGCGTTCAGAAACATAGTTCATACCGGCTCGTGTTGCTTCCTCTTGAATGATTTGCTTTGCCTGTGGTTTTGTCCCAACAAATAGAACAACGCGCCCCTTGCTTGCAATATCAAATATTGCCTGGCGGGCATAATCAATAAGTAGTTGGGTTTTTCTCAAATCAATGATGTGAATATCATTTTTTTCGTTGAAGATAAATTTGCTCATTTTGGGATTCCAGCGGCGGGTCAGATGACCAAAATGAGCACCTGCTTCGAGCAGGCTTTCGATAGATACATAATGCTTTGACATTAGAACTCCAAAATAATAATTGTTTAACATCTGCACCTTTCATCTTGGCGTCCGAGACTTCATAAGCCACACGGAGCCAATCGAGGCACATGATAAAATAAATACTAACGTTTTGAGAACTGGAAGCGTTTGCGAGCTTTCTTCTGACCATATTTCTTGCGTTCGACCATTCGTGGGTCTCGTGTCAGAAGTTCATACTCACGAAGCTTGCTGCGCAACTGTTCGTCATATTCCACAAGCGCTCTGGCTATACCAAGACGAATAGCACCGCTTTGTCCCGTTAGCCCACCACCACGGACATTGACAAATACATCGAACTTGCCAAGATTGTCCGTAACTTGGAGAGGACTTAAAGCGTGAATTCGCCACACTTCAACAGGAAAATAATCATCAATTGTTCTTTTATTAATCAACACTTTTCCTGTTCCACTTACCAAACGCACCTGTGCGACTGACGTTTTTCTTCTACCTGTGGCGCTATAAACTTTCATTCAAACTCCAAACTTATAAAAATTAATATTTTAATTTAAGCTCTTTTGGCATTTGAGCTACGTGTGGATGCTCGCTACCTGCGTAGACTTTGAGTTTTTTAATTATCTTTCTACCAAGTCTATTTTTAGGAAGCATCCCACGCACTGCGTGTTCTACTACAAACGTAGGATTTGTTTGTATCAACTGCTTGAATGAACGAGTGATTTGACCACCGGGATAGCCCGTATGATGCTTATACTCTTTCATTTCGGCTCGCTTCCCTTCGAAAACTACCTTATCTGCGTTGATTACTATTACAAAATCCCCCGTATCAATATGTGGAGTGAACCAGGGCTTATTCTTTCCGCGAAGAATAGCCGCCACCTGACTGGCTAAACGCCCAACTGTCATTCCTGTGGCATCCACACACCACCACTCGCGAGCGATTTCTTCATTTTTTGCGGATATCGTTATTTTAGCTGAGGGTTCCAATTCCCTACGCTCCTTAATTTATTATTAAATCAATACAATAAACACAATTTTCCATAGTAAAGATTACAAAAATAGTTTATTTTTAATTATTAAGCAAATGAATTTTTTCAACTATCTATTTGAAAAATAAATAATAACACATCTCAAAATGAGAATAGCCCAATTTCTTCAAATCACGGTATTTTTATTGGTGCGGCGTAGCGTGCCTAATCCATTATATAAAGAAAACCTTCGAAAGATTTCAATCTTTCGAAGGTTCAAGACAAGGACTATTGAGACAGCCCTGTTTTTACTGCGGGTAATTATGATTATATATCAGTTAGTTTTCTTATAAATGGCGATGATGTTATCTTCGCTTGAAGTACATCGTTACTCGAAAAAGTTGAAAAATTATTCGCTGCCTGCGGCACCGTGTTGTCATTCTCGTTAATTAATGTGTTGCCCGTTGAACTATATGTCGGTCCAGTGCGCCTTAAATATGCTGGTTCATCATATTCTTTCAGCTTCTTATCGCCTTTCGGGCTTGATTCAGGTATTTCACGGAACTTTGGAACGATAGGTGTGCCGTGTGGTCTCACTGGTGATGGCTTTGCCACTGTTACTCCACCCATAACAGGAACCGAACCTGATGGTTGCGCCTTAACCTCAGTCTTTACTACTTTCCCGAAAATATCTGTCTGCTCAATACTTTTTGGTGCACTATCAGACTTTTTTTCGTTTTTCGGAAAGCCCGTTGCAACAACTGTTACGCTAATCTGGTCAGACATATCTGGATTGAGCACAACTCCGTGTATGAGATTTACATCGTCTCCGGCAGCCTGCTGCACAATCGAAACAGCTTCGCTTATTTCGTGCATACCCATATCCATTCCACCTGTGATATTGATAAGCACGCCCTTTGCCCCTGCAATCGATATACCATCGAGCAAAGGCGAATTTAGTGCCTGCTTGGTTGCCTCTACTGCACGGTTTTCTCCTGATGCTGTGCCAATGCCCATCAAAGCATCGCCCATACCTTTCATTATTGTTCGCACATCTGCGAAATCAACATTTACCACACCATAATTTGTGATAATATCTGCAATTCCGCGTGTCGCATTATAAAGAACTTCGTCCACTTTCATAAATGCTTCCTGAAACGATGTCTTTTTGTCGATTATTTCCAGAACTCGCTGGTTCGGAATAACAATAAGAGCATCAACGTGTTGGCGAAGTTCTTCAATACCTTGCAAAGCAACTTCTATGCGGCGTTTCCCCTCCCAATCAAAGGGCTTTGTTACAATGCCAACAACCAGAGCGCCCATCTCCTGAGCAACTTTGGCAACTGTTGGTGCCGCACCAGTACCGGTTCCGCCGCCCATTCCTGCTGTAATAAATACCATATCGCTACCTTTTAAGGTATCTTTAATGGTTTCGATAGCGCTTTCAACTGCTTTGCGTGCTACATCAGGATTTGCTCCTGCACCCAGCCCCGTTCCAAGCTGTATTTTAATTTTCGATTTGTTGTGTTGCAAAGCCTGGCTGTCGGTATTTGCTGCAATGAAATCAACGCCAGATAAGCCTTTGTCTATCATATTGTTGATTGCATTGCCTCCTCCGCCACCTATACCAACAACTTTAATCTTTGCGTCACCGGTCAAGTTTGAAGAAGTATCCAGTTCAATTGTCATAATTTTTCCTTATATATTTCTAAAACTTTTAATCAAAGTTCCTCAAAAAAGTTCTTTATTTTCTTGAATACCGAACTTTTCTCAGTTTTTTCTTTTTTCTCTGATTTATTAATACTGTCTTTGCTGTCTGTTTCTTCATTTTGTTCTTTTGCTGTTTTCTCTGCCTCTTGTGCTGTAGATACTTGATTTATTCTGTTCTCAAGAATTGAATGGTCTATGGTTTCAACATAAGTGCCCGAACCATCAAGCCCCAATAGTGCAAGTCCAACAGCTGTCGAATATACAGGGCTTTCCACTTCTGTTGCAAGACCTGTGTATGTCATTCCCGAAGGATAACCGATTTTCACAGGCATACCAAAAACAGCCGAAGCANNGTCTTTCACAGGCATACCAAAAACAGCCGAAGCAAGTTCATCTGCTCCTCTGATTAAACTATTTCCGCCGGTTATTACCACACCTGCACCTAATTTATGCTCGTATCCTGATTTTCTTATCTCCGCAAGTGCAAACTCGAAAATTTCTTCCATTCTTGGTTCTATAATCCGGCATAATTGACGTTTTGATATTTCCATCGGCTTGCGTCCCGCAATCCCAGGTATCATTATTATTTCATCTTTCATAATCGAATCTTCAAAGCAATGACCGTATTCTCGTTTTATCCTTTCTGCCTGCGATGCAACAATTCCCAATACCTTTCGAATATCGTCTGTAACCTGTTTGCCCGCAACACCAAACACCGCAGTATATCTAATAATATCTTCTTCGAATATTGCTATATCAGTTGTTCCGCCACCAATATCAATTAATGCAACACCAACTTCTTTTTCTTCTGGTGTAAGTATTGCTTGACTGCTTGCGAGTGGTTCCAATACTATTTTCTTAACTCGAAGCCCTGTACGCTCAACACATCTATGAATATTCGTAATCGCTGTTGTCAGACCCGTTACTATATGAACCTTCGCTTCCATTCTCACGCCACTCATACCAACCACGTCGTGAATTCCATCCTGACCATCGATAATAAACTCTTGTGGAATTATATGCAGTATAGTTCTGTCTGCCGGAATAGCAAAATTGCGTGTGTCTTCGAGCAATCTATCCACGTCGCTTTTCGAAATTTCACGCGTCGGATTCGAAATTCCCACTATGCCCGATGTCTGGAACGATTCAATATGGTCGCCTGCAATTCCAACTACCACTTCCTCGATTTTAATTCCCGACTGTTGTTCTGCTTGCTGGACTGCTGCTTTGATTGATTTAACAGTCCTATCGATATTTACAACAACACCACGATTTAACCCTTCCGATTCGATTATCCCAAATCCAAGTATCTTCAAAGTCTTCGTTGAATAATCATTCGCTGCGACCAATGCACATAACTTTGTTGTCCCAATATCTAAACCTACTGTGATTTCACTACCGCTTTTATTTTGTTCATTTGCTATCATATTATTCCTTATATATTATTTTTTACTATTACACTATTTTTCCATCTAACATCTATGTATGAAAACTCTCTTTTAGCATTATATTGAAGGTCGTATTTCAAAAAATCGTGTAAATTCATAATTTTATCTTCAATATTTTCCATACCACCGAAAATGATTTTCCTGGAATTGTCTGATGTATAAAGTATAAATTCTCGGGAATTTTTAGAATAATGCACTTCCGAAATCAAACTTATCAAAAGTGTGTTTGAGTAAGCACGAATATGGTTGATGATATCAATGGCATTCCGAAGAGCCAGGCTATCCAGCAACTCGTCCTTGTAGATACCTGTAATCACTGGTATATCAAGGTATGTATTGAATAATCGATAGGGAAGAATGGAATAATCACTCGAAACATACCGCAATTTACCATAATTATCAACCAGTATTGCAACTGGCTGCCTCTCTTTTACCTCGATTGTGAGCGTGTTTATACCCTCGCTCAAATAAGTATTCTCTATGAACGGATTTTGGCGTAACCTTTTAGCAAGTTCTGCATAATTTATCTCATTTTTGGGCCGATTAATAATAGGTGCGTCCTGGATTTCAGCTTTTACTTCTGCCGGTGTCAAAAATGAAGTGCCTACAATTGAGATTTGATGTATAGGTTGGTTGGAATTCCACAATTGGGCGAGAAAAATTAGAAGTGCAAATAAGGCGAGTACTACCGACAAACGTAATAGAAGCTTTGGACGTGCCACCTTCTTTTTACTTAATTCCCCCAGAAATTTTACTATTTTTCTTATTACTTTCATTCCCTTTTATGAATATTTACTTGATTATATTCTTTATTTTCTGCGTAAGTTTTGTTGTTTTAGTAGTAATAAATTTTTGGTCTCAATCATTATTACTCCAAAACCTACTTATCAGAAATATAAAGAACAAACATTATCAAGCGTTTTAAGTAATTTGGGAAAGTATAGCGGATAGCGTTATACCTTCCTCATTATGCTGCTTATGATTAATATCTAATGACAAAGATAATTTACTTTTAGATAACAAACAAGAAAAATATTTCGAAAAAAATGAAAATAAAATTAAAATATTTTCATTTTGTTGAAATAAAATAAACTTACATTTTCTCCTCAAATAATACTTCAATATTAAGAATTATTAGGAATAATAATATTTTTTTGTAGATTTGCTTAATGATTTGTTTAATTCGAAAAATTTGATATTAATATGCAAACTGCCAAAAAAACAACAAAAATTTATGAAGTTCCGCCCGAAAAATTAAGGTGGTCCTGTCCCGTTGATAAATTCAACTTTAAATCAACTCGTGAAGTTGAACCATTGAAAACCATTGTTGGTCAGCCGCGTGCAATTGAGGCAATAAAAATGGGTGCCGCTCTTCACGCCAAAGGCTACAATATTTTCGTTACAGGGCTATCCGGTACCGGTAGGCTCACAACCGTTAAGAACATTCTCGAAGAAGTAACAAATAGCTGCCCAATCACTTTTGACTATTGCTACGTTAATAATTTTGCAAAACCGGACGAACCAAGATTAATTAAACTTCCCAAAGGAAAAGGCAAAGAACTTGCCGAAGCAATGGACGATGCTATCGATTTCATTCGCCGCCGCTTACCTAAATTATTCGAAGAAAACAACTACCAGAAAAGCAGAATGAAAATAATCGAAGAATACCAATCTCGCGAGCAAGCGATGATTGAGCAGTTCGATGATAAAATTCGCCCTTTTCAATTTATGCGAGGGCAAATTGAAACCCAGCAAGGAACTCTTCTGCCGGAAGTTTTCCCTATTGTCGATGGCAAGCCCGTTTCACTCGAAGTCATCGACGAATTGCTCGCAGAAGGAAAAATGACCAAAGACGAAGCCACCAGAATTAAAAATTTATGGCGTCAATTTCACGATGAACTCATTGAACTTGTTCGCGAAAATATGAAAATGATGCAGGAATTTCGTAAATCAATTATCGAGAACGACAAAAAACATTCGGAAATTGTCGTCTCCTCTATTCTGGACGAAATTCCAAAGCAGTTCGATAACGAAAAAGTTAAAATCTATGTTGATGAAGTTAAAAAATACATTTTAGACCACCTCAATCTGTTTGTTGCATCGGCGGGGCAGCTCAATAATCTTATTCCTAACCCTGACCAATCAGTCGATGAAGATATCCTTCGTTTGTTTAGCGTCAATGTCGTTCTCGACAATTCAAATACAGAAACAGCACCTGTTATTACAGAAACAACCCCATCATACAACAACCTTTTCGGCACAATTGAACGTGTTTTCGACAAACGCGGTGGCTATTGGCGAACAGACTTTACTAAAATCAAAGCAGGTTCTATTCTCAAAGCCGACCAGGGCTATCTTATTGTTAATGCTAACGATTTGTTCAGCGAACCCGGCGTCTGGACTGCTTTGAAACGCGTCCTTCTCTATGATAAACTCGAAATTCAAACTTTCGATGCATATTTCCAGTTCTCACAAGCCTCGCTAAAACCCGAACCAATCGATGTTAATGTCAAAGTTATAATTATTGGCGGTCTGTCCATCTATCATTTGCTTTTCCATTATGAAAAAGGCTTTAAGAAAATTTTCAAGGTTCACGCTCAATTTGATTACGAAACTGATAGAACTGACGAAATGATTCAAAACTTTACCCGATTTGTTGCAAGAATTTGCGAGATGGAGAAGCTCCCTCATTGCACCCCCGACGGGGTTGCTGCCATTATCGAATGGGCTGTCGAAACAGCAGGTTCGCAAAACAAAATCACACTAAAATTCTCTGATGTTGCTGATATTATTCGCGAAGCTGCATACTACGATAGCCAGAGCAAAAACGCCTTGATAGATAGAGAAGTTGTCGAAAACGCTATCGAATGGCGACGCCGCAGAAATGACCTCTTAGATGAAAAAATAAAAAAATCTATTTTAGAAGGCGATATGCTTATCACTACCGAGGGCAAACGCATTGGGCAAATTAATGGATTAACAGTTTATAATAATGGATTTATCACTTTCGGAAAACCCGCAAGAATTACAGCTTCGATTTCTGCCGGCAATTCAGGTATTATTAATATTGAACGTGAAGCTGAATTAAGCGGAAATATCCATAATAAAGCCGTGCTGATTTTAACGGGCTTCCTGCGTGAAAAATTCGCTCAGAAACGCCCTTTATCGCTCACTGCTTCCATTGCATTCGAACAATCCTATGGCGGTATTGATGGCGATAGCGCAACTGCCGCCGAAATTTATATTATTCTATCCGCTATTGCCGAAGTGCCAATCAAACAAAGCATTGCTATTACCGGCTCTGTCGACCAGAAAGGAAATATCCAACCTATTGGCGGTGTGAACGAAAAAATTCGTGGATTTTTCGAAGTTTGCGAAAAACGTGGTCTTACCGGCGAACACGGTGTAATTATTCCTCAGCAAAATGTAAAAGATTTGATGCTTCCCAAAAACATTGTCGAAGCTGTCAAAAATAATAAATTTGTGATTTACGCTATCAACAATATTGATGAAGGTGTGGAAATTTTAATGGATATCCCCGCCGGCAAAATGAATAAAAATGGTTCCTATCCTAAAAATTCTCTCTATGGAAAAGTTGATGCAAAATTAAATCAAATGTATAAAATTGCTAAAGCTAACGGAGAAAAGAAAAATGATAAATAAAGTGAAAATTGCACCTTCTTTGCTTTCAGCCAATTTCGCTAATCTTGAAAAAAGTGTTCGACTTTGCGAAGAAAATTCTGCCGATATTCTTCATCTCGATATTATGGATGGGCATTTTGTGCCCAATATTACTTTCGGTCCACTTGTTGTTTCCGCAATAGGACGCTTGACGGAACTTCCTCTGGACTGCCACCTGATGATTACTGACCCTGATAAATATATCGCCGACTTTGTCGAAGCTGGTGCCGATATGATTTCTGTTCACGTAGAAACTGGTTTTCACCTTCATCGAACTTTATCCACTATCAAAAATTATAGTTGCAAAGCAGGAATAGTGCTTAATCCCGCCACTCCTCTTGAATATGCTTTCGAAGCTGCTGAATTCTGCGATTTCATCTTGCTAATGTCTGTAAATCCCGGCTTTGGCGGTCAATCTTTCATTACATCTTTCCTTCGCCGTTGCGAAAAATTAAGAACTTTTCTGGATAATAATAACTTACAACATTTAGAAATTCAGGTCGATGGTGGCATCACACCTTCTAACGTTCGGCAAGTAGTCGATGCAGGTGCCAATATCATTGTTGCCGGTTCTGCTTTGTTCAACGGTGATTTCCGTTCGAATATTGAAGCCTTTAGAAGGAATATTCAAGAATAGTATTTTTCTTGCATACCTATTTTTTTTATTTTTGTTTTTTGAAATTTTTAATTCGAGAATAAAATGAACAAAGAACTCTACTCTGAAATTGAAGTTTCGCTCGAAACC
>MTKZ01004620.1_pt1 | contig 12938 bp, 12 predicted proteins | sample 1042781 | NCBI WGS metagenome assembly MTKZ01 (sample SAMN06212207, study PRJNA360539) | anaerobic digester metagenome | biome: Wastewater treatment plant; material: sludge; isolation source: anaerobic digester fed with sludge from wastewater treatment plant | place: Denmark: WWTP Viborg ...
ATTTTCTATAGTATTCCTGCGCGTTATCGGAAGCACTTAGAGCCGGATCGAGAGGAATCGATATTTCAATAGGTCCATCTTGAGAGTCGCTAATATAGTCTATGCATGTGATAGATGTTGATTTTGGCTGAATTTGGTGGGCATTACATAGGATTAAGTCGCCATAAAGCTTGAACTTGCTAGCTTTTTGACCATTTGCATAGTCTGCTTTATGTATCTCATCCTTCTTGTTTGCGTGGCTAAGTGCATTGAATACAATTTGGATGAGTCGTTGCTTGCTATTCTCTAGAACAATATTCGAGTCTTTAACGCTATAGAACTCCTCTATGCACTCAGATATAGTCGAGAATCTTTTTTCCTTAGGAAATCCAACTAGCTCAAAAGCTGAGTATTCGATAGGTGTATCGTCAGATGATGAATAAATAAAGGGAGAATACTCTCTCTTGATAAATGATTTTAAGAACGAAGAAGTTACTTTTATCAAATTCTCACGATCGAAATCAGATAAATTCTTAATTGCTGTGCGAGTATCTATATCAGCCTTAATGCATAATTGACTAGCGATAAGTGGAGATAATCCAAGAATTGAATTTAATAATGCTTTGTCAGAAGGTCGCATTATCTCATCGTCTTTTATTGGAAGTCTATTATCATCGCATAACTTCATCGCTTCTTGAGGCGTGAGTTTCTCTTGCTTTGGTGGATAGGAATATATTCTAGCTGGCATTACTTCGCGTACTCTGCTAATGTCAAAATCAACATGTATTGCTGAGTCAAGTATCTTGTCAGATCCATTAACAAGTATGCAATTACTATATCTACCCATTAATTCAATTATTAAGCGGTAGTTTTGGCTATCGTATAACTCGTCTGTAGTACTAACATTGATTTCTACGATTCGCTCACAGCCAGGATTCGTAATTGATGTAATTCTTGCACCTGACATGTATTTTCGCAAAAGCATGCAAAAAGAGGGAGGAACCAGTGGGTTCTCACGAGCAGATGAGCATAAGCCCACGCGCGCACAAGAAGGCGAAANNCTTAACGCCTGCATTTGATCTTAGGTGTAATACAATCGTGTACTTATCTGGTTGAAATATCTTATCTATGCGAGAATTTGAAAGAGCGCTGTCTAGTTCCTCGGCAAGTAATTGTGTGGTGATGCCGTCAAGAGACATTATTTGTTCCCTCCGGTCCAGAAGTAGGAAGATTCTTTGAACTCTTGCTCGAGCCTAATGCTATTCTTACCACCCAAACTAAAGCTACTGTAATTATCTCAAAGCCCAAAATAGTAAAGAATAAATCGTAGCTATTCATCGAAACTAGCAAATCTATGCAAAAAACTGCGGCTATAGCTAGAATTATGACAATGAAACGAAATGCTTTAGTTTTCGAAAAAGCATGAAACAAATCAGCGAAAGACACTGTATTATCTTCGTTAACATATGTCTGTTGATTAGCTTTTTTAGAAGTAATACTGGATTTACTTCTAGGCTTGCTTCCTTGCTTATTAGTCTTCGAATTTGAGTTGTTTTTTGCGCTTGCCATTTTGCCTCCAAAAAAAGAAGGATAAGAAATCCTTATCCTCCTATTCTATCACATAAAATAATCTCAAAAGATAATCACTCAGACTGAATCTCACCCTTTTCGGTAAGCAACTTCTTGATCTTCTCAGTTGGATTAATCAAGTTAGATAGGGAAGAATCATGATTAATAGCGTCAATTAGTAAGGCAACGAACTTGCACATGTTTACGTCTGCAAACCAAGGAGCAGCAAGTAACTCAGGTCTTCTATGAATCAAGTTTGTTGCGAATACCTTCTTAATAATGCCTTCCTCATATGCTCTATTAAAGTTATCGATACCTTCTGTAAATAATGCGAAAGTAACTGAGCAATATACATTTCGTGCACCACGTGCCTTCATTTCACGACCGATATCGAGAATTGAGTCACCTGAAGAAATCATATCGTCAATGATAAGAATATCCAGGCCTTCAACGGATTCACCCAAGAACTCATGAGCAATGATAGGGTTACGACCGTTAACAATTCTTGTGTAATCTCTTCTCTTATAGAAAGTACCTAGAGGAACACCAAGAATAGATGCGAAGTACATAGCTCTTGTAATACCGCCTTCATCAGGGGAAACAATCATGAACTTTCCATCTGAGAAGTTAAGGTTTGGAATTTGTCTATACATTTCTTTGATGATTTGATAAGTAGCTGGGATGCTTTCAAAACCTGATAAAGGAATAGCGTTAGCAACTCGCTCGTCATGAGCGTCAAAGGTAATAATGTTTGCAACTCCAAGATTGTATAACTCTTCCAACGCAAAAGCACAATCTAAGGACTCACGTGAATTTCTCTTGTGCTGTCTGCTTTCATAAAGGAATGGCATGATTACGTTGATTCTTCTTGCTTTTCCAGAACATGCAAGAATTACTCGCTTCAAATCCTGATAATGATCATCTGGGCTCATTCTGTTGTCTTGCCCAAAGAGCTTATAAGTGCAAGAACTGTTCATTACGTCAGCTAATATATACAAGTCATGACCTCTTACGGAGCTTTGGACTACTGCTTTTCCTTCACCAGAAGAGAAACGTGGCGTATCAACACTTATTGAGTAGTCGCTTCTTAGGAAGCCAGGATACTTGGAGATAAATTGTTCCTGCTGATATTCCATTCTTCTCTTATTCAAGTAATAGTTTACTTGTTCTGAGAAAGCTACGCTTCCTTTTAGTGGAATCATTCCAATAGGACCTACAGGAGCCATTGGGTTGTCACCATATTGGTTATAGCGTGAGTAGGATCTTTCATCATTTGGAGCTGAAATCATTTTGCATCGTACCTTCCTTTTTATCTTTCAAATTCATCAAAAATCTCGCCAATTCGAACCTGTCCGAGTAAATCAGTAATTCTAGAAGTAGAGTTGATCAGTTTTCCGACGGACTCGTTTACATTTAGCGCATCGATAATGCGCGCCACGTATGGTGACATATTTACATCGATATACCAGTCTCTCTTTAAAAGCTCCGGTCTTCTATATATTAGATTCGTACAAAGAACTGCCTTGATAATTCCGTCTTCATATGCCTTGTCAAAATCCTTCAAGCCGTTCGTGAAAACTCCAAAAGGGGAGAGACAGTATATGTTACGAGCATTCTGTTTCTTTATTTGCGCGGCAGTTCTAAGCATCGTATCGCCAGAGTTAATCATATCGTCAACAATCACTACATCCTTGCCATTTAGGTCGTCGCCAAGGTACTGATAGTTGATAATAGGGTTAATGCCATTTACTTTATGCGAATAATCTTTGTTACGATAGAAAATTCCAAGCGGTAGATTGAGCATAGAAGCATAAAAAATTCCTCTGTTCACTCCATTCTCATCAGGGCTAATTACTGTAGTATGCTCAGCATCGAGAACAATTGAACTGAAGGAATTAATTAAAGTGCTAATAATCTTGTACGCGGAACGAGGCAACTCAATTCCCATAAGGGGAACGGAATTCGTAATTCTTGCATCGTGAGGATCGAAAATAATCAAATTAGCTACGCCAAGGCTGTGAATTTGCTTAAGAAAGGCAGAACAATCTAGCGATACATCTCGAGAATCAGCATGATCTTGTCTTCCTTCGTATACAAATGGCATTATTATGTTTATTCTTCTAGCTTTACTTACGCACAAGGAAATGATTCTTAGTAAATCTCTATAGTGGTCGTCAGGAGAGATAACATGAGGGAAACCAGATAAGGAAATATCCTGGTTATAAGATAATACGTCGGTGATTATGAAAACATCATGACCTCTAACGGTCTCAGTGAGTGCAAACTTTCCTTCTCCAGTCTGGAATCGTGTTAAGTTGGACTCAATAAGATAATCACTTCTCAGGTACCCAGGATTCTCAACATATGAATTTGCTCGTGTTTCACTACGCGACTTACGCTTCTCATAAAGAATGTTGCTAACACTACGAGCGAAGTCCTTATTCGCCGTATGGCAAATAATGCCAAGCGGGCCAAAAGGCTCCAATTGGAGTTCGGAATATGATGAATCATTAGAACCAATGTCGGTAGTATTTCCCATCAAAATTGACCTCACATATAGTTAAAGTATCATTCATAACTCGCTTAAAATCAACATTAAATATTGTAGCGAAACGTTTCTTTCTACTCAATATTTATATTACACAAAAAATCCTCAATTCCCGCCCTTAAATCTTCTATTCCGACCTTTTTTGAAGAAGAAATGGCATAAATAATTGCATCTTCTTGAAAACCATATTCAAAATTTAAATCCTTCAAACGTTTTTGAAGTTCTTGTTTGGAAAACTTGTCACACTTAGTAAACACTACAAAATAGGGGATATTGGTAGCATTCAGGTAGCCTAGCATAGCGACATCCTCTTTCGAGGGGCTATGTCTGATGTCAATCAAGTGAAGGACTAGACTAAAAGGTCTCCCTGAAGCGAAATAGTCATCTGCAATTTTCGAAAAAGTATCTCTCAATTCCTTGGATACTTTAGCGTAGCCATATCCCGGTAAATCAGCTATATATAACTTTTTATCAACCTCAAAATATACTACAGAACGCGTCTTTCCAGGAGTTTGCGACACTCTTGCAAGCTTCTTGTTGTCAGATAGAGCATTTATCAAGGAGGATTTGCCTACATTTGATTTACCGGAGAGCACTATCTCGGGCTTATCTGAAGGGGGACAAGAAGAAGTATCGTAAACTGTTCCCCAAAAACTTGTATTGCGAAAATTAACTTTCATAATTTCTCCAAATTCAACATTAATTAAATTATATACGAGACTTATCAAAAACACCTTTGCTTAATTGTCCAAAAAGCATTCAATTGCTTATTAATTATATAGACAAAAGCATCTCACTTGTCGAAAAATGTAATGAATTGTAGAAAAGCTTCTCTTCAAGTTCTTATAAAATTTTAAAAAGAGGTGCTTCATGTGCAAGAGAATTATTGAGTCAACATACATATTCATTAAGGAATTATTCGAGAGAGTCAATCGAAGGCCTTTGGTAATTCCAGCTATCTTAGCATTCACGTCTTCTTCTTTGTCGTTCGTGTCGAGAAACTCTTTTTGCTTAACTGTTTTTTCAATACTTATCGAACTGTTAATTATTTTAGTGTTAGCTATATGTTCCAAAGAGTATAAGAGAANNATAAATCAATTATCTCTACTGAAGAGGACGTTCAACTTGGCGACAGAGTCACTTTTATTGGCGAGCTATGTGAACCAAATTGTTCCCGTAATCCTGGAGAATTTGACTATAAGAATTTCTTAGAACAGAAGGGCATATTTATATGTGTTGAAAACCCCAAAATACTGAGTATTTGTCATTCTTCCAATGTATTTATAATAACTGCGAATGAAATAAGCAGTTTCATTTTCAAAATTAAGACATATATGATTGACACTGTAGGCAAAGGCTATGATGAACTTACAAAGGGACTTGTGGCTTCAATATGTCTTGGTGACAAATCTTTAGTGGATAATGAAGTAGTAGACTACTTCTCAAGTGCGAATTGTTCTCACATTCTTGCTGTAAGTGGTTCACATTTTTCTTCTTATCTGATGCTTCTACCTGTTATAACAGACATTTTCTTTAAGGAGAAAAGAGGGAAAAGTGCTATCTATATTGCAATCTGCTTTGCAATTTCTATTCTTACAGGTTGGACAGATTCCGTAAGTAGGGCGCTATGTATGAGTTTGTGTTCATACTTCTCTCGAGACTCATATTCTGGCATGGCTTTGGCTGCTATAGTAATGATAGTAGGAAATCCATTTTGCTCTTTAAGCATTGGATTTAGAATGTCATTTGCAGCGTGTTTGTCGATTAAAGTGTTCTCATATGAAATTCAAAAGAGATTTAAATCAAAATGCAATTACAAGAGATTTCTCAATCCTTTCATAATTCTAATCTCATCTCAGATTGGTCTAATGCTATTTTGGGTTGAAACAAATTATAGAATTGGTCTTATTCATATATTGGTATCTCTATTAGCTACTTTTATAGCAAGCGTTGCATGTATATCATTTTTCCCTTCCATACTGATAAGCTCATTTTTCCCACTAATCTCTCCAGTATCTATATGTTGTAATTTACTATATAAATTGCTAAGAAAATGCTGTTTATTTTCTAATTTGGCTATTTGCTCTGCAGGCCTAGAGCAATATCTTGTTATAGCTTTGTTACTGTTTGGAATAATTAAGCTATTGCCTAGTTGTGCTATAAAGAAGACTATGATGAAACCAATTTCCTTGGTGCTTATATCATGTATTTTGCTTAACATAGGGGAAGTAGTCCTAGGTCCTGATGCCAAGATAATATTCATTGATGTTGGACAAGGGGATTCATGTTTGGTTCTATCGAAAGATAAGTGCGCATTGATAGATACAGGAACAGAAGACTATGGAACTAGTACTGTACTTCCTTTGTTAGATTTCTATGGTATTAGTAAATTGGATTATCTATATATAAGTCATTGGGACGAAGATCACTCGGGTTCTACAAATGTTTTAATTGAGAGCAACCGAGTAAGAAAAATTATCGTTTCTTCTCCGAACGAGAAAGTAATTAACCAAGACTTAGTTGAACTTGTAACTAATGAGCCAAGTATTAGTCTTAGTAAATCTATTACCATTAGTTATATTCAACCTAATATTATCTTTGATAATGCGAATGATAACAGTATGGTTCTTCGGGTTTCGTGTAATGATGTTGATATTCTTTTTACTGGTGATATTAGTATCAAAGCTGAGACAGCTTTGATTGAAAGTAATTTATTGCCAGAGTGCGAGATAGTTAAAATTGCTCATCATGGAAGTAGTGGTTCGACTAGTGATGACTTTCTTGATAGAGTTAAACCGGAATTTGCGGTAATTTCTGTTGGAGCCAATAATAGATATGGTCATCCTGCAGACACAACGCTAGAGAGGTTAGAATCATTTGATGTGTCATACTATTCTACCTCGCAAAATGGAGCGATTATTGTTACAATTTCTGGGAATAGATTTTCTGTTAGTTCTTTTCGGGAGGCAAACATAAGATGGCCACTTCAACAAGTATTATGAATAACAAATCGTTGAGCGATTACTTGCGTGGACAAGACGTTTGCAACCTTTTTCTATTTTTTGGAGAAGAAGATTATTTTATTGACATTTCTATAAAAGCAATTCAGAAGAAGTACATTAGTGATGAAGCGATTCCTATGGATTATGTCAGAATTAATAGACTTGATATAAAGAATGGATTAGATTCTATTATAGAGAATATTCAAACTCCTCCGTGGCTTTCCGCGAGGCGCGTAATTGTTGTTAATGATTGTGGATTGTTTACTATGAATGATCCTGATAAGACATACTCGAATAAAATATGTAAGTTACTGGAATCCATACCGTCCTCTTGTGTTGTAATATTTGTTGAGAAGACTATTGATAAGCGCAAGAAGGCAATTATGAAGGCGTTTCAGGATAATGGAGTGGTAGCAGAGCTTTCATTTCTAGATGACGTTTCTTTATGCAAATGGATATTCAAACGCCTTTCGCGTGATGGGGTTTCGATAGATGAAGCAGCCTCAACAGGTATTGTAGAACGCTGCGAAAAGAGTATGCGAAGGATTTCTAATGAAGTAGAGAAGATATCTTTGTATTGTGTAGGTGAGAAGGTATCTCACGTGGATGAGGAAATAGTAGAGCTTATGTGTCCTCCTGATATTAGCGGTACTGTATTTGTTATTACTGATGCTATTGGAAGCAAGGATAGTTCTACAGCTCTTGTTGTTCTTGATAAGCTACTCGTATTGAAAGAACCGTGCTCAAAGATACGCTTCATGTTTGCTAGACACCTTCGTCAATTGATATGTGCTAAGGATTTGAATAGCGAACGAGAAGTAATTAGTAAGCTTTCTTGCCATCCATTTGTAGCTGGTAAGCTTTATAAACAGGCGGCTAGATTTGATATGAGTAGATTGTTGAAACTATTTGATATGTGTTGCAATAAAGATTACTTAATAAAGAGTGGCAAGGCGGACGAAAGAGAGTCACTTGAGTCTTTGATTTGTTTAGCATGTGTATAGTAGTTTTGTTTGACTACTTACGATACTTGCTTTACAATAAATTCGCTATTTAGAAATGATTTTGAACGGAGGTTGCCGTGAATAAGATTAAGATGACCACGCCATTAGTTGAGATGGATGGCGATGAAATGACAAGAATAATATGGAAGCAAATTAAGGACATAGTAATTTTGCCTTTCGTTGACCTAAAGACAGAGTATTTTGACCTTGGTCTTATTAATCGTAATGAGACAAATGACCAAGTTACTATTGATTCTGCTAATCGTACTAAGGAGTTAGGTGTTGCTGTTAAGTGCGCGACTATCACTCCGAATGCGCAGCGTATGACAGAATATAACTTAAGTAAGATGTGGAAGAGCCCTAACGGTACTATCAGAGCTATGTTAGATGGAACTGTATTTAGAGCTCCAATTATTGTTGATGGTATCGATCCATTTGTAACAACATGGAAGAAGCCTATTACTATTGCTCGTCACGCTTACGGCGATGTTTATCGTGATACTGAGATGAGAGTAGATGCTGGATGTAAAGCTGAACTACTGGTTACATTTCCTGATGGATCAACTAAGAAGCAAGAGATATTTACGTTCCAGGATGATGGTATCATTTTGGGAATGCACAATACTGACAAGTCGATTGCCTCTTTTGCTAGATCTTGCTTTACTTACGCATTGGATATTAAGCAATCTTTGTGGTTTGCTACGAAAGACACTATTTCTAAGACTTATGACCATAGATTCAAGGATATTTTTGCAGAAATTTTCGAAAATGAGTATAAGGATAAATTTGAGTCAACAGGCATAGAGTATTTTTATACACTTATCGATGATGCTGTTGCAAGAATAATGAAGTGCGAGGGTGGCATTCTTTGGGCATGTAAGAATTATGATGGAGATGTAATGAGCGATATGCTTGCATCCGCTTGTGGTTCTTTGGCAATGATGTCATCTGTTTTGGTTTCGCCAGATGGGAAATACGAATATGAAGCCGCTCATGGCACTGTTACTCGTCATTATTACAAGTATTTGAAGGGCGAATCAACTTCAACGAATCCAATGGCTACTTTATTTGCTTGGACTGGAGCTTTGCGTAAGAGAGCTCAGCTGGATGGACTTTCTGAGTTGGAAGATTTTGCAAATCGTTTGGAGAAAGCTTCAATTGAGACTATAGAAGAAGGAACAATTACAGGTGACTTGAAGTCATTGTTGAAGAAGGAAAAGAAGGAAGTAGTAAATACAGAGAACTTCCTCAAGGCTATAGCAACTAAATTATAAATTCATTTTGGAGGATTAAATGAGTACATATTACGAGACGTGGATTAATAAATCTGAGACAATTACTGATCAGAATGCTTATTCGCAGTACATAAATTTTTACTATGTATTGGAGAAGGATGCTTATGATAAGATTCTTGGTTCTTATCCCAATAATTCAGAACTGTTAAAAGGTAAGGCTTCTGAGATAGCTGATAGACTTGGGTTTAGCAAGGATACGATGGATGTTTTTGTTGGGTTCCTTGATGGCATTAAAGAAAGTATTAAAAATGAAATGGATGTCACAACTGTTGGTGATGATACTGAAATCTTCTTAGACATTGATTATGATAAGTTATTCATTAAGATGAGAGAAGCTAAGGCAACTAGGTTGTTTAAGCTTCCTTCTTGGAAGAAAGTATTTGATGAGGATAAGTTAGCTGAGCTTAATCGTGAGTATAGAGATGCGAATATTGCTCATGCTGAGAATATTGGACGTAATGATCCATGTCCTTGTGGAAGCGGTAAGAAGTATAAGAAGTGCTGCGGAGCAAAAAAAGCTTAATTGCATTTCATAGAATGAAATACTTGATGTCGGCGTAATAGCCGACATTTTCTCTATATTGGGATATCTGTGTGCTCATTATTAATTCATTTGTATCTTGCATATGTATTAATTTAATGAAAAAATAGTAATGCTCTGTAAATGTGTTTTAAATGAAAGGCGGCATCTTTTGAGACGAATACTAACAAGTAAATGGTTCATTATCGTTTCTGTTGTAGTGCTTCTATTGGCATTCATTCTTTTGGGACTAGTGCCAGGAAGTCCAATTAAGTACCTTTACAAGCCGTTTGGTGCAATCCTTTCGCCTATTCAAAGCGTAGTCAAGGATACGGGAAATGCTTTCTCGGATTTTTGGTCTGCTGTAACAGATGGAATGGCTATTCGTAGAGAGAATGAAGAGCTTAGGGCTCAGATAGCTGATCTTCAATATCAATTAACACAGAATGAAGAGGCTGGAATTCGATATGAGGAACTTAGGGATGCTTTTCAAATTAAGGACACCTTTAGTAATTACGATGTATATGGCGCCTCTATAGTATCAAGAGAAGCGGATGAATGGTTTTCTGTAATTAGAATAAGTTCAGGCGTTAATGATGGAATAGAAGTAATTCCTGGTCAGTCGTTAGCAGTTGTTGATTCATCGATGAACTTAATTGGAAGAGTAATTGAGACATCATCTTCCGAAAGCAAAATTCTTCCACTATTGCATGAAGGATTTGTAGTAAGTGCAAAAATCAACGAAGTAAATGGTGTAATTGTTACGGTTTCTGGCGATGCTTCACTTAAGTTTCAAGGACTCTGCTTGGTGTCAGGATTCTCTTCCGATGATGTTATAGAAGTTGGAACCGAGATAGTTACATCTGGTAATGGTGGTTTATTTCCACAAGGAATACCTATAGGAGTCATTGAGAGTGTTGATTATTCCAACCCCTTGAATGTAACTGCTACACTTCGTCCATATTCACAAATTGGAGATTTGAAGGATGTGTTTATCATGATACCGCAAGCAGATGCCATTCCTCCTGCGGATGAAGATGTCGCTAGTAGTGAGACAACCGCTACAGCAGGTGAGTGATGAATTTATCTGTGGAAAAAAAGATTCTAATACGTAAGATTATAGTGTATGTCATTTTTACACTATTATTTTCGTGCTTTCAGGTTTCTTTTCCTAATAGATTAACTTTGTTTGGTCAAGTGGCCGATTTAATGTTAGTTTATGTCATTTTAGTTGGTTATTTCTTTGGCTTTGCCGATGGTGCTGTAGTAGGTATTATTGTTGGATTCATAAGAGATTATTTTGCTGGACCTTCTTTCACGGATAGCCAAGGAAATGTAACTGCATCGATAGGTATTGGGATGCTTATGATGTTTATAGCTGCATCCATTTCATCTTCCTTCTTTACGAAAAGAATGAACAGAAACGCTGCTTTCGCATTTGTTTGTGTCATATTCTGTACCATTTGCTACAAAGTAACCGGGCATTTGATTATGGCTGCAGTTATGCAATTCTTTTCTAGAACTTCCTATAATCTTTCTTTTTATCAAATAGTTGTAAATTCTATTTTGCCTACATTGCTTTTGAATGTGATAATTGCCGGCCCTATGATTCTTGTTTTAAGATTTATTGGTCCGTACAGTAAAGGCGTAAACCCTTCGCTATCGAAGAATTTCCTTTCTGGAGGTGACGATTTATGGCTAAGAACGTAGACAAGAAGAGTGCGAGTGCTTTTGATGCCTCATATCAAAACAGAAAACGTAATGACAGTATTCTATTTCAAGTTCTATCTATTCTTAGAAACAGATACTTCATGTTAGGAGCCATTTTCTGTCTCTTTGGTGTAATCATTTTAGTTATGACTAGTACTTTGCAATTTTCGAATTACCAGAAGATGATATCTCAGTCTTCAAAAGGTGTAGTTCGTCAATATACTGTCGACGCTCCTCGCGGAAGCATCTTGGATAGTAATGGTTTAACGTTGGCATATAGTGAGGCATCAAATACTGTTCTTCTTTCAAATGCTTATCTTGAAGATAATGATTTAAATGCGATGTGTTTGGAGTTAAGCTATCTCTTTGATGAGTATAATTGCGTATCAGTTTCCGGGCTTGATGATTACTTCTCGGTTAATCCATTTGCTTTCAAAGTGGAAGATGAGGAAGTAAGATTATGGCAGACCAACACTAATCTATTTGGACTAACTGATGATGCTCAAGGTGTTATTGTTACCTATTCTGATTCATATGTTAAGACAGATCCTCAGGTTTTCTTTTTATATTTGAGACAACTGTTTAATGTTGATACTTCTTACACTGAAGATGAGGCATATAGAATCATTAGAGTTCGATATCAAATCTTTCAAGATGAATGGTCATTTAATACTGGTACACCGGTAGAGATTGCTATCGACGTTCCTGATGATTTGATTATGCTATTGCAAGAGCAAAACTATCACTACATGGGCGTCATATCAACTGTAACTTATCGTCGAGCGTATACCCCATTGGCGCAGATTTCTTGTCATGTTGTTGGATATGTTGGAAGTATTTCGCAAGAGACATTAAGTGATTTGGCACCATATGGTTATACAAGTGGGGATCTTGTGGGACAATCAGGGGTCGAATCTCAAATGGAGAGGTATTTGCACGGAACATCAGGTATATCTACATATAGCATTTGGACAGCCGAAGGAGCTGAAGGAACATTTTTCCCTTCAAACTATGGAACAGAACCAGTATCTGGTGCAACAGTTAATCTTACAATTGATTCCAACTTACAAAGAGTCGGAATAGAAGCTTTGAAGCAATATATTGAAGACGCTGAGGCTGATGAGATGATCAGGCATACTGGATATGCTACAGCTGATGCTGGTGCTTTTGTTGTAATGAATGTTAATTCAGGCGCAGTACTTGCGATGGGTTCTTATCCAAATTATGATCCAAATGACTTTATTCTTTCGATATATGGTGATGAACAAGCAGAAGAGCAGTTGCAGTACTATCTTGGTATCGAAGAGTATG
>MTKZ01004653.1_pt1 | contig 12927 bp, 11 predicted proteins | sample 1042781 | NCBI WGS metagenome assembly MTKZ01 (sample SAMN06212207, study PRJNA360539) | anaerobic digester metagenome | biome: Wastewater treatment plant; material: sludge; isolation source: anaerobic digester fed with sludge from wastewater treatment plant | place: Denmark: WWTP Viborg ...
TTAAGAGTATACATACCTCTTAATGCGCAATTAACATATATACGAGGTATAGTGGATAATAAATATGATATTTACAATGAAAATGGATACCAAGTTGTAGCAGGTTGGTTTAATACCCCTATACAAGATTCTGCTACTGTAGATATACGATATAGATTAAAACAGGAAGATTCCTCATTTTTCCCTATTGAAAAAACAGATACTCATTACAATATGATATTAGATATTTATAAACAACCAGGCAGTAGAATGGAAAGTTACAGCCTCTCAATTACATATCCACAAGAATGGACATTAGAAAATAGCAGAGGATTAACAAGAATAGAAAATACAGCAAATAGAAGATTTGAACTATCCTCTGATCAGCACTTCTCAATCTCTTGGGTAAGATAACTATACTAAAACCCTCTCCCTTTCTTTTAAATAGAGATATATCTGTAGTATTTCCTCTGCAGAAGTCTCTCTCATAGCAGCAAATTTCCCTATCTCTTCAACATCTAAATCTGTATTAATAGGCATTCTATTACTAATTCCTATCGGTTTAAAGAAGGTTGCAATGTGATTAGATTTACATTTTGCACAATGAAAGTGTATAATACTCGATATGCTATTATCTTGGATTATTTCTAAATCATTTTCGCTATAAGGATTTCCACATTTATCACAAAATTTTGCAATAGTCTCAATAAAGAACAGTTTCTTTTCATTCAGGTTGTTTTTGTTTAAAGACTTTACCATATAATAAATTATACCATAATAAAATATATGAGTAGTTCCGTAAAATCAAAGAATATCTTGCTTCTAGTTAAGAAGGGAAAGGAACAGGGCTTTCTTTCTCAAGATGATATCTTAGAAGTTTTTCCTACAATAGAAGAGGATATTGTATTACTAGATGATATATTTAGGGAGTTACAAGAAAATGAGGTTGAAGTATTAGAACCAGAAGAGGATAGAGCCGAAGAAGCAGAGAATTTAACACTTGAGAAAAAGATTAGGATATTAAAAACTATTCAATCTAGTCTATCCACTGATGCGATTAGGTCTTACCTATTTGAAATAGGTAAAATCCCCCTATTAACAGGAGAAGAGGAAGTAATCTTAGCAAAAAGAATTGAGCAAGGGAACAAAGAGGCTGGTCAGTTATTAATTACTGCGAACTTAAGATTAGTAGTAAGTATAGCTAAAAAATACAGCAAGAGCGGCCTAGAGCTCCTTGATTTAATACAGGAGGGAAATATTGGACTAATGAGGGCTGTAGAGAAATTTGATTATCACAAAGGCTTTAAATTCTCTACCTATGCAACATGGTGGATTAGGCAAGCTATTACTCGTGCTATTGCTGATCAAGCTAGAACTATAAGGGTACCTGTACATATGATTGAAACAATTAATAAATTTAACAAAGTAAACGGTTCTCTTTCTACAAGATTAGGAAGACAACCTACTGATGAAGAAATTGCTAAAGAGATGGATATTGAAATAGAAAAGATTGCGGAGATAAGAAAAATTAAACAGAATCCTTCTTCATTAGCCACCCCTATTGGAGATGAAAAAGATAGTAAATTACAAGATATATTGCCTGATGAATGGTCTCAAAGTCCTGAAGACTTTGCTACCTCTGAATATTTAAAGAATCAATTAAAGGATATCCTAGATTCATTACAAGATAGAGAAAGAAGAGTACTTGCTTTAAGATTTGGACTTACAGATGGTGTCACAAGAACCTTAGAAGAAGTTGGTAGAGAGTTTGGTGTAACAAGAGAAAGAATTAGACAGATTGAAGCTAAGGCTCTAAAGAAACTAAAGGAGAAATCATCAGAGAAAAAGTTAGACGACTATATAGCAAACTAATACTTACTCTTCTTTAATAGTCATCTCAAAAAANNAATCTCTTCATCAAATTTAGGACTTAGTGGTTTTGTATATAGCTCTGCATTAGAATTAATTGTAGAGAAATTCTGTTTTGAATACAGTAGCACTCCTCCCCATACAATACCAATTATTACTGCTAAAAGAATTATAAAAAAATATTTTCTAAATGTTTCCATAACTATTGACTATAAAAATTTACCTCTTCTATGTTATAAGCTCTAAGCGATATCGAGTAGTTAGTATTCCCTTGATCATCTGTCTGGTTACTGTAAGAAATACTCTCAATAACAGGATACATTGGTAATGCCTCTAAATCATTTAGAAAGGGTATAAGTCCAGATTTATTCCCTACAACATTTAAACTAATGGCGTATGGCTTTAGAACAGCAAAATCTAAAGTACTTTCTTGAGATCTCTGCCTAATCTTTGAAAACCCTATTGAATTAAGAGCAAATGCGTTTCTACTAACAATAGAGTCTATATTAGCAAGAAAAAGACTAAAATCTTCGTTATTTGGGAAAATTAATGTTATTCCATCAAAGGTTTCTTTATTTGCTGAATATTGACCATCTAAACTAGTTAATGCTGCTAATTTACTCTTAAGCGCTTCGGTAGTTGCCTTCTTAGACTTAATCTCGGAATCAATTCTCTGAACAGTTTTGATGGTTGGAACAATAGCAAAAACTATTAACAGTATTGCTGCAATATATGTTAACCCTGTAAAAATCATTTCACTTTTTTTACTTTGACCCTTTTTTGCGATTTTTACATATTCAACTTTTCTTTCGCTATTCTCTAAAGTACCCATACTATTTAGTTTCCTTTAATGCAACAAAATTAATACTTACTTGATACTCTGTACCCTCAAGTTTAATATTTACCTTCACCTCAGAATATGAGGAGTTATTTTTAAGAGTGTCTTCATAGTTACGCAGTGCCTTAAAATCGGAAGTCTTGATAGAAAGGGAAACCTTCCCACTATTAACAGAAATACTCTGTAAATCTAGTGTAAGAGGTATCCCATTTATTACCTCTGAGATAAGCTTGGAATTAAGATCTTGATTCTCTTTTGCAGTATCAATATCTCCAAGTACTGATTGAAGATTTTGATATTTAATTGAACTTTTTTTCCAAGTTTCATTCTCTAATGTTTTAACCTGATCATTAATTTGGTCTGTTAAATCATTGTTTTTTCCATCCATCACTAACCTATACCCAAAAGCTCCTAAAACCACAACTTCAACTACCATTAACATCCATTTACCAACTGTAGTTAACCAAGAAAATGAGGTTTGAATAACTCCGTCTGAGTCTCCGAGAGGTTGTAAGAAGTTTATTGATTTTTTTTGATCTTTTGTTTTTAACATAGGGCAGTATCTATTATTTCAGTATACATATCTTTTAGATAATTTTCCATATGTTAGTAAAAAAGGTATAGTTTGATATAATTGTGTTGAAATATATGGAAAACTTAAATCAAGAAAAAATCTTTATAGGAGTCTCATGGCCATACGCGAGTGGTAAATTACACTTAGGACATCTTGCTGGGCAAAATATTGCTTGTGATATTTTTGCTAGATATCATAGACAGAAAGGAAATAGGGTTTTAATGGTTTCTGGAAGTGATAGTCACGGAACACCAATTGTATTTAAAGCAGGGGAGTTAGGAATTACCCCAGAACAGTTAGTAGAAACTTCTCATAAAGAGATATTAGAAACCTTTGAGAAGCTTTCGTTACTTTATGAGAAATATACCTCTACTACAACAGAAAACCACAAAGAGGTTGTTCAAAATATCTTCTTAGTTCTAAAAGAGTTAGGATATCTCTATCCTCAAAAATCAAAACAGTACTTTGATGAAAAAGTTAATAAATTTCTTCCTGATAGATATGTAAAAGGAGTCTGTCCAGAGTGTGGAGCAACCAACGCAAGGGGAGATGAGTGCCCAGTTTGTGGTAAATTTCTTAAACCTTTAGATTTAATAGACCCTGTAAGCACACTCTCTGATAGTAAACCTGTACTCAAAGAAACAGAACATTACTACTTAGATCTTAAGAAATTAGAAAATGATATAAGTAAGTGGGTAAATAGTAGTAGTGATAACTGGAGAAAGTGGGTAAGAGAATTTTCAAAGGGCTGGATAAAGGAAGGGTTAGAGCCAAGAGAGGTGACAAGAGATATGAAATATGGAATACCCGTTCCAATTAAAGGTTGGGAGGAAAAAGTTATATATGTATGGATAGAAGCCGTAGTCGGATACCTTTCTGCATCAATAGAGTGGGCTAAAAGTATTGGGGAAGAAAGCAAGTGGGAAGATTTCTGGAAAGATTCAAAGTGTAAACATTACTACTTTATTGCTGGTGGGAATGTTCCATTCCATACAATAATATGGCCTGCACAACTTCTAGCATATAGTGAGAAGTATTCAAATGACACCCTTTGGGAAAAGTATAAATTACCAGGAGAAAGTAAAAGAGAGAGTCTAAATCTCCCATACGACATTCCTGCAAACAAAATGCTTCTTTACAAAGGTAAAAAGATGTCAAAAAGTGATAACACAGGTATGTCTGTTGATTCCCTATTAGAGAAATATAGTGCTGATTTAATTAGGTTTTTCTTTGTAAGAAATGCCCCTGAAAACCATGATAGAGAGTTTGAATGGAAAGACTTTATAGATTGTAATAACAATGAGCTTGTAGCAAATATCGGTAACTTTATTAATAGGTCTCTATCCTTTGTTAATAGTAAGTTTAATAATCAAATTCCTCAAGGACAGTTAGATGATGATGTAATAAGCACTATAGATACAACATTTAAACAGGTAGGAGAACATATTGAAGGCTGTGATTTTGTTAAAGCAAGTGAATCAATTCTTAAGTTAGGAAACTTTGCTAACAAGTATTTTAATGATAAGGCCCCATGGGTTTCTTTCAAAGAGAATATTTCTGATTGTGAAAATACAATATTTAATTCAATACAGTTAGTAAATGCTTTAAGAATATTACTTAAACCTTTTATTCCACAAAGTGTTATTAAACTAACTAATATGCTCAATATACAAGGAGAGTATGATGCAAATATTGAATTAACTAATACAGGGAAAGTAAGTAAGAATACACACAGTTGGGGATTTGTTCCTCTTAATTCTGGCCATAAATTCAATGAACCGGAAATTCTTTTTGCAAAAATAGAGCAGGAAGAGAAGTAAACTATATCTGTTGACTCATTACTAACCCTTCGGCTAGCTTTAGTTTAACTAACTCTTGCCATACAGATTCTGTAATAAAGGGAATAAATGGATGCATAACAATTAAATTCCTCTTTAGGATATATAGTAATTCAGAGAGCTTCTCAATTCTTCTTTCTGATCCAATTTCTTCATCTTTAATTTCTCCTTTAATCTCTTCAATCCAAATATCACATAATTGATGCCAAAAAAACTCTCTAATTACCTCTGCTCCTAAATTAAATTGATACTTAGAGATATATTTAGAAACAATTTTAATATGTTCCTCTGTTCTTTTTATCCTTTCTGAAGACATATTTACAGATTGTTTCGAAACTTTCGCTATTTCACTGTCCTCAATATTCATTAATATAAATCTACTAGCATTCCATATTTTATTTACAAAATTCCTATTCCCTTTTATCTTTTCCTCTCTAATAGGAGCATTGGAACCAGGGAGTGCATCTGAGTAATACCAAAGTCGAAGTGCATCTGCTCCATATTTATCAAATACTTCTTGAGGCTCTATACCGTTACCCTTACTTTTTGACATCTTAGAACCATCTGATGCAAGTATCATACCTGTAAGAAATACTGTATTAAACGGTACTTTCCCCGTTCTATATATTCCAAACATCAGCATTCTTGCGGACCACCAAAACAAAATATCTCTTGCATGTATCATCATTTGGGTAGGGTAGTATTTTTTAAAATCCTCACCATTTACACCCCCTAAAGTAGTATATGGCCATTGACCTGAACTAAACCAAGTATCAAACATATCTGTTTCAGTCTCCCACTCTCCCTCTTTTTTTGGAGGGTTTTCACCAACATATATATCTCCACTGCCCGTTACCTTTGTATTAAATTCTGTCTCAAAATCTTTTACTGTTTTACCTTCATTTTCATTTAACCAATCATAGACTTTCTTTCCCCCGCTATACCAAACAGGAATCCTTTGGCCCCACCATAACTGTCTAGAAATACACCAAGGTTGAATATTTTCATAAAAAAACTCTAAGGCTCTTTGTTGTCCTTTAGGAATTACTTTTGTTTCTCCACTCTTAAGAGAATCTAGGGCTTTTTTAGCTAACTGATTAACATTTAAATACCATTGGTTAGAAATGATTGGCTCAACTGGTGTTAAACATCTCTCACATACTGCTACTTCATGTTTAATATTTTGTATCTCTTCTAAAAGACCTAATTTATCTAAATCTTCACATAACTGTTTAGAACAAGAGATTGTATCTAATCCTTTATATTTCTTAGGAATATCTCCAGTCATTTTCCCTTCTTCATTGATTACATTTACAATTTCTAAGTTGTGTTTTTTACCTAATTCAAAATCAATTGGAGAGTGTGCAGGAGTAACCTTAACTGCTCCTGTACCCATTTCCATATCTACACTTTCATCAGCAATGACAGGTATTTCTTTGTTTTGGATTGGAAGAAGAACTTTTTTACCAATAAATTCTAGATATCTTTCATCTTTAGGATTTACTGCAACAGCACTGTCTCCCAGCATTGTTTCAGGTCTAGTAGTTGCAACCATAATGTATTTATCCTTACTACCAACTACAGGGTACTTAATATATGCAAATATACCTCTTCTTTCCTCGTGTTGTGTATCAATATCAGCTAGCGCTGTTTTACAATTAGGGCATACATTAACTATCCTTTTATCCCTGTAGACTAATCCTTGTTTAAACATCATTTCAAAAGTTTCATACACAGTTTTAGTTAATCTAGGATCTAGTGTAAAAAACTCTCTACTGTAGTCAGCAGAAAGTCCAATATTTTTCTCCTGCTCTCTAGCATTAGAGGCATTGGTCATACAAAATTCATAACACTGTTTGTAAAACTCCTCTCTTCCTAGTTCCCATTTACTTTTCCCTTGCTTTTCTAACTCCTTAGTGAAAGCTGTTTCCGTTTGTATACCAGCATGATCTTTTCCTGGGAGAAGTAATGTAGGATGTCCTGTCATTCTCATATATCTACCGATAGCGTCATGAAAAGAGTATCCACACATATGACCTAAATGTAAGTTACCATTAGCGTTTGGAGGAGGAAGAGTAATTGTAAAAGGTTTTTTAATATCCAATCCTTTACCCTTAAGATATTTCTCCATATTATCTGGATTAAAGAGAGTTGATTTTTCCCAAAGGGAAGAGATCTCTTTTTCAAGCTTATTCGAATCAAATGTTTTTGATATTTCTTTTTGCATAGCTAATTGGATTATATCAAGAAAGGGCTATTATTTCTTATGTTTTTTCTTTATCTTTTTTCCGATCCTTTCTAATGCACAGTCAACCGCTTTTATTATATGATATCTACTTAGCAATTCTTTTCCAAGTTCTGTTTCAGAGATATCTAAAGGAAGAATGAAACATTTTCCCTGTTTTTGGAAAAAACCATCCTCCGGATCCCACTCTTTCTCACCATTTCTTGGGAACCAAGGAAATTCCGTAGAATATTTTGGAATATAATATTTAATATGCTTTTCTTTAATGGCTACTCCTAAATACACACTCTCTCCCTCCTCCCCTCCTATTAAAATATGCTCACATTTCCACCCAAGCATCCCTGGGACACCAATATTCCTCAAATGCTCCAGTGTATCAATAAGTACACGCCAATGTCCTATATAAGGAGAGTTTCTATCAAGATCTCCTTTGAACTGAAAATAGCAATTATCTACACCCACTTGGAGATCTGCCAACACATCTTCAGGATCTCCCTCTTCGGGAACGCTACCAAATACTCTCCAATACTCGTCATACCCTTCAACTTGGGGTACTAAGTCACTTTCCACATAATCCTCTATCGTTGGCGCCATATATGTAATCCTTATATTACGTTATTACACAAGTATTATACCACAGAAAGAGTTTTTGAATTGAAGCTATTTTCTCGTGTGTACAACTCAAATCTATAATTACCGAAGTATTCTGATTTTAAATAGCTAGTCAGGGGAACAGGTGTGATATAATTCAAAGAATATGAACAATAAGAATAACAAAAGAGATGGTAATAGCTCAAGCGATGTATTAAAACTATGTACTCTTTCAGGAACAACAGAAATTGGAAGAAACTGTAACTTTATAGAACTGGGAGATGAAATAGTTATTGTAGATGCAGGGTACTCATTTCCTGGACAAGAGATGTACGGTGTAGACTACTTAATACCTAACTTTCGATATTTAAAAAAGAATAAAAAGAACGTTAAAGCAATATTAATAACTCATGGGCATTTAGATCATACTGGTGCACTTAGATGGATGTTGCCAGAGTTAGACTATCCTCCCGTATATGCAGGAGCTTTTGCAAAAGCCTTAATTGAGGCTAGATTGGAAGAGTACAATCTTAAAAACAAAACTAAAATATTTGGTGTAAACAGACATACCACTATTAATTTAGGTAAAAACTTTAGAGCTACCTTTATTGGAATAAATCATAGTATTCCAGATGCATTCTCAATATTTGTTGAAAGCAGACAGGGAAATATCTTCTTTTCTGGGGATTATAAAATAGATACCCAACCTACAAATGAGTTAGAAGCCGATTATGCAAAATTAAAATCTCTTAGAGGAAGAGTAGATTTAGCCTTAATGGAGAGCACTAATGCAACAAAGATAGGTAAAGCTCCATCAGAAACGGAAATATTCGAAAACTTAGGTAATATTATTAGTAAAACTCAAGGTAGGGTAATAGTTGCAGCCTTTTCCTCCCTTTTAACAAGACTGTATGCACTATTTGAAATTGCCAAAAGAACAAATAGAAAAATAGTAATTTCTGGAAGAAGTCTAGAACAAACAATCTCAATTGCAAGTAACCAGGGATATATTAAAATTCCACAGGGACTAGTAATTAAAGAAAGAGAGATGCCAAAATACAAAGACAACCAACTTCTCATTCTTTCTACCGGTAGCCAAGGAGAGAGGTTTGCTGCATTAAATAGAATTTCTTTAAGTGAACATAAATATATAAAGGTTAAAAAGGGTGATTTGGTAATCATGTCTTCTTCTGAAATACCTGAAAATGTCTCTAGTATTGAGAAAATGACTGATAGATTAATTGCCTTGGGTGCTGATTTACTAAAAGATACAATAGAAACAAAAATACACTCTAGTGGGCATGGTAATCAAGAAGATATGAAAATAATGTACGAATTAACCTCCCCTAAAACAGTTATGCCAATTCATGGACCTTTAACATTTAGATATTTTAATAAGAAAAACTATATGTCATGGGGTATGAAAGATGAAAATGTATTGCTTACAGATGATGGGCAAATATGGAGCTTTAATGGAAAAAACTGGAACAAAGCAAAACCAATAGAAGCAAAACCTATCCTTATCGATGGATTAGGAGTTGGAGATACTGGAGAGATAGTACTTAATGATAGAAAACAGTTATCAGAATATGGAATGTTTACAATAGTATTAAATCTAAGCAGTAAAACTCATCGATTAATGGGTAGACCTCAATTTGTATCTCGTGGCTTTATATATATGAAAAAATCTCAAGAACTACTAAAAGAGATTCAAACCTTAATATATGATGCCCATAGGAGCTGGTTATCAGATTCTTCTAAACAGAAAGATTTTAAAATTGATACCCTAAAAACATTAATAGAGAAATCTGTAGGGAAATATATTTACAAGAAAACTGAAAGAGAGCCCATTATTCAAATTGTGGTTGTATAATAAAGGGGCTTTAGTGATATAATTATTGAATATGATAAAACTGCCAAGAAAAAAATCAAAGAGAGGACCTCTTCTTGATGGAAAAACTCCAATAGTAGCATTAGATATAGGTACAGAGAGTATTAAAAGTATTCTCTTTACAATGACAGAGTACGGAGTAAGTGTTAATAAGATCTCTCGGATTCAACAGCAACAGCACGCTATGAGAAGTGGAATAATCACAAATCTAGATACAGTATTAGAAAATTGCAAACTCTCTATTAATCAGCTCTTAAGCACTCTTAAGCCTGAGGAATATCCTAAGAGTGTAATTATGGGTATCGCAGGAGAATATATTCAAGGAGTATCAATTGTAGTTAACTATGAAAGAGAGGAACATTTTGAAAAAGAGGTAACTAAAAAAGAGCAAGATAAAATTATAAATGAGGTTAAATCTCAAATCTCTGTAACTGGGAAAGAGGACTTAGGTATGAGAACTGGGCTTAAAAATGAAGACATTGAAATACTTCATATTACTCCTACAGGTATGGAAATAGGAGGAATGCCTGTTAACTCTTTAATTGGGTATAAGGGAAGAGATGTTAAACTAAACTTCTACGCTTCCTTTGCACCTAAAACATATACAGAGGCATTAAGAAAAGTCGCTTCCTCCCTTAACTTTGAAGTCTTAGGTATTGTATCTCAACCATTTGCAGTTGCTAGAGCTCATTCAGGAGGAAAAAACAGTAACTTCTCTGCCATATTCATTGATGTGGGAGGAGGTACAACTGATATTGCAATTGTTAAAAACGGTAATGTAGGAGAAACTCAGATGTTTGCATTTGGAGGGAGAGTGTTTACTAAAGAGTTAGCTAGATTAACAGATGCTGATTTTAGACATGCAGAACAGAGAAAAATTAAATACTCAGAAAAAGAACTTCCTAAAGATATAATGAGGCAGGTTCAAAAAACTATGTATACAACCTCAACCCTTTGGATGAGAACTCTTAAAGTTGCACTAGAAAGTTGTGAGGATATAGGTCCACTTCCTACTCAAATCTTTCTTTGTGGTGGTGGAGCTCTTCTTCCTGATATCAAACAATCGTTAATGGAATTTCCTTGGAAGAAATATCTCCCTATCGCAGTTGTTCCTAAAATTGATATGTTTACACCGAATCTTTTAGGTTCAATTACTGATAATAGTGGAGATCTAGAAAATCTCTACGATATCACTCCAGCATCTTTAGCTAAATTCCTCTACGATATGGAGATGGATAGAAAAACGAAAGATATAAATTGGGAAGTATAACTATGGAAGAAAAATCACAAACAACAAAAATAGTAATAGATACAGAACATGAGTTAACCGATTTAGTTAGAGAAATACATAGAACAAAGGCTGACAGGATAGTTCTTACTTTTACAGAACATACAGACCTCTTAATTAGTCCAATTAATCTGAAAGTAATATCAGAGGCTGCTCAAAGAGAAAACAAATTACTTATTGCTCAAATAATACAAAACCCAATAGGTATTCGTAATGCTAAATTAGCAGGAATTAAAACAATTGATACTCCTTCTAATCCAACTGAGTATGAATGGGAAGAGGCTTCAGAATTAATAATATCAAAGAAAAGAGAGAAGTTAGAGAGAAAGAAGATATTAGAAACTGTCGCTATCCAGCCTGATCAAAAGGAGGTATTTGAGGAAAAGGTTGAAGAAAATATTGAAAAGAGTATTCCTACTAAAGAGGATATTAAAGAAGAAACAGGACAGGAACCTATTAAAAAGGATTATATAGATAAAAGGGGTCTTAAAACACGCTCTCCTTTTATCTCTATTGACCAAGATATGCCCTCTGCTCCAATAGAAGAGCCTATAAATATTGTAGATGAAAAGAGAAAGCCTTCATTCAAATTAAAAAATGCAGTATCTATTAAAAGGATATTACCTAATATAAAAACAAATGGGAATTTTAATAAAAAGAAGGTATTAAGAATATTTCTCTTTATCTTTGTTCCTTTACTTTTACTTTCAATATTAGGAGGTTTTCTGTTTAATGAGTTTGGTACTTTTGTAAAAATTAAGATATTTGTAGAATCTAAACCTGTTGCAATAGAGAGTGTATTAACAGGGGATAGTGAGATAGATAAGATAGATTTTGAAGAATTAAAGATACCTATTAAAACAGAAGAGGCAAGTAAGGGTCTTTCTAATACTATTACTGCTACAGGAAAGGCCAGTAGGGGAGAAAAAGCTGAAGGAAAAGTAACTGTCACGTATTTTGTAACTTGTGAGGAAGACACTCCTGATATCACTCTACCTGTTGGGCAGATTATTACTAGTCCTGGAGGAAAAACTTATTCTCTTAAAACTAGCGTTTCGGTTGGGTGTAGTAGTTCCATGTCGGCTGATAATATATCCATAATAGCTACTGAGTTTGGAAAAGAATATAATTTGTCAAACATAAACCAAACCTTTTCAATAACTGGGTATTCTAGTGATGACCTCTTTGCAAAAAATACAACAACAATATCAGGAGGAACAACAGAGGAATATACTGTTCTATCTCAGACAGATGTAGATAATGGGGTAGAGGCCTTAAGTGAAACTGCTATAGAAGAGGTTAAATCTGAATTAAGAGAAAACTCAGGTGATTGGGAAATAATTGAAGACTCTATACTAAGCTCTGTAGATAAAGCTAGCATTAAAACTGATAAAAAGGTAGGAGAAGAAGCAACAGATGTTAATTTAGATCTAACTGTTAAAGGAACAGCTACATATTTTAAAACAGATGGATTAACAGAGGGACTAAAAGAGTTACTTAGAAAGAAAGCTGAAGAGGATAATCTTTTTGAAAATGATAAAGATATAGAGTTGGAATTAAGTGAAGATATTACTAAAAGTGTAACAGTAGAAGAGGTTAAAAAAGATTCTGTTAAGATTAAGATAGTAGCAAGTGCAAATATTAAACCTAAGATAGATAAAGACGAACTACTAAAAGAGTTAGCTGGTTTAAGTTGGGATGAAGGTAAGAATTACTTAAATGAACTAAACTATGCTCAAAAGAATCCAGAGGTAATATTTAACCCTATGAACTATCCTCAATTCTTAAAGAGATATTCTAAAAGAGAGGGTAGG
>MTKZ01054414.1_pt1 | contig 12921 bp, 7 predicted proteins | sample 1042781 | NCBI WGS metagenome assembly MTKZ01 (sample SAMN06212207, study PRJNA360539) | anaerobic digester metagenome | biome: Wastewater treatment plant; material: sludge; isolation source: anaerobic digester fed with sludge from wastewater treatment plant | place: Denmark: WWTP Viborg ...
CGGCGGTCTTTATCTGTCAGCTTAAACTTGAAGATAACCGGGATGATCGCCAGCAGCGATGCCCAAGCTGTGATCCAAAATGGGGTGGTTGGCGAGATGTTTTCATAGAGCTTCGCACCAATTGCTGGCGCTGGCAGCGAGAAGAGCCCCAGCCCGGACTGTACCAAGCCGAAGCCCGTGCCCCGCAATTTCTGCGGTAGTACCTTGCTCAATAGTGACTGATATGCCGGGCTCATCAAGCTAAAACCGACGCCGAGCAGAAAGTACCCGGCGGCATACACCAGGAAAGTTGAAGCTTTGATGAAGATAAAAATACCGGTGAATTGCAGGGCAAAGCCCAGCACGATCGCCAGGCGTTCGCCGCGCTTGTCTGCCAGGTGACCGGCAGGGAAAGAAGTGATCATCATCGCTATTCCCAGAATCGAACCCAACCAGCCAATCTGCTGAGCGGTCATATGGGCAACACCTTCAAGATAGACGGGAATCAGGTTACCGGAAAATGAAAATGAGATGTCCCGGATGCCATCAGTGACCACGATCCAGGTCATCACGCCGCCGGCAACCACCAGACCAAAAATCGCGGACAAGTTGACCTTCAACGCGCCTAACTCCAGGCGGGCTTTTTTGCCTTCCTGCTGGCCGGGACGGCTCGCCCAGGCTGCCATGCGGACCCGGATAATTGTCGCAACGGTGTAAATCGATGCGGCCACCATCAACATGACTTTAAACCCATAGTGATCAACCAGAAACCCGCCAACAGGCGGTCCAACGATCGAAACGATCGTATAAAACGTATCAACCAGCCCGTAAACCTTCGCCCGGCTGCCTTCCTGGGATTCCTCGGCAATAAATGCACCGAAACTGGGACCAACGAGGGAACGGGTGATGGCGTTCAAGCCCTCCCCCAGTAAAACCCAAGCCCAGGTGGGGGCCAGGATGAAGGCTATGTACGAAACTATGCCCGTTAGACTGCCGGCTGCGATGCTTTTTAGCCGCCCAAGACTATCGGAGATCCAGCCGCCCAGGATCTGCAGCACCAGGGGAATGATTTGGGAAATCGTGAAAAAAACCCCAATTTGAGCAATATTGGCGCCCAACGATTTCAAATAGAGCGGTAAAAAGCCGGCATACATCGCCCCCGCGACGTTGGCGAGGATCATCGTCACCAGGAACAGGCGCATGACTGGTGAGAGCAGCGGTCGTTTTGATTCAGGTTGTCCATCAAAAGTCATGGGATTGATTTTACAGCCGGAAACATTTTTTGGGGGTTGCGTGGACATGAAACGTTTGACATCAACCGTTTGCTTTGCTATCCTAAGCACAGAAACATCTTCACAGCCGACAAATCAGACCTGTGTCAGACTAAGAGATATGCCTAAATTTGAGACCAAGGAGTAATCATGAGAACCATCGTAACCCCACTTTTTACCTTACGACCTTACGAACGCGGCATCCAGGAAACTTTGGGTAAATATACCCGCTTTGTCCTTCCCGGCCTGGGCTTGCAGTTGCCTTTCCTTCAATTAGTGCGCGTTCGCGACATCCGCGAACATACCATGGACATCATGCCGCAGAACGTCATCACCAAGGACAATGTGGAAATCTCGGTGGATGGCGTCATGTGGGTGCGTCCATCCGCAGACGAGGATTCCATCAAGCGTACTTTTTACAACATCGATGATTGGAAACGAGCTGTCATCCAACTGGCGATGACCAACCTGCGCCAGGAGTTTGGTGACCTCACGTTGGACGAAAGCCTGGTTGCCCGGGAGAAAATCGCAACGAACCTCAAAGCAGTTTTGGGCAACTTCGCGGTGGAATGGGGTTTGACGGTCAGCAAGGTGGAAATTCGCCTGATCGACCCGCCTGAAGACATCAAAAAGGCGATGCACAAACAGAAAACCGCCGAGCAGGAACGGCGTTCGATGCGGTTGCTGGCCACGGGCGAGTTTGAGGCGGCTGAGCAGCAAAAACTGGCTGCCATCCAGCGGGCTGAAGGCGAACGCGAGGCAGCCATCAAGGTGGCTGAAGGGCGCGCCGAAGCAATCCGGCTGGTCAACGAATCGGCGGAGAAGTACTTCGTCGGCAATGCCCAGTCCCTGAAGCAGATCGAAATGGTGGAAGCCTCTCTGAAGGATAATGCCAAGGTGATCCTCACAGACAAAGGCATCACACCCACACTGCTGTTAGGGGAATTACCAGTGATCGAGAAAAAACGCTGAAAGCGGTTTATATCTCAGTCTGGTAAAAATCACAGTTAAAGGGCGACAATGCTGCTCAACATAGAAATATGTCCAGAGTGGCTGATCATCTGAGATTAATAACCGGTGAAGAAGTCACATATCTATTCTCTTCCGGCTTTGAAGTTATAGATCGGTTTAAGGTGCGATTCGATCGTAACTGTATCCTGGATCGCGTTGACGATTTCTTCAGTCGGTTTGTAAGCCATCGGGGCTTCGTCGAGCGTATCAAGATTGACTGTTGTTGAAAAAACCTTTCTCATCGAGGCCTTGAAATCCTGCAGGTCCAGGGTTCGCAAGGCTTCTTTTCTACCGTGCAAGCGTCCCGCTCCGTGGGGTGAGGAATTGTTCCAGTCACTGTTCCCTTTGCCCATGCAAATCAGAGAGCCATCGCGCATATTCAAAGGAATTATCAATTTTTCCCCTTTTCTTGCTGAGACTGCACCCTTGCGGATGATGTTATCCGACGCGTTAACATAGTTATGGATGGTTTGGAAGGTCGATCCTCCGATGCCAAATCGCTGGTTAATATACTTACCCATTGTTTGGCGGTTCAGGCTTGCATATTCCTGGCACAAGCGCATGTCGTGCAGGTATCTTTGCGCCAGCTCGCCTTTCAGGTACTTGAGTGGTTTTGGAATGTCGGCTTGGCATGTCTTCTCGGCTAACTTTTGGTAGTAATCCGCGACTTGCTTTCCCACATTCCTGCTGCCGGAGTGGACCACCAGGAAAATCTCGCCAGTCTTTTCGTCCCGATCCAGCTCGATGAAGTGATTACCGCCACCCAGCGTGCCGATCTGCTTGTCGATGACCAAGCTCTTGATCTCGTCAAAGCACGATAGTTCGCGCATGAAAGAGGCGTTTTCAACAGGTTGCTTCCAGGAGTTGAAACCCGCGGGGATCTCGTGTACTAATCGATCAAAGGACTTGAGATCGAAATCCTGTTTGCCAAGGCTTTCCACGTACATGCCGCAGCCAATATCCACACCCACCAGGTTCGGCACGACGCAGTCCCCCAGGCAGGCAGTGAAACCAATCGTGCAACCGGCGCCCCAGTGATAATCGGGCATGATCCTGACCTTTGCTCCTTCGACAAAGGGCTGATCCATCAGAGTCTGGATTTGCTCAACCGCTTTTCCATCGCGGATCTCAGAGAAAACCTTTGCTGTCCCGTAGATTCCTTTTATTTCAAACATGACGTCCTCATGTTTATTTTATCGGATCAATGACCAAAAACGAACCGCGTGAGAGCTGCTTAGTCCGCGAGCAAATATTATTAACAATAGGAAAAACAGGCTCGTTCTAAGCCGGTTCTTGAAATTCAGAAAATCGTTGTATTTTATGGCAGTCGCTTAATCCTTGCGAAGATGATGGGTCCCAGGAAAATGCCCAGAAGGACGGCGTAATAGCCGATACTACCAAACGACTGGTTGAGCATGGTGCCGATTGAGGACCAGCTAAACGTGCCAGCATCTACTGCGTCAATGACTTCCAGTCCAAGAGTGAGCAAAATAGTGGTCAGAGTCCAGATAATGGCTCTGCGTAATGCCTGGGCTTTGTCCTGTGTTCTGAAAAGCCAGGCAAAGCCAAGCGAGATCACAAAGATCACAACTGCGCCGATAAGATATTCAACCGTCAGGGTCGGGGCAGGTTCACCCGAGCCCGAAAATGGATCCCTAAAAATGGAAATTATGGGGATCTGTAAGAGAGACTGCAGGATGAACAGCAGGATCCCAATTCCGATATCGATCAGTGTTTTCATGAAAAACCTCCTTCCAATCCGACGAACTGATACTTGTAGTATAGCAAATTTCCGGGTGTTTAATCCATCACAAGTACTGAATGGCTCCGCGTAAAACTAACAGAACATACTGTCAGTTATTCTGTGTGAGGCTATAATTGGGGAAACGATCAAAGGAGCATGCCATGGAATTCAAAGAATCAAGAACATATCAAAACCTAGTCAATTCTTTTGCGGGCGAGTCACAAGCCAGGAATCGCTATTCGTTCTATACCGAGGTCGCCGAAAAGGAAGGTTTGCTGCATGTTGCAGCAATTTTCACAGAGACTGCTGATAACGAACGCGAACATGCCAAAATTTTTTATGATCACATTGTGCGGCATCTCGGCGCAACCATCATTCACGTTGACGCAGACTACCCCGCCTCGGTCGGCTCCACCTGGGAAAACCTCGAAGCCGCTGCGGCTGGCGAGCACGAGGAATTCACTCTGCTGTATAAGAATGCTGCCGAAATTGCCAAAGAGGAAGGCTTCGACAAGATTGCCGAATCCTTCACCGAGATCGCCGAGGTGGAAGAACAGCATTACCTGCGCTACAAAGCCCTGGCAGATGTGGTCAAGGACGGCAAGTACTTCAAACGCGAACACAAGGTTTACTGGAAATGCCGCAACTGCGGCTACATCCACGAAGGCGAAGAAGCCCCCAAGGTCTGCCCAGCCTGCAAGCACGCGCAAAAGTATTTTGAGGTGACTTCTTTCGAGCAATAGATCGACTCAAAAAGGTGAAGTTTCGCTTCATTGTCTAAAGGTGAAGGATGTAAGCTTTTAACCCGGTTAGTTTAACCCCGATACGGCAGGAAAATGGAGTGGCTCTTACCACTCCATTTTGATAAATCCGGGTTGCATTAAAAATGTGACTGCTGCGGAACCAGTTTACCGTGTAATAAACGGAAGATAGATACCACCGAGTTCGAACGCTCCAGTGTCGCAGCTGCCATCGGAACGCGTTTGATGGCGCTGGTCGTCTTCTATTATGTAAAGCGCTGTTGCACAATTACCGGGGCGATGGTTGATGGCTGGCGAATTGAAATGCAGAGAGTGTGTCATTGTTGGTCCGCCATAATCGCCCAGGCTTCCCAGCATCGGGTCCGTGTTGAGCAAATCACCACTATTCAGTGTGCCCGGATAGCTGCCATCATTGAAAATGTTGTATCCACCGCTGTTCCAGGCTCCACCCGCTTGGTAAAAATTAACTTGTCCGATTGGTGCCAAAAAAATATTGTCGCTCAGGAAGACTGTGCCGCTGTTATAAAGCGAGCTATTATTTCCTTGGTTTGCGAGCGTGCAAGATTGCATCCTCAGCTGTCCAACACCTTCATTAACAACGCCAGCCAGCCAAAAACCAGAAGAGAAATTAGCGCTTATCGTACTGTTGACGATAGTCATGGAAGAATAATTGGTGATAGTGCCCGAGACACCTGTGTTTTGCATGAAAAGAGAATGATGGATCTGACAATTGGGTGCACCACCACTATTAAAAATTGCAAAACCTCGCTCCGCTGAGTTGCTGAAGAATGTGCTGTCGCTGATATACAGGCTTCCATGATTCAGGATTGCCCCTCCACTCACATAGCTGGAGCAATCAGCCCCCTGGGCGCAGGTTACGGAGTTCGCCATGAAGTCCGTCCTTTCCAAGGTCAGATTGCCCTCATTCAGAATTGCCCCGCCTCCAGGGCCATTCCCTGTGAGCACCAAATGCGCGCCAGCAAATTTCACGTCCCTGATCACCACATGCGCACCCCAACCAACCTGTAAGATGCGGTCATTGAAGGAACTAATGGTCGAAATGTAAGCCTGCGTGCCCTCTTCTGTCGATTGAATGGTGATCTGGTTGTTCGAAGCCGTGACGGCGATATCCAGATCACCCGTATGAGTATCATCCGCTGGGTTCGGGGGGATGACCAGCGAATACAAGCCGGGTGGGATCAGGATGGTCACGGGCTGATACTGGATGTTGGCATTCGCCTCGGTAATCGCTGCCCGAAGCGTGCAAGGACCACCGCCCACCTCATTTGCACTGCAGACACTATTTCCCGGGGCATAATCGGGAAGGTCCATAAAGCTGTCGACGGTGATGATCAGCTCACCCTCAGCCGAAGCGGGCAGCTGGGAAAGAGCGAGGGAACTTGTCAGGATCAGGATTGAGAGCAGGGTACAGGCACATTTTCGGATTATGGGCATTGTTCCTCCATTTCTATTAATCCGTGCGACTATACAGGAATTCTACTCCTGTATGAATGAAAAATATTAAATGTGAGCTGAAATTCATGTCAAAATCTCAATTCCATCAGGTCATTTGCAATGCTTGATATTGAGAAACCTAAAAATGGTATGTCTCCATTCCGAACGCCTGTCGTGGTTGCGGTCATCTCCTTCAACCTAACGGGACAGGAATTCATCTGTTGAAATCAACATAAAAATATCCTATAATGGCGTTAACAAATCCATATACAAATTCCACATTTGACTGCTTTTGGGGCGTTTACTGCGATATAGAGGTTGTAGACGCCTCTTTTCAGCTTGATTAGTAACTGAGGTCACTCAGGGAAGGTCAAACCATCTCAACAAAAACATTCAACCAACCCTCACCATCGCTTGGATTCGTTGCGATCCGGATTTATTTTGATGAAAGGAGATCAAAATGTCACAAAGAAAGCTAATCAATATCATCTTAGTATTTTGCTTGCTGTGGCTTGGTTTCAGCGGGACAGGCGCAGCCAACCGTGCTCTTGCGCAAACGCCACCTCCAACCATTAGTTCTGAGGAAGAAGACAGTCAAGTCTCACTCCAGCAGCCGCCTGTGGCAGTTCCGGGGGCAGGCCCAGCCACCGACGATGCCCAAACGGTCGAAGAATTGGAAGTACCCACTCAGGTTCCCTCCTTGCCCTATCCTGGAATTGATGTGAATTCAGATAGCTGGATAGGGGCGTTGCCCCACGGCATCCAGAAAGATCAGCAGACTTCTTCAAATACCCACTCTGTTGTCCTTTGGGATAACGGTCCGCTCGTCACCCATCCGGGGGGAGGATATAACGGTAACGATGCCAGTGTGGTTCAAACCTCGCTGGGACTGACCACGTATGGTTTTGGTGTTCAAACCAGTTCGGGTAACCGCATGGCGGAGGACTTTCAGATCAACGGTGTCTATGATTGGCAGATTGAGACGATTTCATTCTATACCTACCAAACTGGTGCATACTCATATCCCCCTGCAACCACGATCACAGAGCTTTATCTCCAAATCTGGGACGGAGCGCCGAATGATCCTGCCAGTTCTATCGTTTTTGGAGATCTGGTAACCAACCGGATGATCAACAGCTACTGGACATCAATTTATCGTGTGCTTGACACCTCCCTGGCGAACACCGACCGCCCAGTCATGGTTGCAGTTGCAGGTCTCAATATTTCCCTTTCCCCTGGTACTTACTGGCTGGATTGGATCATAAATGGCACTGGAACATCCGGACCATGGGCGCCGCCCATCTCGATCCTGGGGCAAACCACCACTGGTAATGCCCTGCAATATACCCCTTCTTCAGGCGCCTGGGCGGCTGCCGTTGACACAAGCATTGGAACTCCACAGGGTATACCCTTTGTCGTGGAGGGCACCATAGCCGATTCGCTCTGGCATCAGCCCATTCAATCAGGTTATCCACCAGCTTACGTAGACCAGGATTTTTCAGACTATCCCACCTTTAGTTCCTACCTCTCGGATGATTTTGTCGCTGCTAAAGCCTGGATCATAGATTCCATTTTTGTCCCGGGCAGTGGATGGAATGGATTTTCAACCTTGATGAATGCCACATCACTTAATTGGAAGATCTATGCTGATAATGGCGGCGTCCCAGCCGGCGACCCTTCTGGTGTGGGAGCACCTCCTGTCTGGTCCCTTTCCACCATGCCTACCGATGCACGAGTGACCATAACCACTGGCTCAGGTGGGTACCAGTCTAACACGTTGTTGACACTCAATTCTCCTATTAAACTTCCGGCTGGTCATTACTGGCTGTTATTCTACCCTACCTTAAATTTCACTTCTTACGGTCAGTTTGGACTTCAGCCTTCAGACACATCAAATGGCTTTGTCGCAAAATATGTGAACCCTGGCGGAGGCTTTGGCTATGGCACAGTTTGGCAGGATTGGAGCGTGGTAGGATCCGTGGAGCATGATTTTGCTTTCAGTATTAGGGGAACGGAGAGTGAATTGTGGAAGAGCATCGCTCCCATCAACGGTGAAGGGCGCTCTCGCCCGGCGGCAGCAGCTGTAAACGGGAAGATTTACCTGATTGGTGGTCAGATTACCAGCGGCATTGCTAATACCGTTGATGAATATGACCCAAGGACGAATACATGGACCGTCCAGGCTGGATTAATGCCGGTGCCTGCCTACAACATATGCGCTGCAGCCATCGGCACAGATATCTATATTCCTGGAGGTTACGATTCCAGTTCCGTTGCTATTAGCACACTTCAGGTCTACCATACCACCTCAGACACCTGGTCAACCATTACCACTGACCCATTGCCACAGGCACGCTTCTCTTCGGGTTGTGCTGCTTTAAATGGAAAACTCTATGTTTTTGGCGGAAAAAATGGTTCAGTCCACCTGGCAACTGCTTATGTTTATGATCCAAGTGCAGCCGCAGGCTCCCGCTGGACCGCTCTTTCTTCGATGGTTCATCCAAGAAGCTACCTGGCTGGTGCCGCTATTAATGGGAAAATCTACGCGATTGGCGGCTCTGATAATACTTCTTTTGACTTGAATTATGTCGAAGCGTACAATCCGGCAGATGGCTCCTGGCACACTGTTACATCCTTAATGACTCCTCGGGGTGCCCCTGGCGTTTATGCCGTTGGGAATACTTTGTCTGTGTGTGGAGGAGGATACAACAGCTTCCTCAGCACGTGTGAAACTTATGACACCACCCATGGTTATTCTGGCAGTTGGGCGAGTCACCCAGCGGCTCTCATTGAAGGACGGCGCACCTTTGGTTTTGCCAGTATCGGACCGGTTCTGTACGCGGTTGCCGGGTACAATGGAACCTTCCTGACCACTGCAGAACGCTGGTCCTATGAAAGCTTCCTGCCGATGATCCTGAACAAACCCTTCACACATTTGGGCTTTGATTCCCAATTCAACGGTGACGCGACTGGTTGGTATAGTCATTCTGGTGATTGGTTCATCGGTGGTGATTATTTGTTTACTACTGGTTTGGATAACTTCTGGTCAACAGCTTCTTATTATCTCCCATTTGCCAACCTGGATTACACGGCGCGCATGATGCGCTTGGGCTGTGAGACCTGTTCCTCAAACCTGCTCATTCGAGGGACTCCTGACCCACTTGATCCTCAATATCGCTGGGATCAATACTATTCATTCCAACTCTCTCGGGATGGATTTTTTTCAGTATATAAACGCATTGGTGGGGTATTAACCATGCTTCAGGGCTGGACATATTCTGCTGCGATTAATCAGGGAGATGCCTGGAATATTCTGAGGGTGTTTGCCAATGGCAGTTCCATCTACTATACGATCAATGGCACTCTGGTTTGGTCTGGCACGGATACGTCTCTGACCAGTGGGCGCGTAGGTGTCGGCATGTATGGCAGTAATGCTGCTGGCGATGAAATCCGTGTCGATTGGGCAACCTTGTATACGGATGGTGGAGGCACCTTTGCCTTCTCAGACATGGTTAGCCAAGAGCAGCAGCTGCTCAATGATGCCGCTAACCTCAACCCAATTGGAGATGAAACCGGTCATAACCCGTAACAGCACTTCACCTGTTTTTTGGGCTTGTTTTACTTGACGACGCCCAAAAACGAGAAGTTTTCGACCCGTTAACAAAAGAGGCTGATCTGCAAAGGTCAGCCTCTTTTGATGTAGGTTTAATCGAACAGATTACCGGAGTATCAGCGGCAGGTAAAGTTTGATCGGCAGTGGATCCACATACTCGGTGGTGAAGAAGAGTGGGTAACTGACCTGCTGGATATCCCCTGCAACATCAGCCAACCCTGTCAGACCTACCCCAATCACTGACGAGGATGGCAAGGGATCTGTTGGAGTGATGACCATTTCGTATATCGTCGGGTCAAAACTGCAGGTTACCGGGATCAGGTCGGCAGGGTTCGGTTCAACCCAAACATCCGGGCAGGTGCTCGCTGGCATGGCCTGGCTCCAGGTGATCACAATCGAAGCGTCCACCGGGACATCCAGCGCGCCATTGACCGGGGAAGTCGCCACCACGATTGGGTCGCGCCAGTTGAGGACGGTGTATTCATACAATTGCGTTCCATCCGCGCCGTAATCAACAATCAGGCTCAGGTTGGGGACAATCTCTTCATTACCATTTGCGCCTTTGATGACGGTCTCCCATGTACCTCGGGCAAACTTGAACTCCATAACTGTTTCATCGAGGATATTGAAAGTTCCCGTCCAAAGCGTGTCCGTTGATTTCGTTAGCGCTTCCGCGCCAGCGTCCCAGCCACCAATTGTTCCATCAGGGTTTACAACCCGCGTCAGGTAGACTGTTCCGGGCGTCCATTCAGGCACGGTCACATTGAAGGTGACCGCCACCATTTTCGCTTCAGCAATGTGAGAAACTACGTTGGATTGGCTGCTAAAGTTGAAACTGGTATCGATTGCGAATATTATGTAGTAATAAAGCTGATTGGTCACCACATTGATGTCGGTGTAAGTCAGAGTGGGCGCCAGCACCCGGTCTATTTTGCTGAAAACGCTGCCATTGGTGCTGCGGTAAATTTCGTAGGCGTAAATCGAATTGTCGTCCCAAGGCTCGGTCCAACTTAGCGAAATGGAGGAGGCGCTCCAGTCCTCAATTGCCAGAACCGGAGCATCAGGAATTGTGGTGTCAGATGAAGCGATCACGGTCAGATCACCGGCTTCTGCTGGATCGTACGTTTCTCCAACGAGACCGCTTGCATAGGCATAAACCCAGGAAACGCCACCATTGGTGGAGTAGCGATAGACGTAATCAAACTCACCTAACAGCTCAGGTACCAGGGTTCCAACATATTCGTCGTTGTTGTCAACCTGCACGTTGAAGGTCGCGTCATACCAAGTCCAAGCGTCATTACCGCGGGGATCGCTTTCGTTAGGTCCATACCCCACCTGCGCCAACAGACCGGGCGTTGCTCCGGGGATATCTGTGACACCAGCAATGTAGACCCGACCGTAAATGCCATCAGTCGGGGTGGTGCCGATGATGTGAGTGGTGTTCAGAGGACTCTGCAGGTTTGCCCAATCAATGGTGTAAGCTGGCAGGGCGGTAACCTCGTTGGANNCGGTTGTGTCTTCAAAGTAGCTTAGGGTGCTGGTGCCGATTAACTCGTATCCACCACCTGAGAGGTAACTGCGGTAGACCAGGTACTCATCTGGTAAGGAATCCGGATCGTCCCAATCCAGTATGACTGACCACGCGCTAACCCCATCCACTACCAAACTTGTGACCGGGTCTGGCGGAGCTATCTGTGCATTTGTCCGCACCAACACTACGCCGCCATTAGCAGGCACGCCGACCTGTGGCAATTTCCCTTCACTGTTCACGGTATAGGTGGAGTTAAAATGCACATCCTGATAGGTTGTCCCAATTGGCAGGTAGCCTAAAACGTCAATATCCACTGCTTGTGCTGATTCTTCGCTGCGGTTGATCAGCACCACCGCCGAGTCCACACCCGGCAAGTTTCGCCCGTAGGCGTAGAGTTTCAGGGTGTCATCAACCAGGAGCGTACGGTAGTCACCTGTGCTCAAGGCGAAATGTTCGTTGCGCGCAGCCGTCAGGCTGGCATAGTAGTCGTAAACATAATCCTGTTCAAGTTGGTTTTGTAAGCGTGTATAGTACGGCGTTCCACTTTCATCCAACCAGGGGTAAGGCTGGCGGTTGTAGGGGTCGTCCTGCCAGACGCCGCTGCCGTCCTTGGCAACCGGACCCACCAGCCCGACTTCGTCGCCGTAGTAAATGGTTGGCGCGCCGGGCATGGTCATCTGCACCAAAGCCGCGCCCTTGAGCTTCTCAATTGCATTGTCCCAGGCATAATCAGGGTTCAGGTAATCGGCAGGTTCAAGCGTGTTGGTGTTCCCATCCAGCATGAACAATGCACGGTTGGTATCGTGGCTGCCGAAGAGGTTCAGCATGGCATAGAGTGCTTCGGGCGCGTAGCGTTCCTGCAGGTTGAGGATACGCTCATCGAACTGGCTCATGTTAAGAGGTGTCAGTGGCCCTGCCGCAGAGCCAGCGTTGTGATCGTTATCGGTGAAGGTGGTGTCGCGCCAGAGAGAAAGCACGGCGGAGCTAAACTGATAGTTCATGACCGCGTCCCACTCACCGCCGAGCAGCCAGCTGTTGGCGATGCCCCATTCCTCACCGGTGATGTAGCCATCAGGGTTGACGGTTTGGACGGTGTTGCGGAAGCCTTCCCAGTAATCATTGGTAGTGTCATTGAGCGTGCCAGGGTCCACATCCGCGCCCACATCCAGTCGCCAGCCGTCTGCGGTGAGCATCCAGTGCCCGGCTACGGTGACTTCAGGGTTGTCCTTATTGTCCCAGATCCAGGCTCTCACATCCTGGTTGCCTGAATTGAGCTTGGGCAGGGAGTCGTAGCCCCACCAGGACTCGTAAGTTGCAGCGTTTGGCGTGCCGTCCGAGCCCACACAGGGACCGGTGCCGGCAGGCACATCGGTGAAGTAGAACCAGTCGCGATAGATGGAGTCCTGGCTTTCACAGGCGCCAACTTCGGGGTAGCGACCATAACGATCGAGGTATTTAGAGTCGGAGGAAACATGGTTGAATACACCATCCACGATCAGGTGCATGCCGCGCGACTGCAAACCTGTAATCAAGGCTTCGTATTCCGCCTGGGTGCC
>MTKZ01015613.1_pt1 | contig 12919 bp, 6 predicted proteins | sample 1042781 | NCBI WGS metagenome assembly MTKZ01 (sample SAMN06212207, study PRJNA360539) | anaerobic digester metagenome | biome: Wastewater treatment plant; material: sludge; isolation source: anaerobic digester fed with sludge from wastewater treatment plant | place: Denmark: WWTP Viborg ...
ATGCCGAAAAGATTTTTCCCGATGGCCCGATGAATTAAAGTGGCAGCAACTGTTGAATCAACACCTCCACTTAAGGCCATGATAACTTTTCGGTCACCTATTTGTTTTTTTAATGCGTCTACTGTATCGGTAATAAAATGTGCTGGTGTCCAGTCCTGAGAACAGCCGCAAACATGTACAAGAAAATTGTGGAGTATTTTTTTCCCTTCTTTGGAATGATACACTTCGGGGTGAAACTGCACTCCATAAAGGGCTTTTGCTTCCGTACCATTCTTTTTAAATGCCGCTACCGGGATGCTTTCTGTATCTGCCAGCAATTCAAATCCATCCGGCAATTCTTTGATGGTATCACTATGGCTCATCCACACCTGTGATTTTTCATCTACATTATTAAATAGCAAATCTTCTTTCTTTCTTTCGAGGATGGCACGGCCGTATTCTCTTTTATTACTTTTTGCAACCAGTCCGCCAAAACGTTTGGCCGTTAATTGGGCTCCATAACAAACGCCCAGTACCGGCACTTTTGTTATTAACTGTTGCACATCAACATCAGGGGCATTTTCTTCATTTACGGAACAGGGTGACCCGGAAAGGATAATTCCTTTTAAACCTGGTTCAAATTCAAATTTTTTATTAAAGGGGATAATTTCACAATAAACATTGGCTTCCCTTACAGCACGGGCTATTAACTGGGTATATTGGGAGCCAAAATCGAGAATCAATATCTTTTCCGTCATATTGCTGCGAAGGTAAAAAAAGGTTTGTAGTTTCCTGTGTGTTGTTTGTAATCCAAACGGGTGCAGTAGGCCGCCTATTGTAACCTTTATTGGGCTAAAACGTCAAAGTGTTTGGAAGATTACTATTTGAACTTACTTTTACGATACAAACCAACCAGTATGAACCGTTTTTTTACCCTTCTTTTGCTTTTTGTTGTTTTATTTACTTCCTGCCGTTACGTAACGGGTAAAAGAATAAAAGGGAATGGAAATGTGGTTACTGAGACCAGGAGCTTTTCTGGTTTTACAGGGGTGGATGTAAGCAGTGCTATTCATCTGTATGTAAAACAGGACTCTGCTTTTTCTGTAAAAGTGGAAACGGATGATAACTTACAATCATACATTCTGATAAAGCAAGATGGGAACATACTCCGGATAATGCAGGAGCACAATACTAATCTTGATGCTACCGGCAAAATAAAGGTGTATATTTCGGCGCCTCTTTTTAATACATTAGATGCATCCGGTGCCTGTAAAATTATTGGAGAAAATGTGTTGACGGCAACGGATGAAATTAATGTGGATGTCAGCGGTGCCAGTAATGCAGAATTGGAATTGAAGGCACCTAAAGTATCCGGTGAAATGACAGGGGCCAGTAATCTGAAATTAAAAGGCCAAACAAAAGATCTTCATATTGAAGGTTCTGGAGCCTCTAATGCTTATTGTTATGCGTTATTGTCGGAAAATGCAGAGGTGGATGTTGCCGGTGCCAGTAGTGCTGAAGTGTTTGCCAGTGTCAAGCTGAAAGCAAGTGCCAGTGGTGCCAGTCATGTGCGGTACAAAGGGAATGCAGCAGTAAATCAAAGTACAAGTGGAGCAGGTAGTGTGAAGAAAGTTGAGTAAAACAGCTTTTAAAAAAATAGTAAGTCAGCCACCAATAACGGCTGATTTTTTTGTTTGTGAATTTCCCAAAAATTCAGAACTTACAATCCAACCAAAACCTTAGTCATGAGTTCCCGCAGACAATTCATTAAGGAAGCCACTTTTGCTTCCGGCGGATTATTATTAGCCTCGTCTTCTTTCAGTAATTTCTTTATCGGTACAAAACCTAAAGTCATCATCATTGGTGCAGGCTTTGCCGGTTTATCTGCTGCCTATTATTTACATAAAAAGAAAATTGATTTTGTAATCCTGGAAGCCCGTAATAGAATAAGTGGCCGGGTATTTTCCCATACGATGGATGAAAAGGAAAATCTCATTATTGAACTGGGCGCAGAGTGGGTCGGTAATTCGCATGAGCGAATGCAAAATCTTTGTAATGAGTTTGGCCTGGAGCTGCAGAACAATCAGTTCGATTCTCATTTAATATACCAGGGGAAATATTATAAAAACGGCGATTGGGATTACAGCCCCGGATGGAAGACTAAATTTCAATCCATTATTAATAATTACCCGAAACTCTCTCAGGCCGATAAACTGAAGCTTGACAAGATGGACTGGTGGCGTTTCCTTGTAAACAATGGCTGCCAGGGAAGGGATCTGGATCTGCGGGAACTGCTCGATAGTACCGATTTTGGTGAGACCATCCGCAGTGTTTCGGCGTTTGCTGCGTTGGCAGAATATGCAGAAAGCAGTGAGAAAAATGAAATGGATCTGAAAATTAAAGGTGGTAATAGTATGCTGGCCAAAAGAATAGCTGAGAAAATAGGTATGGAAAAAATTAAACTGGAACATGCTGTGCAGCGGGTAGTGCAAAATATAAAAGGTGGCGTTACGGTGTATTGTAAAAACGGACAACAATTTTCAGCTAACAAAATTATATGCACTGCTCCTACCTATGCAGTAAAAAATATAAAATGGGAGCCCGGTCTTCCCGCCGACCAGGTAAATGCAATAAACGAATTGCAATATGCCCGTATCAACAAGAACCCGTTATTGTTCAGTAAACGTTTTTGGAAAGAGGAGAGTTTTGATATGATAACTGACCAGTCTCCTCATTATTTTTATCATGCTACCAAAAACCAGGATTCAAAAAAAGGAGTATTGATCTCCTATACCATTGGCGAAAAAGCAGCAGTGGTAGCCAATCAGACGGAAGAGTGGAGAAAAGATATGGTGCTGCAAACGCTTCGTCCGCATTTTAATGATGTAAAAGATAACTGGGAAAAGCAAACCAATTATTACTGGGGTAATGATGAGTTTTCGTATGGTGCTTATGCCTTGTATGGAAAGGGTCAATGGTTCAGGGTAATGCCGATTTTAAAACGATCTCATATTCATACGCATTTTGCCGGAGAGCATTTAGCAGATTGGCAGGGCTTTATGGAAGGGGCGATTAATACAGGAGAAGAAGCGGCATCGAAGATCTAAAGGTTCACATACTTTACCGTAATCTTTATATCCCTGTTTCTTCCTTTGTCATCCGTGCAGGAAATTTTTACTGGTCCTTCTACCGGTACAAAAAATTGTTTCTCACCTGCATTACTGCTTTTGTAAAATTTATTGTCGATATACCAATATACTTTACTTACATCATTGGCAGTTTTGCAAATCAGTTGCAAAGGTTCAGGGTCTTTCTTATTAATTAAATATTCTGATCCGTTAACAGGAGATGTAATAGCTGGAGCCGCTCCTTTAAAAATTAATTCGCAGGCTGGATTATGTGCCGGAATTTTTTGGTAGGCAATCCTGTTTTCTTCAAACCATGCCTGCATCTCTGGTTCAATCACTTTATACCATTTCTTTTTATACCCTGATTGAGGGGCACAACTTTTACAGTAAGAGATTTTTTCATCAGGACTTATCATTACTTCCTGCCGGTTGCCGCAAACTTTACCGGACGAAATAAGTGGAATAAAATAATCAGTCACCAAACTGGTACATTGTCCGGAAGGAACCATGCCTGTTTCGCTGCATACTTGTCGTATGTCGCAATCATCAGGTTGTGTAAACCATTCTTCATCACTGTCGTAATCAATCGTATTGAAAATTTTAAAAAGTAATGGTGTCGCAATATTGGCGCCACTCAAATCGGCTGCACCAATGCCGGAGAAATTTCCCGTCCAGACACCTACGGTAAAGTTTTTATTATAGCCTATGCTCCAGGCATCTTTCTTACCATAGCTGGTGCCGGTTTTCCAGGCAATTTTGGGCATTTTTTCTGTAGCAGCCCAGTTCAGGGGAAAATCGGGCCGGTTTACTTTTGACAGAATTTCATTGATCATAAAATTTGCAGCAGGGCTGATAACATTTATTTGGGTGAGTGCTTTATCATTCTGGGTAAAGGATGGCATGATGAATACACCATTATTAGCAAAAGCTGTAAATAAGGAAGTCATTTCTTCCAGCGTTGTACCACATCCACCTAATACTAATGACAAACCCAATTTTCTTCTGTCCTTTTGTATCTGTCTGAAATTGCAGTTGGATAGCTTTTGTATCATTTTTTCATAACCAAGCATCTTTAATCCTTTGACTGCAGGAATATTCAGCGAATGTTCAAGTGCCATCTCTACGGTGACATACCCGTTAAATTTCTTATCATAGTTTTCCGGTGCATAGCCATTGTAATTGACTGCCACATCTGTCATCACAGTTTTGGGAGTCAGCAAACCTTCGTCAAAGCACATTGCATATAGTAGTGGCTTTAACGTACTGCCCGGTTGCCGTACAGCATTGGCGCCATTCACTTGCCCACCATCAGTAGTGTCAAAAAAATTGGATGAGCCGACATAAGTAATGACTTTATGAGTCTTATTATCAATAATCACAACTGCGGCGTTCTTAATGTTTTTCAGTCGCTGGACTCTTATATAATCTTCAACAAGTTTCTCGGTTTTTAATTGTGTATTTAAATCAATATTGGTTTTAATTATGTCGCCTCCTTGTTTCTTTAGCTTGTAAGAAAGGTGAGGAATATAATGCGGAACAGTTCCTCTTGTTGCAGCTAAAGGTTCGGCTAATGCATCTTCAATTTCTTTTTGGGTAAATACTTTTCTATCCGCAAATTTTTGCAACCAACGGTTTCGTTCTTTAATGATAAAGTCATTATTACGACCCGGAATCATGACCCCCGGTTTATTAGGAATAATGCTTAATGCTGTTATTTCTGCCAATGAAAGATGGTCGGGGTTTTTCTTGAAATAGAGCAGTGAAGCGGCTTTCACCCCTTCAATATTACCGCCATAGGGCACCAGGTTCAGGTACATCTGCAGTATCTCTTTCTTGCTGTACTTTAATTCCAGTTGTAAAGCCCGGAACATCTCCCGGAACTTGCTCCAGATATTTCGCTTTCCTGGTTCCAGCATTTTCGCTACCTGCATCGTGATGGTGCTGGCACCAGACATTCTTCGCATATGAAAAATATTACTGAAAAAAGCCCTTATTACTGCGAATGGATTGACGCCGGGATGAGAATAAAAATGCCGGTCTTCTTTAGCTACAATCGTTTTTTGCAACAGCTGTGATATCTCATCCAGTTCAGTTTTCATCCGCCATTGCTGATCTTTGGTGAGATAGGCGTTCACTACCTCCCCTTTATTATCAGTAATGATAGTGGAGTATTCGATCTTATCAGGAACAGGAAAAATCCAGTTCAGCAAAAAGAATAGCACAAGCAAACCAACCAGGCCAATGCCAAGGCGTTTGAGAATACGGGTGACACGGTTCCAAACCGTGACACCAGTATTCTTATCACCCGTTTTTCGAGACCGCCATAATCGTATCATAAAATGTTTTTCAAGTCATCATCCATAATTATTCTATACGAATCCTCATAAAAATTGTTCATGTCCAAAGCCAATAATCGAATGGCTAATTCTTGATTTACCAAACTTCCATTTCGCTTACCACAATAATCTTTAAACGATGAATATTCCCAATCCTCCATTTTGCTTACCAACTTTGCTTTCACAGGATTTTGATGTATGTAATGGAAGCAGGTGCGGTCATAAAGGTTGCTGCCTTTTATTATGGGTTTAGCTTTTGTATTTTGTTGAAATAATGAGCCGGTGGTATTATTTTGTTTATTAATAGCCTGAGTGTAAGAGCTTAAAAGGTTTCGGATCCCTTCAGCCAATACATTTCTTTCTGTACCACCAACTATTCTTGTTGCTATTGTCCTTTTAACGGAATATACTTGAAAGTGAAAGTGATTTGGCATAAGGCACCATGCCAGAATATCGCAGTGTGGTTGAATATGCTGCCTGACTTTTTTTAAAAAGAAAAGATAGTTTTCAGGCTTAAAGAAAATTCGTTGTTGATTATTACCCCTGTTGTAGATATGGAATAATTCATTTTCGAAAAACTGCATATTTAATTATTTGCCGTTATGTAAAGATATAAGACTTGCACATCTGTAGAGCTGTGCCACGGTTTGGAACCGTGACACAGTACCACTTAACAAATATTTATCTCCTGGAATTTGCAACTACTATTCTATGCGTTGTATCTTTCCTTTCAAATTCTTTTCTTCTTGTATGGAATCGTCTGACCTGTCCCGCCCCACCCGGGATATTCCCCCTTAGCTGTTCCAACTGCTAAATTCTGTAATTTCTATCAGTCCAGTTAAGCTTTGTGGACCTGCCTGCCGGCATTGTTCCGTTGAAGCCTTGCGAATACGGGCAGAAAGAAATCTACAGCTAAATTTTTTACTCAATAAAACTTCTTTAACTTCTCACTCGTAACCGACCACTTAACCTACACATCTATGCGTATCAAATTCTATTTAGTTCCGCTGATAGCAGCCGGGGCTATTTTTTTATCTTCTTGTAAAAAGAATGCCATCACTCTTTCCTTTACCAATGCCAAAGGCGAAGTGCCTCAGCTGGGTAACCTGGTTTTTCGTTTCAGTCATTCCCTGGCTAAGGATTCTATGCTCAATGCCTGGGATTCGACCGACTATGTTTCTTTTGAACCCAATATTCCGGGAAAGTTCCGTTGGGAAAGCCCCGATGAATTGATTTTTTCCCCCTCACAGCCATTAAATCCGGCTACAACTTACAAAGCAAAGATTAAAAGTGCTGTATTGAGGTTCAGTAAATTCAACTCTGTCAAGAACGGGGATAGAATTTCTTTTCATACACCGGACCTTACGTTGGATAACTCACAAGTCATCTGGATTGGTGAGAGCAGCACTACTGCTATTCCACAAGTCGATTTATTTTTCAACTACCGGGTAAATCCGGAAGACCTGAAAAGCAAGCTGAAAGTTGAGATAGAAGGGAAGAGGGCTGATTTCAACCTGGTTACTATTTCGCCAGACAACAAAATCTCCATTCGAATAAATGGATTGAAAGCAGAAGATAAAGACATTGATACAAAAGTGACCATTGAGAAAGGCTTAAAACCTGAAAAGGGAAATACCTCGACAGCAGATGCAATTGCCAGTTCATTAACTATCCCCTCACCGTATGTACTTACTGTTCAGAATGTTGAATCAGAGCATGATGGGATGGAAGGAGTGGTTAGGGTTACCACCAGCCAGCAACTGACCGGTGAAAGCCTTAAGTCTTTTTTGAAATTTGATCCTGACCTTGCTTATACTATTGAAGCAAACGATTATGGCTTCACACTCCGTAGCGATAAATTTGATACAGAGAAAAGCTATGCTTTGATGATTACAAAAGGTCTTCGGGGAAAGATAGGTGGTGTGATGAAAGAAGATTACAATGGTAGTGTTGCGTTTGGAGAACTGGAGTCTGGTATCAGTTTTACCAATTCCAAAGCCGTTTATCTTTCAAAGAAGGGTGGTAAAAACATAGAGATACAGATTACGAATGTTCCGAAAGTAAAACTTATCATATCAAAAATTTATGAGAATAATTTATTGCTGGCGCAACGGTATGGCTATTCACCAAAGGAAAAAAGCAGTGGCCCTGATTATGCCAGCTATGACGGTGAATATGAAGGGGATTATTATTCTGATGAATATGGCAGCGGAGATGCAATGCTGGGAGATGTTATCTATGAAAAGGAAATTGATACCCGTTCATTGCCAAAAAGCGGTGCTGGCCGTATATTGAATTTTTCACAGTTTGAGGACAGGTTGCCTGATTTCAAAGGAGTTTATCATATCGTCATCCGTTCTGCGGAAGACTATTGGGTAAAGGACAGCCGTTATATTTCTTTGTCTGACCTTGGATTGATTGCCAAAGAAGGGCAGGACAAAATATATGTATTCACTAATTCAATTAAATCAGCGGAACCGGTAAACGGGGTGAATGTTTCCGTTTATTCTGCCAATAACCAATTAATTGGTACAGGATCTACTGATAAAGATGGTGTGGCCACCATTGCATATAGTAAAAAAGATTTTAGTGGGTTTAAACCAGCAATGGTCATTGCAAAGACAGCGGATGATTTCAATTATCTCCCTTTTAATAACACAAGAGTCAATACTTCCAGATTTGATGTGGCAGGTAAAAGAAACAATCCTTCAGGCTTTGATGCTTTTGTATATGCCGAAAGAGATGTTTATCGTCCGGGAGAAAAAATTAATTTCTCTGTCATTCTTCGTGATGCGCAGTGGAAAAATCCAGGCGATATACCATTGAAAATGAAATTCCTGATGCCCAATGGTAAAGAACTGAAATCTTTTCGTAAAAGTCTGAATGAAGAAGGTTCTGTAGAAGGAAGTATTGATATTGCCACGGCGGCAATCACGGGTAGTTATACATTGGAGGTTTATACCACTACAGATATATTACTGGCTTCAAAGAATTTTTCTGTCGAAGAATTTGTCCCGGACCGTATAAGGGTGAACACTACGCTAAGCAAAACCTTTTTGCGTCCAGGTGAAACGTCATCCCTGGCCGTCAATGCAATGAACTTTTTTGGCCCTCCGGCTGCAAATCGTAAATACGAAACGGAGATCCAGGTTAAACAAAAATCATTTTCACCTGTAAAATTTGATGGTTATGATTTTAGCCTGGCCAACCAGAATACTTTTTTTGATAAAGAGGTAAAAGAAGGAACCACGGATGAAGCTGGTAATGCAAGTGTTGAATACGCTGTGCCTGCCACCTATGCGAATATGGGTGTTCTGCAAACCAGTTTTTATACAACGGTATTTGATGAAACAGGAAGACCGGTTAGCCGTGCTGCTAATGTGGAGGTGTTTACACAAGATGTATTCTTTGGTATCAAACAGGACTGGTTTTATTACTATCCGCTAAACCAACCGGTGAAATTTAATCTTGCCGCAGTTAACAAAGATGGAAATACTGCCAGCTCAACTGCAAGGATAGAAGTGATTAAACATGAGTATAGAACTGTATTGACTAAAAGCGGCAGCTATTTCCGGTATGAATCACAAAAGGAAGACAAGCTGATGATTGAACAGCAAATCTCCGTTGGTAACAACACCGTTTATACATATGTGCCGAGAAGCCCGGGTGATTATGAAGTAAAAGTCTATGTGCCCGGTGCTAACAATTATGTAAGCCGTAGTTTTTATAGTTACGGAAGTTATGGTGGCAACAACAATTCCTTTGAAGTAAACAATGAAGGAAATATTGAGATTGAAATTGATAAGAAATCTTATTTGACCGGCGAAAGTGTAAAGGTTTTATTTAAAACACCTTTCAGCGGAAAGATGCTGGTGACGGTGGAAACGGATCATATAGTTTCGCATCAGTATGTGGATGTGAGTAACAGGACCGCCAGTGTCGATTTGAAATTAAATGCTGACCATGTGCCAAACGCCTATATCACCGCTACTTTAATTAAACCACATGAAGTGTCAAACATTCCTTTAACTGTTGCTCATGGATTTAAGAATTTAATTGTTGAAGATAAAAGCAGGAAGATCGATGTAACAATTGATGCGAAGAAAACAGTTCGTTCTAAAACGCATCAAAAAGTAACCGTAAAAGCTGCTCCCGGTAGTTTTGTCACATTATCAGCAGTAGATAATGGTGTTTTACAGGTAAGTGATTTCAAAACACCTAACCCTTATGATTATTTCTATCAGAAGAAAGCCTTACAAGTTTCTGCATTTGACCTGTATCCTTTATTATTTGCCGAAGTCAGGGCTAAGTTGAGCAGTACGGGTGGTGATGGTGCTTTTGAAATGAAAGATCGTACTAATCCAATGCCAGCTAAACGAATAAAAGTCGTTAGCTATTGGGGCGGAATCAAAAAAGCAAATAGCAGTGGTGTTGCAGAATTCGAATTTGATATTCCACAATTTAGTGGTGAGTTGAGATTGATGGCTGTTTCTTATAAGGGACAAAGCTTTGGAGCAGCAGATAATACAATGACCGTTGCTGACCCGATTGTGGTGAGTACCGCTTTGCCAAGATTTTTAAGTCCCGGTGATACAGTTAATGTACCGGTGACGCTGACAAACACAACTGATAAAGCTGCGAATGTAACTGCAACAATTGGTGTAGAAGGACCGATGAAAGTGGTGGGTGGTAATAATCAATCGATCAGCCTTGCTGCAAAAAGTGAAGGCCGTGCAACTTTCAAAGTGGTAGCTGACCCGGCTATCAATGTTGGTAAAGTAACAGTTACAGTAAGTGGAATGGGTGAGAAGTTTACAGATGCCACGGAGATTGCTGTTCGTCCACCATCTACCTTACAGAAATCAACAGGTAGTGGTTCAATAGCCGGTGGCAGCACACAGAAAGTGAATATTAATCTAAGTGATTTTATGCCATCGAGTGTTAATTATAGTTTGGTTGTCAGCCGTTCTCCTGCACTGGAGTTGGGCGAACAATTAAAATACCTGGTGCAGTATCCTTACGGGTGTACAGAGCAAACGGTATCAGCAGCATTTCCACAAATCTATTATAGTGATTTCTCTGATCTGATGATGCTGAACAAACAACAGAACAAAATGAATGCAAACAGCAACATTATTGAAGCTATCCGCAAAATAAAAATGCGACAGTTATACAATGGAGCTGTTACGCTGTGGGATGGTGAAGGGAAAGAAGACTGGTGGACAACCATTTATGCTGCACACTTTTTACTGGAAGCAAAGAAAGCTGGTTTTGATGTCGATAATAGTTTACTGGAAACGATACTGAACTACATCAACAATAAGTTAAAGAATAAGGAAACGATAACTTACTTCTACAACCGTGACCAGAATAAAAAAATTGCACCGAAAGAAGTGGCGTATGGATTATATGTACTGACTCTTGCAGGAAGAACTAATGTGCCTGCTATGAACTATTACAAAGCCAACACTTCGATGCTGGCACTGGACAGCCGTTATTTATTGGCTGCAGCGTATGCAACAGCTGGCGATAGAAAATCTTTCACCGCTATGTTGCCGGCATCATTCAGTGGTGAAGAGTCTGTACCACAAACAGGCGGCAGTTATTATTCTGATGTGCGGGATGAAGCCATCGCTTTAAATGCTTTAATTGATGTGGACCCCGGCAATGCTCAGATTGGTACAATGGTGAAGCATGTTGCTGATAAGCTGAAGAACCGGAGATACCTGAGTACCCAGGAAAGAGCTTTTGCTTTTTTGGCGTTGGGTAAACATGCAAAAACCGCCAATACTTCTACTGCCACTGCTGAAATAAAAGTGAATGGAAAAACAATTGCTAAAGTAGATGGTGGCCAATGGACAGGTGATATGAAAGCCCTGGGTAATAACAATATAGAAATAACAACGAAAGGGAATGGCCGTTTATATTATTTCTGGCAAGCCGAAGGAATCAGTGCAAGCGGAGCCTACAAAGAAGAAGACAGCTACCTGAAAGTAAGGAAACGTTTCTTTGATAGAAACGGCAAGCCAATCACTACAAATACCTTTAAGCAAAATGATTTAATCATTATTGGTGTTACATTGGAACGTTCATTCAATACACCAATAGAAAATGTAGTGATTAATGATCTGTTACCTGCTGGTTTTGAAATTGAAAATCCCAGGACAAAAGAAATACCCGGTATGGACTGGATTAAAGATGCAGCTGCACCAACAGCTTTGGATGTGCGGGATGATCGTATCCATTTCTTTGTGGATGCCAATAGTAATAAGCAAACGTATTACTATGCTGTCCGGGCCGTATCACCGGGTAATTATAAAATGGGCCCGGTAAGTGCTGATGCGATGTATAATGGGGAATACCATTCTTATCACGGAGCTGGTGTGGTGAGAGTAGTACAGTAAAGAATAAAAAATATTAGATTTATAGTCCCGCCATCAGCGGGACTATTTTCATTTATGCAAACAGCTACTAAAAATATTGCTATTGTGTGTAATCCATTGGCAGGCTCAGGGAATGCAGTGGTATTGTCAAACAAATTAGTAGCAGCATTAAGAAAAGATCATATCTCTTGTACTTGCTTCAAGGAAAAATGGCCGGACAACTTCATTGATTTTTCAGATATCTGGATTGTGGGCGGTGATGGGACATTAAATTATTTTGTTAACCACTATCCGGATATAAAATTGCCCTTAGTTATTTTTAATGGCGGAACCGGTAATGATTTTCACTGGCTTCTTTATGGGAATATGAGTTTTGCTGAACAATTAAAGGTTGCTTTACTGGCAGCGCCAAAACCAATTGACCTCGGCCGATGCAATGAAAAGTATTTTTTGAATGGAGTAGGGGTGGGTTTTGAAGGAGAAATTGCGAAAAGCCTGACTGGTAAAAACAAAAAGGCTGGTAAAACTTCTTTCATGGCGATGATATTAAGAAAAATATTTTTATATCGTTCAACATCATACAATGTATCAACCCCGGAACAGGCCATTGCTGAAAAAAAATACCTGATTATTGATATTAGCAATGGAAGCAGAGCTGGTGGTGGCTTCCATGTTGCTCCAAATGCAAGGCCGGATGACGGATTGTTTGATGTTATGTTAATTGATGCACTTCATCCGTTGCAACGTTTACGATGGCTGCCGGTTATTGAAAAGGGAAAGCACCTGGAACTTCCTTTTGTTCATCACTTTAAAACAAAACAAATACAAATTGAAAGCATCGGGAATATTTTTTTTCATCTTGATGGGGAGTATCATTGGGCTAATCAACTTTCTGTAAGTATGTTGCCTGGTCAATTATTGTTCAGGTACTAAGAAAAATTCCATTGGATAACTATGGTGCCAAAAAAAGTCCGGTTCTTTCGAACCAGACTTATTAAAGCTTCATGAATATCGTTATTGATTAATAATCGTTATTGAATCCACCGCTGCCGCCACGGTCACGGTTGTAACCGCCGCCGCCGCCACCTTTGTA
>MTKZ01028005.1_pt3 | contig 12917 bp, 5 predicted proteins | sample 1042781 | NCBI WGS metagenome assembly MTKZ01 (sample SAMN06212207, study PRJNA360539) | anaerobic digester metagenome | biome: Wastewater treatment plant; material: sludge; isolation source: anaerobic digester fed with sludge from wastewater treatment plant | place: Denmark: WWTP Viborg ...
ACAATCTCATTCTGAGCCACCGAGGTAGCCGCCATGAAAATGGAAGAACTCAACTACTACTACAGCAAGTTCAAGTTCGGCGAGGATATATTCCACCAACTGATGCAGAAACGGGTGCGCGACATCCTGCTGGTCTCCACATTTTACGACGCTTTCATTTTTGAACAGGACGGCCGCCTTTCGGAGCAGGTTTTCGGCGAATACCGGCAATTGAACCTTTCCACCTCCCCCCGCATCACCTCCGTCCCCACCGGCGCCGACGCCCTGGAAAAACTCAAGGAACACAGCTTCGAGCTGGTGATCACGATGATGCGCATCGGCGAGATCGGGCCCTTCCAACTGGCCAAAAAGATCAAGGAAGACCATCCCGACCTGCCGGTCCTGTTGCTGCTCAACGTCGCCTCGGACTATGTGATCTGGGAAAACCATCCTGAGGACAAAAAATACATCGACGACGTTTTCCTCTGGAACGGAGACACGAAACTCTTCCTGGCCATGATCAAGAGCATCGAGGACCGCCTGAACGTCGATTACGACACCACCAACGGCCTCGTGCGCGTGATCCTGCTGGTGGAGGATTCCGTGCATTACTACTCGCTGTTTTTGCCTTCGCTCTACAGCGTGATCATGCGCCAGACGCAGAAACTAATCGAGGAAGAGGTCAGCGACATTAATAAAAGACTGAGGATGCGCATCCGGCCCAAGGTCATCCTCGCCCACGATTACAACGAGGCGATCGAGGCCTACCACCGCTACAAGGACTATCTGCTCTGCCTGATCTCGGACGTGCGCTACAAGGTCAACGGCGAGGTTGATCCCCAGGCCGGGATCAAACTCCTCCGCCATATCAAAATGACCAACACCGACCTGCCTATGATCCTGCAATCTTCTGAGACCGCGAACGAAAAGACCGCCGCGGAACTGGGCGTCCACTTTTTGAATAAAAACTCCAAAAACCTCTTCGCGCAATTGCGCACCTTCATGGTCTACAACCTCGGCTTCGGCAATTTCGTCTTCCGCAAGGCGGACGGGGAGATCATCGCGGAAGCCGCCAACATTGCGGAATTCGAGGAAAAGATCCTGCACGTTTCGGAGGAATCGCTGATCTTCCACAGCAAGTTCAATCACTTTTCCAACTGGCTGATTGCCCACGGCGAGGTGCAGATCGCCAAACGCATCCGGCCGATGAAGATCGAGGACTTCGCCAGCAAGGAAGAGTTGCGCCAGTTCCTGCACCACACTTTCCGCACCGTGCGTATCGACAAGAACCGCGGCAAGATCATCAATTTCGACGCGGTCTCGCTGACGGAAATGAACCAGATCATCCGGCTCACAGAAGGCTCCCTGGGCGGCAAGGGACGCGGACTGGCCTTCCTCAACGCGCTTTTGACCACCATGGATTTCGAAAAGAAATTCGAGGACATCAGCATCGCTTTGCCCAGCACCGCGATCATCGGGACCAACGAGTTCGACCGCTTCGTGGAAACCAACGAGATCCTGGAAAAGATCCAGGGCAAAAACGACGAGGAGATCGACGGGATCTTCATCCAGGGCCAACTTTCGGAGCAATTGGTCCAACGCCTGGAGATCTACCTCGAAGGCGTCCACTACCCCATCGCGGTGCGCTCCTCCAGCCTGTTGGAGGATTCTCAGGCCCAGCCGCTGGCCGGAGTTTACCGCACCTTCATGCTGCCCAACAACCATCCGGACAAGATGTATCGCCTGCGCCAGTTGATGGATGCCATCAAACTCGTCTTCGCCTCCGTTTATCTCAGCGACGCCCGCAATTTCCTGGAAGCCCTCAACTTCAAGGCGGAAGAGGAAAAGATGGCCGTCATCATCCAGGAGACCGTCGGCTCCCTCAAAGGCGACAACCACTACTACCCGCACATTTCGGGCGTGGCGCAGTCCTACAACTTTTACCCGACCAGCTACATGCTGCACACCGACGGGATCGCCAACATCGCGCTCGGGCTGGGCAAATCGGTGGTCGAGGGCAAGCTCAATTTCCGTTTTTGCCCCCGCTATCCGGAGACCGAAATGCTGCCCCAGACGGAGATGGTGCGCTCCGCCCAGAAGGAATTTTACGCGCTGGACCTCACTCTGAACGACTTTGACCTCACCAAGGGCGAGGAGATCACCCTGGCCAAACTCACCCTCAAAGACGCCGAAAAACACGGCGTATTGCGCTACCTGGCCTCGGTCTGGGATTACGAGAACTACCGCCTGACCGACAACCTCGAGGAGCGGGGCCTCAAGGTCCTCACCTTCTCCGGCATACTCAAATACAACCATTTCCCGCTGGCCCGCATCGTATCGGAACTTTTGGAGATCGGCGAGATAGCGCTGGGCATCCCGGTCGAGATCGAATTTGCCGTCAACCTCGACTACAACCACGAAACAGGCAGCAAGCCGACCTTCTACATCCTGCAGGTGCGGCCGCTTTCCGTGAACACCGACGCCTACCGGATCGACCCCGCTACGCTGGATAAAAACGAACTGCTGATGTACACCGAACACGGCATGGGCAACGGCGTGATCAACGACCTCACGGATGTGGTTTACCTCGATCCGCGCAATTTCGACAAGACGCGGACCACAGAAATGCAGGAGGAGATCGAGCGCTTCAACGAATCCATGGCCAAGCAGGGACGGCGCTACATCCTCATCGGTCCGGGGCGTTGGGGCTCGCGTGACCGCTTTCTGGGCATCCCGGTGCGCTGGCCGCAGATCAACCGCGCCAAGGTCATCCTGGAAACCGGGCTGCGCGATTTCATCGTGGAAGCCTCGCAGGGAACGCATTTCTTCCACAACCTCGTGGCGATGAACGTCGGCTATTTCACGATCCCCTTCGTCTCCAGCACGGACTTCGTGGACGTGGAATGGCTGTTCAGCCAGCCGGAGGCCGAGCGCGGAAAATTCTTCGTGCACCTGGAATTCGACCATCCCCTCGTGGTCCGCATGGACGGCAAGACGGGCATGGCCGTGATCCACAAGTGAGCCGGGGGATCCTCATGAGAGTTTGCAGCTTCTCAGTATCCATAAAAGCGGGCGGGCCGGGCCGATGATCGCTTCCAACTACTGGTCCCACGAACTCGAATTGCTCGACCAAATGATGCCCTACCGCGTAAGGCACATCCTGATGGTCGCCTCGCTCTACGATTCCTTCGTCTTTGAAGTGGACGGCTTCCTCGCCGAACAGGTGGAGGAAGATTTCCGCCTCATGAACCTCTCCACCCAGCCCGCCATTTTCCACTCCTCCTCGCTGGACAGCACGATGAACCTGCTGGAACTGGAACAGATCGACATCATCATCATCCACCTCGCCTCGATGCGCTCCATCGCGCTCGAACTGGTGCGTTCGATCCGGAAACTGCGGCCGGAGGTACCCATCTTCTTCCTGCTCGGAGCGCCGCAGGATCTGATGTTCATCGAAAACCACCTTCCCGAACTACGGGACGTGCAGGATTTCTTTTACTGGAACGGCGATTCGAAGCTTGTCCTGGCCATCATCAAGCAATGGGAAGCCATCCGCAACATCGGCCACGACGTCGCCTTGCTGCCCGTTCCGATCATCCTCGTCGTGGAGACGTTCATCCCTTACTACTCGCAGTTTCTGCCGCTCTTGCAGGAACAGGTCATGCTGCTCAACCAGGCCGTGATCCGCCGCGAACACCAGGACATCAACAAGACGCTCTACATCAACGCCCGGCCGCGGGTGATGCTCCTCCACGACTTTGACGGAGCCGTGGCCTTTTACGAGAAATACGCTGAAAACATCGTCGGAATCATCAGCAACGTCAACTACCACTACTTGGGCGAATCCCACCGCGACGGCGGCCTGGAATTCCTGCAATACATCCGCAAACACCGGCCCAGCCTGCCTTTCCTGCTGCAAAGCTTCAACCCGATGTACCGCGACATCGTCACCAGCAACGAAGGCGAATTCCTCTACAAGGATCTCCCCGGGCTCAAGGTGCGCCTGCGCAGCTGGCTGGAAAAGGAGATCGGCTTCGGCAAATTCGTCTTCCGTATCCCCGATGGCGGCGCCGTGGGCGAGGCGGAATCCCTCATCGGACTGGTCCGCCAGCTCAAGACTGTCCCCGACGCCAGCCTCCTCTACCACTACCAACACGGCCACATTTTCAACTGGCTGCGCACCCACGCGGAACTCGCTTTGGCCCATTACGTAAATAAATTCCGGGACATCGGCGACGTCCAGCTCCTGCGCGAACGGCTCAACGAGGTCTTTGAATCCCTCATCTCCTACCGCCGCCGCGAAAAGATCCAGGAATGGAACCTGGAAAGCGACTTCCACCTCAACCTCATCTACAAGGTCGGAGACGACTCCATCGGCGGCAAGGGGCGCGGACTGGCCTTCCTCAACGTCGTCCTCAACCGCTACAGCAACATCACGGAAAAATACCCGGAGGTCATGATCAGCGTGCCTGTCGCGGCTGTGCTGGCCACCGGGGTCTTCGACGAATTCGTCTCTTCCAACGCCCGTTTGCGCCATCTTTCCGACGAAGACAAACTCGACGACGAGGAGATCGACGGACTCTTTCTGGACAGCCAGCTTCCCTCCTCCACGCTCGAGGTCCTGCGCCAGATCGTCGGCCAGGGCGTGTTTCCGCTGGCCGTGCGCTCCTCCTCTGTTTTGGAGGATTCCATCGCCAATCCCTTCGCCGGGATCTTCCGCACCTTCCTCATCCCCAATAGCCATCCCGATCCCGAGATCCGCCTCCAGCAACTGATCCAGGCCGTCAAACTCGTCTATTCCTCGATGTTCCAAAAATCCGCCCGGGTTTACCGCGAAAACCTGCACATCCCCTCCCGCGAGGAAAAGATGGCGGTCATCATCCAGAAGGTCGCCGGCTCCAGCCATGACGGCCATTTCTACCCCCTGGTCTCCGGCGTGGCGCAGTCCTACAACTTTTATCCCGGGACGAACATGACCCACGAGGACGGCGTGGTGACGCTTTCCACCGGCTTGGGCAAGACCGCCGTCGAGCGCGAACGGACCTTCGCCTTTTGCCCCCGCTATCCGAACAAGGACATGTTCCGCGCCACGGACATCGTGGAAGCCGCCCAACGCCATTTCTACGCGCTGGATCCCGCTCTCACCGATTTTGACCTCAAGGCGGGTGAAAACGCCTCCCTGGCCCGGGTGCGGATCACCCAGAAACTCTGCGAGGGTGGGCTCAGCCTGCTTTCCTCCGTCTGGGACTACGAAAACAAAGAATTCAAGGACGGACGCCACATCCCTGGTCCGCGCGTGGTCACATACCGCAAACTGCTCCACTACGCGGAATACCCGCTGGCCCCGATCATCCGCGACTTGCTCCTGCTCGGCCGCGAGGTCCTCGGCTGCGAGATCGAGATGGAATTCGCCTTCGACGTGGACGACCGCAGCGGCCTGGCGGCGTTCCACCTCCTCCAGGTGCGCCCCATCGCCGTCAACATCCATCAGTACTCCCAACCCCTGGACAAATACACCCAGGCCAAAAGCGACGTCGTGGTCTTCTCCTCCTACGCCCTGGGCAGCGAGATCAACCAGGATCTGGACACCGTCGTTTACATCCCGCCCGAGCGTTTCGACATCGTCAAAACCGAGGATATGGCGCGGGAACTGGACGCCCTCAACCAGGAACTCCGCGACGCCGGGAAAAAATACGTCCTCATCGGGCCCGGGCGTTGGGGCTCGAGCGACCGCTTCCTCGGCATCCCCGTCAATTGGAGCCAGATCTGCAACGCCCAGATCATCGTCGAGGTGGTCCTGCCCAACATGTCCATCGAAGCATCCCACGGCTCCCACTTTTTCCACAACCTTTTTTCCATGAACGTAGGTTACCTCACCGTCTGGGAAAAGGCCGCGAACGATTATCTGGACTGGGATTGGCTGGCCGGATTGGAGACCGCGGCCGAGGGCGCTTTTTTCCTCGTGAAAAAAACTCCCCGGAACATGAAATTTTTGTTTGACGGAAAAAACGCTGTCATATTAAAGTGATTTTTTTGAGCCTCAGTATCTGAATGATGTCTGTGAACCGCGATAATTCAAGATATTTAGGCCTGACTTGAAAACATATACCAAATTCATAGAAGTGACAAAAAACATCACTGGAGGTAATGTTTAATGACCAAGAACGAATTTCTGCATCAAGTGTCAGCGAAAAACGCGGACCAGCCTGAGTTCATCCAGGCCGTCACCGAAGTAGTTGAAACCGTCTGGGACGTGTACGATTCCAATCCCCAGTACAAAAAAGCCAAGATCCTCGAACGCATCGTCGAGCCTGAGCGCACCATCATCTTCCGCGTGCCCTGGCACACCGACAGCGGCGAAGTGATGGTCAACCGCGGCTACCGCATCGAATTCAACAGCGCCATCGGCCCCTACAAGGGCGGCTTGCGCTTCCACCCCAGCGTCAATCTGGGCATCCTCAAATTCCTCGGCTTCGAACAGATCTTCAAAAACAGCCTCACCACCCTCCCCATGGGCGGCGCCAAGGGCGGCAGCGACTTCAATCCCCGCGGCCGTTCCGACGAAGAGGTCCAGCGCTTCTGCCATTCCTTCATGCTCGAACTTTATCGCCACATCGGACAGTTCACGGACGTCCCCGCCGGCGATATCGGAGTCGGCAAGCGCGAGATCGGCTTCCTCTACGGCATGTATAAAAAGATCACCAACGAAGTGACCTGCGTCCTCACCGGCAAAGGCCTCGAATGGGGGCGGCAGCCTCGTCCGGCCTGAAGCGACGGGCTACGGCGCGGTCTATTTCGCCGAGGAAATGCTGAACACCCGCCAGGACGGCATCAAGGGCAAGACGGTCCTCGTCTCCGGCTCCGGAAACGTCGCCCAATACGCCATCCAGAAGGTCAACCAACTGGGCGGAAAGGTCGTCACCGCTTCCGATTCCGACGGCTTCATCCACGATCCGGACGGTATCAAGGGCGAAAGATGGGATTACCTGATGGAACTCAAAAACGTCCGCCGCGGCCGCATCAAGGAATACGCCGACGAATTTGGCGTCAAATACTACGAAGGACAGCGCCCCTGGGGCATTCCCGGCCAGGTCGCCCTGCCTTGCGCCACCCAGAACGAGATCAACGGCGAAGAGGCCAACACGCTCGTCAAAAACGGCTGTATCTGCGTTTCCGAAGGCGCGAACATGCCCACCACCATCGAGGGCGTGGAAGTCTTCCTCGGCAACAAGATCCTCTACGGACCCGGCAAAGCCGCCAACGCCGGCGGAGTCTCCACTTCCGGCCTGGAAATGACCCAAAACTCCATGCGCATTTCCTGGACCCGCGACGAAGTGGACGAAAAACTGCACGGCATCATGAAAGCCATCCATGCCCAATGCCTGAACTACGGCAAGGAAGGCAATTTCACCAATTACGTCCGCGGCGCCAATGTCGCCGGCTTCATCAAGGTCGCCAACGCCATGATGGACCAGGGCCTTATCTAAAGCCCCCCCACCTTATCACGTCATACGACCCGGCTTCACACGGAGCCGGGTTTTTTTATCCGTCGCGTATGAGGGGACACCAGATACAACCGGTGTTCCGGTTCTACCACAGGCTTCATTATTATGGCCTTTGAATTTGTGAAAATTCGTGTAATTCGTGGACACCATTCTTTTTCTGTGCAGATCAGTGCTTTTCCGCGCTTTTCTGCGGCCTCTTTCTCTCTGCTTATCTAAACCGGCCCTCCCTAATTCTCCACCACAGCCTTGACGTAATAGAAGGGGTGGACGGGCGTTCGCGGTCCGCCGAAGACATAGCTGAACGTCGTGCCGGTGGTTTGTCCGAGCAGAGAGTAAGTCCCGTAGGGGCTCGTTCCGCAGTAATAGACATTGTAGTAGTTGGGCGTGATGGAAGCGCCGCCGGTGTCCGTCGTGACGGCGTTCCAGTGCACGGTATCGGTCCAGGAGCCGGCGGGGGCGGCGTTGAGATGCGTGGTCACATACACTCCCAGCGGCGCCAGCGGTTTTCCGCTGCTACCGAGTTTGGCGATGTACATGTCGTTTTGGCCCTGGCTTTGCAGGCTGGTGCCGCCAAAGGTTATCCATTGGCTGGAATAGGCTCTGAATATTCCCGTGGTATAGATGTTTCCCAGCGCGTCGTGCGAGATCCCGGTTCCCAACTCCAGGCCGTTTGTGATCGCTCCCGAGACTCCCGCGCGAAACGCCCAGTTCCAGTTTCCTCCGTTGTCCATTTTGGCGACGAAGATGTCCCAACCTCCAGCGCTGGTCACCGAATAGGGCGAAAAACTGGCGGTGTTCTCGAAATTCCCGGTGATGAAACTGACTCCGCCGCCCAGGGTCGTGATGTCCCGGGGGACGTCCACGCCGGATTGCCCGGCTCGCTTGGCCCAGAGCCAGTTGCCGGAGGCGTCGAGTTTGGCCAGGAAAATATCGCAGTTTCCCAGGCTGGTATAGCTCGTGGAGCCGAAATCGGCGGTTTCCCGGAACACCCCGGTCACGAACACGTTGCCGGCGTAGTCGTTGGAAACTGCCATCCCCTGGTCGTTGAATTCACCCGTGCCATAGCTGACGTACGCTCCTCCGCCTGCTCGCTTGACCCATTGCCAGACGCCGCTGGTATTGATCCTGGCGACGAAGATGTCGGAGTTGAGGTTAATCGCGTCGCCGGTGGTGACGGAAAGCGTCCCGAAGGTCGCCGTCAGGGCGAAACATCCCGTCACGTAAATCCTGTTCAAGCGGTCCACGCTGATCCCCTGTCCGTAATCGTGGTAGCTTCCTCCGGCGGTGACCGCCCAGGACCAGCTCCCTGCGGATGTCAATTTGGCCACAAAGATATCCGGGTAGGAGCCATTGCTGGTGAGGGTTGTGGTGCCGAAGTCCGCGCTCCCGGCATAGGATCCGGTGACGTAGATATTGCCGCTGCTGTCGGCGTCGATCCCGTCCCCCATGTCCGAATAGGAGGTCGAGGAACCGCCAGCCCGCTTGGCCCAGAGCCAGTTGCCGAAGAAGTCCGCTTTGGCGATGAAGACGTCATAGCCGCCGGCGCTGGTCAGGGTGGTGGAGCCGAAGGTCATGCTCCCGGTGAAGTACCCGGTCACATAGCTGTTGCCGTTGTTATCGGCGTAGATGTCCCTGACATAATCGGCGCTGGTTCCCCCGGCTTTTATCGCCAAGGTCCAGTTGCCATCTTGATCCAGCCAGGCCACGTAGATGTCATAATTCCCGCTGCTGGTGAGCGTGGTGGAGCCGAAGGTGGACGTGCCCTGGAAATTGCCGGCCACAAAGCTGTAGCCGGAATCGATAGTATAAACGGCCTCGCCGGTGTCGTAACTGGTTCCGCCGCCGCGGTGCGCCCAACTCCAGGTCTCCGCGCCCAGCAAGCCTCCCATGGCCACCAAAACGCAAATCAACAAAATCCTTTTCATGATAGGTCTCCTTCTCTCTATAGTTTTTTTACTCTGGCTTCAGATCCGTTTGGATCAATATTCACATATTAGGATTGACTCTTTTTGATAAACATTTCATTCGTGTCAAGCTCTTTTTTGTATGTAAAATTCGGAATTGTGAGTTATTTATTCATACCTGCGTATTATTGAGGTAATTTATGGGCCAGCCCAACCCCGTGCCCTCGCATGGAACACCAGGCGTCCCCGTGACATCCGGCGCTGATCACGGAACGGCAGGCGTCCCGCCTGCGAGGACCCGGAGGGGCCTTCAATCTCACATCTCACGTTTAAACGTCTAACGTCCCACGCGATGATAGAAAAGCCCTGCGGGCTTTAGCAGGCGGGACGCCTGCCGCTCCGTGATTGTTTGAGCCCTCTGCTTTTCTCCGCTTTTCTCCGCTTTCTCTGTGTTAAAAAACTCCGTGTCTCCGTGCCTCTGTGTTTATATACATCTAATCAGGAGGATCATGCCGGTCAGGTCCATCCTCCCCATCCTCTTTTTCCATTTATATCTGCGTTCTCTTTTATAAAGGCTCTCGGGAGATGAAGCAGGTTATCCCCAGAGTATCAGCAGGAGTACAGCAGCGGAACTGGTCTATCTCTTTGTCTGATAAGGACTTAACGTTATACGGTAAGGGAGCTTGGGAGGGCGGTTCGGAAGGTAGGTGGAGGTGAAAGAAGCCGAATAACCCACAAAAAAGGTAGCCATCCCAGCCTTGAGAAAACAATAGGATAGCCTAAAAAATCACAACCCCAAAAAACACTGGAAGTATTTCAACGCCATGTCACACAATAAGTTATGGCGAATAAATCACAAAAAACGCTTATTACATCCTCTCTCAAAAACAGACGGGGACCTCCAGCCGTGGCTTGCCTGGACAGTCTGAATAAATCACAGGGCTGAAATACCCTGGAAGTATTTCAAGCCTATGATAGTCAAGGGATTATGGCGAATAAATCACAAAAAACGCTTATTACATCCTCTCCGTGACAAGGGGCACGGGGAGTGTGCCCGAAGACAGGAGTAAAGTGTGCATAAGTCTATATATTATATGTATATATATCATAAAATGAATATAATTCATATTATCAATACATATACATATACATATACTAGATACATAACCTTCTACTGGCATGCATCCCCCTACGGGGGTAAAGAGAGTGCACCCTTGCGTCCCTGAATCCAGACTACAGGCTGGGGACGCTGCCTCATATTTTGAGAGAGGATGTAATACGCGTTTTTTGTGATTTATTCGCCATAATCCCTTGACTATCATAGGCTTGAAATACTTCCAGGGTATTTCAGCCCTGTGATTTATTCGGCTCAATTTCAATGAGAGTGGGTCGCTAGATCATTAAGAAAAAGCTCGACCTGTCATCCCAGCGCAGGCTGGGATCCAGTTCTTTAAGATTTCAGACCTTTACTCAGCCCTTAAGATGGATAAAAAAAACATCGTATCCGCTTGATATAAAAAGATCTGGATTCCAGCCTGCGCTGGAATGACAAGGGTTTGGAGTCTGGGGTTTGAATGATGCGGGGCTTGGGTTTGGGGCATGTAGTTTAAAGGATGATCAAATGAGACATCGGTAACCCTGGATTCCAGCCTTCCCACCCCACCGGATCGCCAGCGATCCGTCGAGGACCCCGGTCGCTGGGATGACAACTCTGGAGGCTATAGATAACCACCATAAATGAACAAGAGCCATTTATTCAAAATAGCGGGTAGAGATGGGATCGCCGACCCTATTTTTGGAGAGGATGTAATAAGCGTTTTTTGTGATTTATTCGCCGTAATCCCTTGACTATCATAGGCTTGAAATACTTCCAGGGTATTTCAGCCCTGTGATTTATTCAACTGTTTCTATGCCTGACGGGGCCTTATTTGATCAGTTCCGTAAAGGGGATTTGAGAAATATACACGCCCCTCCCTATCCCCTTCAGATCAGATAATTGTATAGTACATCCGATGTCTTTCAGAAAAAGCCCCGCGGGCGACATTAGCCTGGTTTGCCTTGTCGCCCGCGGGGAATTGGTTTAAGTGGGGATCAACCCCCGTTAGTGTGTTTGTTCCCTATCTTTCGCGCGCCAATCCGCGTAGAGATCAGGATTCAGAACATAGAGTTTTCCGGTTTTAGTGTTTGTTTTGTAACTTTCCACGGTGATGGCTTCGCGTTCGATGAGGCTTTCGATGGCCTCGCGGAACTCGCGTTTACGCAGGTGGGATCTGTTCAGGAGCTCGGAGTGTGCGGCCTTGCCGGAGTATTGGTTGACCAGCAGATCCACCAGTTTGCGTTCCACGGCCAGTTTGTCCTGTTCTTCGACGATCTCCAGCAGGGGCAGGGTGTTTTGGAAGTAGAAATCGCAGAGGACGACGGCGTTGAGGGCCGTCTCTTCGTTGACCCGCAGGGCGGACATGAACTCGGGGCAGCGGTTTTGCTGTTGGGCGCGGTCGATCTCCTCCCAGTTTTCCAGGAGCGTGAAGATGATGCAGAATTTGTAGAAATAGCCGTCGTAGAGCCGCGTGAAGTAACTCATGAGCGAGTCGTTGTTGGTGGCGAACCACTTTTTGTAGCGTTCGGAGTATTCTTCATTGCGGAGTTTGATGGCGTCGGCGTCCAGGCAGAGGCGGTGTTCGCCGGGGATGTCGCGCAAGACCTGCATGACCTTCCCGATGGCCACGAGGCCTCTCTCCTCCTCGCTTCCGGCGCGGAAATCCAGGCTGATCACATCCAGGTTGACGTCCCGGATCACGCAATACAAAAAGCGTTGGAGGAAGCCGCCCAGTTGGTCCGCGGTCTCGCGGATGTGGCGATAGATCCAGGCCTCGGTGGTGGAGGCCACGACGTTGAAGGCGGGTTTGCGGATACGCTCCGTCCGGGTTTGGGTGTGGACGCTTTTGTTCACGCAGTCGTAGATCTCGGTGATGGCTTGTTTGTAGCCGGTGTTGAACTGCTTGCCCATCTCGCCCAGCCAGCCCGAAAGTTCGTGGTGGACGAAGAGGCGGACGGGGTTGAGCGCGAGCAGGGAAAACAGCTTGGAGAGGGTGACATTGGAGAGGATGGGGGTTTGAGCCTCGAATTCCTCGTTGGAAAGGGCTTCGAGGAGGACGGTCAGTTTCCGCATGGTCAATTCCGCCAAGCGGATGGCGGTGGTCTTCCGCGAAACGCTGGAAGGGCCGATCAGGCAACTCCAGAGGTTGGGATAGATCCGCTGGCAACTGCTGAGCATGTGGATTTTGTTGCCGATACAGACGCCGAGGTAGGGCAGCCACGCGGTGAGCAGCATCCCGGGCCGGGCGTCGGTGATCTTCGAACAGACGTTGAGGTATTCGCGCACAATGTGCGGCAGCATCACGGGATCGAGTTCCGGGCTGCGTTTGCGGCCAAGTAGGGCCAGGAGTTCTGTTTGCATGGGGGTTTCCCCCTTTCATTTTTAGTAGCCCGGAAATTCCAGGCTCCACCCTTATACCTTATCAGTTGATGA
>MTKZ01091749.1_pt1 | contig 12917 bp, 5 predicted proteins | sample 1042781 | NCBI WGS metagenome assembly MTKZ01 (sample SAMN06212207, study PRJNA360539) | anaerobic digester metagenome | biome: Wastewater treatment plant; material: sludge; isolation source: anaerobic digester fed with sludge from wastewater treatment plant | place: Denmark: WWTP Viborg ...
CAAGGCTCTGACGGAGATCGCATCCAAAACGATCTCCGTCTTGCCTTTTATAGACGATAATCCTGAAGCTAAGACTGACAGGATTAAGAGAACCACCGGAGAGGGGTGGGATGCCTTCTCGTTCTTCTGTCACACCTATTTCCCGCATATCTTCCCCCTACCTTTTTGCCCAGCGCACGAGACCATGTTCGATGAGACTGATAAGGGCTCAGGCATCATCGCTATCACCGGTTTTCGTGGGCTGGGCAAAACGGTACTCATGGGAGTGGTCTATCCCATCTGGATGATCATCAAAGGTGAACGCTACGTGATTCACACAGCCGCAGACATAGATCTGGCTCAGGAGCGCACCGCCTTTACCTTACACGAATTACAGAACAATAAAAGGTTAACTATGGACTATCCTGAGCTGCAGCCTGTTGATGCCTTTGATTTAGACTTCTATCTCAAGAACAAAGCCAGGATACGTGCCAGAAGTATCAAACAGTCTCACAGGGGAACTATCAATCCCAAGACAGCCAAGCGACCCGGACTGATCGTCTGTGATGATATCGATAAAGAAGAGAACATGGGTAACCAGACCATCGGTAAGCGTAGGATGGAGAAGATCACCCAGGAACTTGCTGGTGCTTTGGCACCTGAGGGAGGTGGTCGGATCATCTGGCTCGGGAATCTGGTGCATCCCAATTACTCCATCTGCCAGTTTCAGGAGCTCATATTAGATGAAATGCGGGCCGATAACCCGGATTTCGCCTCAGGGTACCAGTCAGTCCTGAAAACGCACCAGAAAGCGATTTTGCGCTTCTCTCTCGAAGATATGCATGGCAAGTCCACCTGGGAGGCTCAATACCCCACTGCCACTCTGCCAAACCTCAGAGCCAAGTTCGGACTGACAGGTTATCAAAGGGAGATGCTTGGACAGCCGGTAATCGAAGGGAACATCTTCAAGAACCACTGGTTCACCAAGTATAGATCTCTGCCTGAGCCTTCACAAATGAAACGGGTTTGGCTCTATGCCGATCCTGCCTGGGGAGAGAAAGGGTGTTACAAGGCTATTATCTCAATTGGCTATGATGGTAATCGCTTCTATGTGATCCATGTCTGGATACGTCAGACTGAGAATACCAAGTTCTTCAGATACTACTATGATGCTTACCAAGATCTTGATCGAATCTACAGAGTAAAAGCCCGGGCAGCCTGTGAAACCACCTACGGTCAGGCTCGCATCCTGGCAGACTTTGATCGGTGGGCACAAGACAATCATCTGCCACCCATCAGTCACAGAATCAAGCGTATTGATAACAAGGATAATAAGAACCTGCGAATAGAACGCACTGAGACCATCATTGAGACAGCCAAGGTACTCTTTCCGGAGGGGCAAGATACTCCCATCCTGATATCACAGTTCCTTACCTATCCTGATGGCTACATCGATGGCTGTGATGCTATGGCAGGATGCTTGGAACGCTTTTCCGAATACGATATCGGCAAGAACAGAGTGAAAGTCCGGAGGTTCAACTTCTAATGAACTACTACGATAAGCTCATGTTGGAGTACTATCGGGTCCTCAACAATGCCTGGAAAACCGAGATCAAGGATGCTGCCAGACTTGCCATCCAAATGTTTAGTGACATGCCACAAGCAGAGAAGATCAACAAGGACTCATTAGATAAGCTTATGGGCATCATCAATACCCAGTTGGGAGATGACTTCGCAGCCCTGGTCAATGAGCCCACCAAGAGGGTAATAGACCGCTGTGTGCGGCTTGGACTGCGAGACACCCAAGTGCAAGCACCGACCAAGACCAGTATTGGTCTCTGGGGTATAGAAGATCAGCATCTATCCTCCACAATCCAGAAGCAGCAGTTGTTCTGGATCGGCAACCACTTTGAAGCCGATGTCCGGCAGAACTTTGCAGATACCCTCTCCAAAGCAATTGAGCAAGGTTATACCAAAGAGATGCTGGCTGATACCCTCAAAGACCAATTCAATGACCTTGCCAATCGCTCATCCCACTACTGGCAAGGACTCGCAGAGCATACAGCACTGAGAATCAGGGAGTTCGGAAGGCTCCAGGGTTACAAGAAAGCCAAAGCCAGATACTACAAGCTGGTGGTGATCATAGATGACCGCACAAGTGACATCTGCCGGGCACTGGCAGCCCAGGATAAAATCTATCCCATGAACGATGCCCTTGAAGTGATGGATAACCTCATGGCTCTGGATACCAAGTCAAACAGCTTGGATGATGCCAGAGACTATATCAAAGCCCTTGCACCTTGGATCAAAGACGAGCAGATCAATTACGACTCAGAGATGAACCCGGTAGGTGTATCCGGGGTGCATACCCCGTTCCCGCCTTTTCATTGGAAGTGCAGGACGACGACTGAATTCTATAATTAACAAAGCCCGGGGTAAACCCGGGCTTTATTCTAATGTCTATGTTTTTCTTACTTGCCGTATCTGATCATTCCAATATGAGCGACCACCTTGAAGAACAATCGATCTGCATAGTCAACCACATCCTCCAGTTCCAGATACGACTCATTAACAGTGGCGATCAGCGAATCAAAGTTACAGATGAAATCGGGATGATCTCCAACGAACACTTCATAATAACTCGGGATGATCGGGTTGCCTAGAATATCCTGGGTAACGTCATCCCAATTCAGGATCACAAGGCTATTAGTAACTGATATAGTTAGATTTTCTGGAGCCTCCGGTTCTGCGAATGACGTCGTCATAGCTGTGATAACCTGGGGGTATTGTGTAACCCAGCCTACCTCATCAGTTGCCAAAATCATGAAATGGTAACGCGTGGCAGGATATAGACCGCTTAGCACTGTAGATACAAGACCTGTGCCGGCAAGGCTCAGATTGGGATCGTTGTTCCAATCCCAGTAGGGATCGGCAGAGCTAACATCTGATGAAGTAGAGTAGTGGATACGATATCCCAGGAAGTTAAGGTCTGCCGAGGCCGTCCAAGTAAGTTGAATGCTGTAATCAGTTACATCCTGTGCGAAAAAATTGGATATCGCCGCAGGAGGCACGGTATCGATCCTGAATATCCAGTCATCATCTATGCCTTGAAGCTGGGACATTCCACTGTAGCCAGTAACTTCATTGGGATCAGATGCTTTAAATTCGAACTTATATATGCCATCTGCGCTAAGTAAAAGAGGCACTTCTATCTGAACTTCAACGCTACGGGTTGAGCGATCTCTGATCAGGCCGAGGTTCTGCCAGTCCTCATCCACATCGTAAATTCCATTCTGGTTTTGATCATAGCGATATTGAACGCTGCCCATATTTACAGCTAATGAGTCCAGAATGGTGGTACCGATTGTGACGGAATAGTTGTTAGACCATAATGGTAAAGGCTGATCTCCAGGGTTCGGTAAGATGAAGAATGGCGGATGGGTATCGACCTTCACCATCCAGTCGTCCTCAATGCCATTAATTCCGCTCATACCGCTGTAACCAATATTACCTAGGGTGTCACTTGCCTTGAATTCAAAGGCATATACACCATCTGCTGGCACAGATATCAAAGTGTTCACTGATAAGCTGTTCCTATCTGATCCAGATCTCAGGGGCAGAGTAATCCACTCTTCTTCAGGATCATAGATCCCATTAGCGTTAAGATCGACTCGGTACATAATCGTGCCTTGATCGATATCATTGTTATCGTAGATAGTTGTGCCGATCTGCATATCTAGTAATGTTGCCCAAACTGGATTTGGTTGGTTTACCGGGATGGGATCGCTAAAGGTTGGTGCAGTTGTATCCATACGAACCACCCAATCATCTTCGATTCCCTCCAATCCGCTTGCTCCGCTGTAGGATACATTGCCGAGAACATCTGTTGCCCTGAATTCAAAGCTTCTGGTGCCATCCACTGCAAATTCCACCGATAATTCCACCATCAGCAAATCCCAGGTTCTGGACAAGGGATAGCTTTGCCAGGCTTCTTCAGGATCGTAGAGATCGTTACCATTGCTATCAAAGCGATACTCAAGGGATGTAATGGAATTCATATCCTCGATCGTGCAACCGATTTGAACTACTTGGGTCTGCTGCCAGTCAGGATCGGGTTGATTGACTGGCACAGGCGAACTTATTACAGGGGCTGAGGAATCTATCCTAACCACCCAGTCATCACCAATGCCCTCTTGAGAGCTTAGACCGCTGTAGCCGATGTTACCATAGAAGTCAGTAGCCTTGAACTCAAAAGCAAGCACCCCATCGGCTTCATAACTCACATCAAAGAGTATTGTTAGCTCATCCCTGTTCCGTATCTGCCTTCCAGTTTGCGGCACTGAAGTCCAGGCTTCACTATCGTCATAAATTCCATTGCCATTGGCATCGATGCGATAGTTTAAACTATTGGTGTCGATAAGATTGAAATCGCTGATGCTGCAGCCAATCTCTACCGTTCGTGAATTGACCCAAAGTGGTACTGGTTGTAGGTCAGGAAACGGGTTACTGATCACCGGTACCGCGCCATCGATGTGGACAAATACCGGATCAGACAGCGCTGATGGGTTGTTACTTTGATCAACGGCCCGGATGGCGATCCAGTAATCGCCAGTTGCTAATCCGGTTATTGTTGTTTGGATGGTGTTCACATTGTACAGGGCTGGATCTTGCGCTGCCGACCAAAGCTGATCTGTAGTAGTCACTTGAGCGTCTGAGGAAACATACAGCTCATACTTTCCGAAATAGAGGTCAGAACTGGCTTGCCAGGACAGGCTGGCTGTGCTTGAGGTCTGCGAGCTTAACGTTAGCCCATTTACTGCACTGGGGGCTTGAGTGTCCCGAACCACGCCAAAGATACTGAAATCATCAACAATCCAGTGATTGTCCTGCCCGGTATTGGCACTGCTATTGGCATATATCCAGCGGAACTTCACAGAGGGCTTGGCATCCAGGTTTGGTATGGTATAAGTCTTCAGGCCGCTTGTTGCAGTGCTGAATGTTTCCACTACGGTGTAGGTGACGTTATTCAGCGTGTAGGCGAAAGTCCCGCTGCCGGTGCCATAAGGCAGGAAACCGGTATCAAAGAATACAACAACATCTTTGTAATTGCTCAGATTGTAGGTGGGCGAAAACAAGCGTTCATTGGCAGTCCTGCCCGTGGTGGCCATAGTTTTCATAGCATAGTTATCACCTTCGATCTGTACAGGCTGCCAGGGGAAGTCAGTAGTCCCTGCATGTGTCGTTGTCCAGTTAGCAGGCACAACTCCGGTATAGTCGAAATGTTCTTCAGTTCGCCAGGTCTGGTAGACTGTTACTTTCAGAGTCTGTTCTACGTAACCATGTAAGTTAGATGCCCTTATCGTAATATATTCTGTCCCATACCAGTCAGATATAGGCTGAACACGCAATAAAGGAGCTGAAGACAGGTCAAGAGTTACATTCTGGTTGTTTGCATATGAAAAATCCGTACTTCCGGAGAAGTATTCTGATAGATCGATTTCTTGAAAGACCCCGTTCATGTTAAAAACCATTGGATCAATTGCTTGCAGGACTTCTGGAGGCGCTAAGGATGTCGAATTGTATAGAATCTTGGGCATATAGATAGTTTGGTCATAATATCCACTTGTGTAGATGTCCATTAATCCGTCATTGTTAAAATCTCCGACTTCCAATTTTTGTTTAGGACCACCTCCTCCAGAAGTTTGTAGTACCTGAGTAAACGAACTACCAGAATTTTCATATACAACGAGTCTCGTAGTTACCCCATTTGTTCCACTATACGCTAGGTCAAGATCACCATCTTGGTCGAAATCACACCATTCTGCAGATGCACCCCACAATAATAGCAAATCAATCATTGAATCTACAAACACGCCGTTATCATTTCTATAGATTTTTGTGTACCGAGGAGCATTACCGTCTAAACTGGTACCTGAAATGAATAAATCCAGATCGTTGTCATTGTCATAATCGCCCCATTTGACACAGGCTTGCTCTACGTTCACAATGGAAGCACCGATGTTCACAAATGATCCGTTGTTATTTCGATATATTATTGAAGTAGGCCCATATCCAGCTTTTACCAGATCCAAGTCACCATCATTATCGTAATCACCCCAGTCGCTGGTTCCATGCCAACCATTGTTAATACCACCTATATTTGTGAAACTGCCACCATTGTTACGATAAATCGCTGAAGAGAAGGCACCAAAAATGACTACGTCAAGATCCCCATCATTATCGTAATCAGCCCAATCGCTGAAGTTATGAAAGGGCTGTATGAATGAGTGGGCTGTAGGTGCAAAGATACCATTGTTGTTAATATATATCTTTACAAATCCATTTCCATAAGTCGATTGAGCAGTACCATAGCTTCCAGATAATAATAGATCTAAATCACCATCATTATCAAAATCACCCCAATGGCATGCACCATCAACCAAGGGTTCAAGATTAGCTTGGATATTAGTGAAAACACCATTATCATTTCTATAAACCCTTGTTGCTCTTTGTAAAGTAGATGTAAGTAATCCACCAATTACAACGAAATCGTCGTCGCCATCATTATCGAAATCGCCTACATCCATTTGAGCATCCATATCCAAGAAAGACATCTCAGTTTCTTGAAAACTGATTTGAGATAGTAGAACACTGCTCCAAGCCACCATTATAAAAAGAACAAAAAACTTTAGAGCTGCTCTACTGAAGCTTCGGGTTGACATACATTACCTCCTTAAAGGTTTTATCTGTAAGTTTTTGAGAACAATAGTCATTAGCTAATTAACCTGTTTATCTATGATAACTTGCGACACAATCGAGAATTTCGACTTCAATATCTTCCATTTTCCAAACCCACCATGCTGATTAACCGCATCGATCCATTCCTGCAGAAAACGCTTTTTTACCCTATCCTGCTCAGTTTCCTTGCCCTTAGTCTCTATTATGCCCATCTCTCCTGTCTTCATCCTTACGATATAGTCCGGCCTGTATTTCTTGATCGTGCCATTGAATATGTATAGTATCTCAAAGTTTAGATGGTCATTCTTTACCCATGCCTCGATATCTGGGTTATGATCCAAGTGGAATGCTTCTGTGGACTCCCAGGTACTATCAAGTACTACCAAGTTGATGTGAGACTTCCGTGCAACTTCACAATCCTTGCTTGTGTACCAGATTGGCATATCTGCAGTAGAAAGAATAGGTCTTTCGCTATCAAATACGGGCTCATAATACTCGGTATTCGAGTATCTTATCGCATCCCCGATATGTTGAATCACTTTGCTCATATTCAGAGTGATAACTAAGCGTCTACGTAAATCGCTAAAACTGAATAAGGGGGGATCGATCTCGATTTTATCCGAAGCGATGAAATCCTCCACCAACCTTACCAACTGAGCAAGCAAATACTCCTTGTTTCCCCTCCAGTCCGATGCCATCAAATGGAAGTTATCTCTGGCTATCTCAAAGACTATCCGTTGGGTCCTGAACTCAGATGAGAGTTTTTCCAGATCAATTTCGGTGATCTTAGTTAAATCAGGCTTCCCATCCAAGATTGGGGCCAGCTCTGCAATCTGCCTCACCGAAAATGCATCCAAGACAAGAGGTTGAACCTTGTCCCAATCAAGGCTTAGTTCTGGTTTGAAAGCTCTGTCTATGCGGACGATATTTGGCCATGATATACAAAACTCAGCCTTTTCATCAAGAGGCATGATCATGGTTTTTGGTTTCGGGGGTGGTGGGGGTCCTCCCTCTCCACCTTCATGAGGTAGGAAAGTGAAGGGAACTCCGAAGATATTCACATTCTCAGGCTCAAATAGCCCAGTCTCTTGATTTACATCGTAAGTTGTTCGCCTGAGACCGCGACCGACTACTTGTTCGCATAACAATTGGCTACTAAATGCTCTTAAGCCCATGATGTTTGTTACAGTCTTGGCATCCCAACCCTCGGATAGCATGCCTACAGAAATCACATTCTGAATCAGTGATCCGGGCAACAGGTTACCATTTTTATCCAAATGTCCCACCGTGTCTACCTGCCTGCGAAGAAGTTCTGCCTGTTCCTTCTTGGTCAATTTGGGGATGTCTTGGGTATCTTCATTTTCATCATTGTCGGTATCGCTGTTAACCATGATCGTTACCACATTCTGTGATTCAGCCAGTTTGAGAACATTCGAATCTATGTGCAAAATCTTACTGGTCTCGCAGAGCTCATCAATGTGCACTTTCCGGAAGTCAAAAGAATGCTTCACCCTGGCAGCAGTTTCGGTTCTGTTACATACGGTTATCATCACAGGTGGCACAGGTTGGTTAGACGCTTGCCAGGCCTTAAGGGTCTCTCGCCAATCATAGCCTAAAAGGTAATACGCATTTAGAACTAAATCTGGAAGAGGGTCATCTGGTTTGGCAGATCGGTTCAGATCTGCTTTAACATCATCATCGCTGTATATATGATACAGCTTAGACTTATATGTTTTTACATCAGGATGAACATCATCTCTGATCACCACTCGCGGAGTCTTAACCAAGCCAGATTCAATTGCATCATTAAGTCCGAAATCACTCACGATCCAGCCAAATAGAGTTTCCTCAGAGTTTTTCTTACCAGACGGGTAAAATGGAGTTGCACTGAAATCGTAACAGCAGAGGATGTTCCTGGCTTTATGGATGCGGTCTAGACCCCCGATCCACACTGTGGCTTCGTCTGCACTGTCTTTCAGGTCACGTTCCCGGTAATATTTGCCTTCAGCGGTTATGTTGACCCTCCAGGCGTGATGAGCTTCATCATTGATAACCAGTATATTGCGGGAATTGGACATCTCGCCCAATACTTCTCTACAGTATGCTTCATCGCTTTTCATCCCGCGTTTGTCCACTGAGCGTCTTTTCTTTATCTGCTCTTCACTTTCCCAGGACAGGGTGTGCCAGTTTTCCACAAGGACCTTACCTTGTCTCATCTTATCCTGGAGAGATGCTGGCACTATCTTGAAAAGGTCGTAATAGTTACCTTCGCTACTGGGTATTAAGACGGATAAACGATTCTTAACTGTAAGCCCTGGAGCAACCACGAATACATTCTTTGAAAACCTGCGGTCTTGCGGATTGGTAACCTTGTTTGTAACCTGCCAGGCAATGAGCATAGCCATGACAATGGTTTTTCCTGATCCAGTAGCCATCTTGGAGCAGAGGCGTTGAAACAAACCTCCATCGTTGGGTATTTCAATACCTGTTTTATCAGCAGCGGAAGCCTCGGTAAGCCAGATCAGGGTTTCCATAGCTTCTAATTGACAGAAGAATAACCTGCGAGATTCGAACTCTTCGGCATCATACCAATAATCAAGTAAACGTTTGGTTATTCCCGTTACTCCAGGATACCCCGCTTCCCGCCAAGCCTTTATTCTTGGCCTGATTTGGTTAACAAGCGGAATCTCTACAAATATGCCAGGATCATCATAGGCTTGAGAGCGTTCGGTTGCTATTACATAACCTGCAGGTCTTCTACCCTCGGCAAGGTCAAAGGTTCTGGTCCTGGGATCGTATTTCCAGTAGTATTGTGGCTCCTCATAAGGTGAGTTGATAATCAAACGATCTATCGTGGTTTGAGGCATTAGTCTAAACCTTTGATCACCAAGCTTTCGATACCCCGGTCATCGACTATCTTCACCGCTACCCGTTTATGATCTCCAGGTGAGAATGGCAGTGATTCAGTTCCTCTGTATTGATCAATAAGGCTTTCATCTATGCTTGTCTTCAAGTCTTTAGCTAGTTTAGACCAACCTTCTTTATCACCTGCTAAGGGAAGAAAAACCTGCTTGGAGAATAGACTTCTGCCATCATAGTCGGTATCGAGCATCCACATTGCTATCTTGTCTTTTCCGCCAGATTCGATCTGGCCAGAACGAGTGTTATAATAATCAAAACCCTGGACTTTGACCAGGTACTTACCATCCTTGCCTTTCTCGACTATGACTTCCGGTTGCCCTATCAGCCAAAATGAGTCGTTAGACGCTCTCTTTTTCTTCAGGTCCTCGGTCAATAGATCAGCATTCATCTGCACGCGAAGTAACTGAACTCCAGGCCAATTCGTCTCATCGATGTCCTTGGAAGCCTCCGGATCAAACTGGAATGCTGCAAAGATCAGTATCTTAGGCTTAGGGACTAAGCTTTGAGCCTCTTCCAGTGCTAGAGCAACCTGACGCTGCTCCAATGGCATAAATTCTGATGCGAAGGATACTGCCACCCTTTCTGGTATGAGTTTATCTGATTCAGGGATGGTCTCGGCTACAGCATGAATCCAGCGATAACCAGGAATAACTTCTATTCTTGAAAATCGTATGTATTGGTTACTTTTCCCACGAACACCTGTTTTAAGCAGCTCATCTCGCCATTCCGATTGCCGAAGCGTCTCCCCTGACCTGGCGATGCTATCATCTGAAACTGGCTCTGAGCCGTTAACAATCTCATCAATGCTCTTAACAGCAGGGGCTGGTACGGCTTCGACTGTGAAGGGTCCCGTAACACGGGCTTTGCCTCGTTCTACTTTTGGTTGTTGAACTAAGTCTTCATCAGGAGTAGGTTCTTCATTCGCTATAGAGCCCAAGGTAACATGAGGTACTTTCCTATACTTAAACCCACTACTTATGCCTTCATGGGGGCGAGCCAGTTCAAAATACTCGAACAATGATGTCATTAGTCTCTGCTTTGCCAATGTAAGAGCAATTCTCGAAGTATCACAGGTAATCCATCGCCTACCGTATTGCTCGGATACAAATGCCGTCGTTCCGCTTCCACAAGTAATATCCAACACGAGTTCTCCAGGCATTGAAGACATCAACATGCAGCGCTTTACAATCTCATCTGATGTTTGAACAACATAGATTTTGTTACCAGCTGCACCAATTTGTTCCCATAAGCTATTGATAGTAACAACTGGAAAATCATCTAAATATACTTTGCACCCCAGGCTATTTTTCTCCACTTCTAATCTATTCTGTTGCTTTAATCTCTCCAATCCATCGTATGAGTACTTCCATTGAGTTCCCTTGGGTGGATAATAATCCTTACCTTTGAAATGGAAAACTTCTCTTTTTTCAGTCCCTTGTGCGTTAACTCCTAAAATTCTGTAAATCTTCCATCTAGGATGTTCTAACATGAATTTCTTCATGTCTCTTCTTTCGTCTCCAGATAGGGATATAGATTCATCACCATCTGGACTCTCAGCTCGTAAATGCGATCCTGCTGAGTCAGCAAACCACTGCTCGTCTCTATCAAAGTATAACTGATTATACTTCACTTTATCTTTATCTTTGGCATACCAGATAACATAAAACACTGCGTTGTTCAGCAGCTTCTTTGCAAACATGACAGACGCCCGTTTGATAGTTATCTGACTAACGAAGTTTTCAGATCCAAATATCTCATCTAAAATCAACCTAACTCTATGCACATTCTCATCTGATATTTGCACAAATACACTACCAGAATCGCTAAGAAGTAGCTTACATAGTAAAAGTCGATCCCTTAAGTAAGTTAGATAGGAGTGAATTCCCAGTTCCCAGGTATCTCGGAAGGCTTTAATCATCTCTGGTTCACTGGATAGGTCATCATCTTTATCACTCATAGATACTGTGTTTTTATCAACAAATGGCTGGAAATTTGAACTGTACTTGATTCCGTAGGGTGGGTCAAAGTAAACCATTTGTACTTTCCCGCCCATTCCTTCCTTCTCAAGCAATGAGTTCATGACAAGTAGGGAATCACCTGCAATCAGGCGGTTTGACCAATTATGCTTATGCTTGTAGAATTGGATAGCTTCTCGAATGGGTGGGTTCTCTTCTGGCTTGCTGAATAGCGATATTTCCATCTGGTCATCGTTATCCGTCTCTCTTTTTCGAACTGCTTCAATGATCGTTAGTGGATCGATGCGTTCATGCACATGGAGCGACACAGTAGGAACTTCAAAACTAAGATGTTCAGCTTTACCAGCCCATTGCAATTGGGGATCTATATGAGGATCGTAACTGTATTTTTTTTGCTCCCCGTCAGGGTCAGTTTCAGGATCGACCATACCAACTGGAGGATTGTTTAAGCGCTCTTCTTTTGTGTGCAGATAGGCTTCGATAGGACTCGGAGCATCTTTTTTCTTCGACATCTTTCATTCCTTTGAACGAATCAATCCACCGTCCAACTAAATAATTCAAACTATCTTTGGAGCTCATCATATCGAAGATTAGCCCCAAACTCCAATACAGCATCAGACTGACATTTTCTGATTTTGCAACCTTGTGGCAAACGTCAAATCTGTCAACTCAAAAATCTGTCTCATCCTTGCTCATCCTGATTTGTCAGCATATAGGGTAGTGCTTTCCTGGCTCCGGATCCATGATCACAACTGGAACAAGGAGATAGCATGACCGAGTCTTTGTTGAATCGAATCAAAGCTCAGTTAGTCAGACATGAGGGTCTGCGACTGAAGCCATACCGCTGTACTGCTGGTAAGCTGACCATCGGTATCGGCCGCAATCTCGATGACCGGGGAATCTCCCAGAAAGAGGCTTATGCCATGTTAGAGCGAGATATTCAAGACTGCGAGCAGTGGCTGATCGATGAGATACCCGAGGTGTACAATAAGCTCGATGAGGTTCGCCAGTCGGTGCTGCTCAATATGTGCTTCAATCTTGGTATCAAAGGCCTCCTGGGCTTCAACAACACCTTGGCTTATATCAAAGCAGGAGACTGGGAACGAGCCGCCAATGGTATGTTAGCCTCCAAGTGGGCGAAGCAGGTCGGGATGAGAGCGATTGAGCTCTCTGAGATGATGAGGAAGGGCAAGTGATAGCCATCCCGGTCGAGACAGATGCCATGCTCGCTATACTCAACCTCCCCAAGGAGATGGGTGATAACGGCATCTTTAAAGAACACCGGACACTGGTTCTGGAGAT
>MTKZ01096801.1_pt1 | contig 12913 bp, 5 predicted proteins | sample 1042781 | NCBI WGS metagenome assembly MTKZ01 (sample SAMN06212207, study PRJNA360539) | anaerobic digester metagenome | biome: Wastewater treatment plant; material: sludge; isolation source: anaerobic digester fed with sludge from wastewater treatment plant | place: Denmark: WWTP Viborg ...
TCGATAGCCGAGTATCTCATGCCATACTCCTCCTTTTCAAAGAGATGTCAACAGGCACCTGGAACCTGTCCGTGTGGGACCGGCAAGATGGCGGTCCCGCACCATGATTGTTTCTGCGTTTCTACGCTGTCCCGATCCCTGCCACGATTGTGGGGGGTAAGGGCCAGTTCAAGAGAAGCCTGTCACAACTAATGTTATCCGTCCCAAGCTCGGATGTCTACAGATATGGGCTATTGCCACCTATAGATGAGCATTGACGAAGGAATCGAGTCATTCCCATTTCAGGTGCCTTGCATGGATAGCGGCGCAAAAGCTTTTGCGTAGTAAGGTTACGGGGCAACCGGGGTGGCTGGGCATAACGGCATGCCCTCGGCAGTGAACCTGTTGGCGAGAAACGGGTTGGTCGCAGGCCGCAAGCCAAACCCAATTTCGTCACCCTGGTTCTGGCGGCCGGCAGGGGCGCTGGTCAATCCCCGCCCACCTATCACCCCTGGAGCCACTGGTCAATCGCCGCCGCCGCTTGGCGACCCGTGCTGATGGCCCGAACCACAAGAGATGCGCCCAGGTGAGCGTCGCCGGCCGCGAATATGCCTTCCTCGCTGGTCATATAGTCGTTGACCACGATGTTGCCGCGCGGGTCGAGCTTGAGGNNTAGCCCTTCATGGACCACGTGAACGAAGCCCATGGCCAGCAGCACGAGATCGACCCGCATCGTAAAGTCCGTACCGGGCTTCTCGCGCATCTCCATGCCGCCGGCACCGGGCACCCATTCGACCTCGCAGCCGTGCAGTTCGGTTGCCGTATTGTCGCGGCCGGTCAGCTTCTTGGTCAGCACGCTCCATCGCCGCCGGCAACCCTCTTCCTGCGACGACGAGGTCCGCAGAATCTGCGGCCACATCGGCCAGGGCGTTCGAGGGTTCGCCTTCTCCGGCGGCTTGGGCAGGATCTCAAACTGGTGGACCTCCTTGGCTCCCTGCCGCAGGGAGGTGCCGATGCAGTCGCTGCCGGTGTCGCCGCCGCCGATGACCACCACAATCTTGTCCTTGGCGGTGATAGCGTTGGTGTGCAATTCAGGTGAGAAGTCGCCCGCGTTGCGGCGATTCTGTTGCGCAAGGAAATCCATCGCGTAGTGGACGTTGCGGAACTCGGCTCCGGGGGCGTCGAGCGGGCGGGGCTGGCCGGCACCCATCGCCAGGCAGATCGCGTGGAACATCTTGCGCAGATAACGCGTGGAGATGTCCTGCCCAACCAGTACACCGGTCTCGAATTTCACGCCCTCAGCAGCTAATTGCTTGAGCCGGCGATCGATGACGGACTTGTCGAGCTTGAAATCGGGGATCCCGTACCGCAGCAGCCCGCCGATGCGATCATCCTTCTCGAAAACGGTCACGTCATGCCCGGCGCGGGCCAATTGCTGGGCGGCCGCCAGGCCGGCGGGGCCGGATCCGACCACTGCGATCCGACGGCCGGTCCGCCGGCTCGCCACCAGCGGCTGCACCCAGCCCTCGGCGAACGCCCTCTCGGCAATCTGGTACTCGATGTGCTTGATGAGGACCGGATCGGCATTGATGCTGAGAGTGCAGGCCGGCTCGCAGGGCGCCGGACACACCCGGCCGGTGATCTCGGGGAAGTTGTTCGTCGAGTGCAGGTTTTCGCTCGCCTCACGCCACTTGCCCCTGTAAACCAGGTCGTTGAACTCGGGGATGAGGTTGAATACCGGGCAACCTGTGCTGTGGCAGAACGGAATGCCGCAATCCATGCAGCGGGCGGCCTGCCGAATCAGCCGTGGCTCGGGCTGAGGAATGTCGAACTCGGCGTAATCCTTGACGCGCTGAAACGGGGGGCGATGATCGATCTCCTCGCGGTTGTATTCCAGGAATCCCGTCGGCTTACCCACGGAACACCTCCTCGGTCGCCGGCGTGTACTCGATTTGTGCCTGTTCCTGTTCGCGCAGCCTCTCCAACGCCTTGCGGTAGTCGATGGGTATGACCTTGACGAACCGTCCGGCCAGTTCCTCCCATTTGTCCAGGATACGCTCGGCCTGCCGGCTGCCGGTCCACCGATGGTGTCGCTCAATGAGATGCTTCAGCAGCTTCTGATCGGCCTCCTGCCAGATCGATTCGAGGTCGACCATATCGAGGTTGCAGAGCGTGTCGAAGAGCTGGTGCTCGTCGAGCACGTAGGCGACGCCGCCGCTCATGCCCGCGGCGAAGTTCTGGCCGGTGGTCCCCAGGACAACCACCGTTCCTCCGGTCATATACTCGCAGCCGTGATCGCCGACGCCTTCAACGACGGCCGTTGCCCCGCTGTTACGGACCGCAAACCGCTCGCCCGCGACGCCGTTGACAAAAACCTCGCCTCGAGTGGCCCCGTAGAGCAGGGTGTTGCCCACGATGATGTTCTCATGCGGCGCGAAGGTCGCCCCCGGCGGGGTCTGGACAATGATGCGCCCTCCTGACAGGCTCTTGCCGAGGTAATCGTTCGAGTCTCCGATGAGACGCAACGTGATGCCCGGTGCCAGGAATGCGCCGAAGCTCTGACCGGCCGATCCGCGGAATGTGACTTCGATGGTGTCGTCGGGCAGTCCTTTGGCCCCGTGGGTCTTGTAGACGCGATTGCTGAGAATGGCTCCGACCGTGCGATGAACGTTGCGGATCGGCATCTCGAGGGAGACCTTCTGCCCCTTCTCGATGGCATGGCCCGCTTGCCTGATGATCTCCCAATCCAGATGGTCCATCAGTGTCTCCGGCTGCGAGCGAACGCAACGCAGTGGCCGGCCGTCGGAGGTGTCGGGCTTGGCGAATACCGCCGAGAAATCGAGTCCTTTGGCCTTCCAGTGATCGATGCCCTTGCGGACGCTCAGACACTCCACCCGGCCGACCATGTCCTCGACCTTGCGGAAGCCGAGTTGGGCCATGATCTGGCGCAGCTCCTCAGCCACGAAGAACATGAAACGCTCGACATTCTCGGGCTGACCGGTAAACCTGCCCCTCAAGACCTTATCTTGCGTGGCCACGCCGACCGGGCAAGTGCCCAAATGGCATTTGCGCATCAGGATGCAGCCCAGCGAAACCAGCGCGGCCGTGCCGAACCCGAACCGCTCGGCACCCAACAAGGCGGCGATGGCCACGTCACGGCCGGTTTTCATCTGCCCGTCGGCCTGCACCAGAATCCGGTCGCGAAGGCCGTTGAGAACCAGCGTTTGCTGCGTCTCGGCCAGACCGATTTCCCAGGGGATCCCCGCGTGCTTGATCGACGACAGTGGACTGGCGCCGGTGCCGCCGTCGTGGCCGCTGATCAGCACCTCGTCGGCGTTCCCCTTGGCCACTCCGGCCGCAACCGTGCCCACGCCGACCTCCGCGACCAGCTTCACCGAGACCTGCACGCCCGGATTGCCGCACTTGAGGTCGTAGATGAGCTGCTTGAGGTCCTCGATCGAGTAAATGTCATGGTGCGGTGGCGGCGAAATCAGTGACACGCCGGGCGTCGAGTGCCTCAGCCTGGCAATCTCCTCGGTCACCTTGTGTCCCGGAAGCTGGCCGCCCTCGCCGGGCTTGGCCCCCTGGGCCATCTTGATCTGGAGCATCTTGGCGTTCGCCAGGTACTCGATCGTCACCCCGAACCGGGCGCTGGCTACCTGCTTGATGCCCGAGTTGGCCGAGTCGCCGTTCAGCAGCGGCACATAGCGGGCGGGATCTTCGCCGCCTTCCCCGGTGTTGTTCATCGCCCCCAACCGGTTCATGGCAATGGCGATCGTCTCGTGGGCCTCCTTGCTGATCGAGCCGTGAGACATNNCCTCCTCGATCGGAACCGGCTTGCCCGGCGCGAACTCAAAGAGGCCTCGCAGCGTGGCCAGCTTGCGCGACTGGTCGTTGATGGCTTTGGCGTATTCGGCGTAGGCCTTGGGGTCGTTGTTCCTTACCGCGTACTGCAAGCGAGAGACGGTGATCGGGTTCCAGAGGTGTTCCTCGCCGTCGAGCCGGTGGTGATACTCGCCGCCGAAATCCAGTTCGAGCGAACCGGGCGGCCGCGGCTGAAATCCCCGTTTGTGTCGGGCCAGAGCCTCCAGGGCAATCACGTCGAGCCCGACTCCTTCGATGCGCGAGGCGGTGCCCTTGAAGTAGCTCTCCACCACCTCGTGGTTCAGTCCGATCGCCTCGAAGAGCTGCGCTGCCTGATAGCTGCGCAGCGTCGAGATGCCCATCTTCGAGATGGTCTTGAGGATGCCTTTTTTGACTGCGGTGACGTATTTGTCCACCAGGAGCCCGACGTCGGTTTCGGGCGGGAACTCGCCTCGCTGCTTGACGTAATGGATCGCCTCCAGGGCCAAGTATGGGTTGACCGCATCGGCCCCGTAGCCCGAGAGCAGGCAGAAGTGCATGACCTCGCGCGGCTCACCGCTTTCGATCACCAGGCCGGCCTCGCCGCGCAGACCCATGTCCAAAAGCCCGTGGTGCAGTGCCGCGGTGGCCAGCAGCGATGGAATCGGAGCCTTTTCCGGGGATACCTCACGGTCGCTGACAATCAGCAACGAGGACCCGTCATGGATGGCGTTGGCGGCCGCCCGGACCATGTTGGTGATGCCCCGCTGAAGAGCCCGCCCGGGCTCGCTGTAGTCCACGTCGAACACCGCCGGGATCGTCGCCACCTTGAATTCGTCGCGACGCACTTCTCGCCGGTGGCGAATGTCCTCGTTGGTCAGCACCGGGTGCGTCAGCTTCAATTGCCGGCAATGCTCGGGGCTCTCGGCGAGAAGATTGCGTTTCTTGCCGGTGAAGGACATCAGCGACATGACCAGACCCTCCCGCAGCGGATCGATCGGCGGGTTGGTCACCTGGGCAAACAACTGCTTGAAGTAGTTGAACAGCAGCTTGGGCCGGTCCGAGAGAACCGCCAGCGGCGTGTCGGTCCCCATCGAGCCCACCGGTTCCTGTCCATCCTTGGCCATCGGCACGAGGATCATCTGGAGGTCCTCGCGGGTGTAACCGAAGCTCCGCAGGCGCTGGGCCAGCGTGTCGGGGTCGATCTCCGGTGCGGCCGGAGCGCTGAACAGCCCGCGCAGCTCGATCCGGTTCTGCTCCAGCCAGCGGCGATAAGGCCTCTGCCGGGCGATCTTGCCCTTGATCTCGTTGTCCACAATGATCCGGCCCTGTTCGAGGTCGGCCAGGAACATGCGGCCGGGGCGCAGCCGACCCTTGGCCTGGATTCGCTCGGCGGGGAAATCGATCACGCCGGTTTCGCTGGCCAGGACCATCAGACCATCGGTGGTGACGACATAGCGGGCCGGCCGCAGACCGTTGCGGTCGAGTGTGCCGCCCACCAGCCGGCCATCGGTGAAGACCATCGCGGCCGGGCCGTCCCATGGCTCCATGATGGATGCGTGATACTCGTAGAAAGCCCGCTTGTCGGTACTGATGTGGTACCGGGGTCCGAAGGCCTCGGGAATCAGCATCATCATCGCGTGCGGCAAGGACCGCCCGGCCCGCGTCAGCAGCTCCAGGGCGTTGTCGAAACACATCGAGTCGCTTCCGCCCGGCGTCAGGACGGGCGAGAGGTCGCTCAGGTCCTCCCCCAGAAGCGGACTGGCCAGTTGCCGCTCGCGAGCCCGCATCTTATTGCGGTTGCCGCTCAACGTGTTGATCTCGCCGTTGTGGGCGCACAAGCGAAAAGGCTGGGCCAATCGCCAGTTCGGGAAGGTGTTCGTGCTGTATCTTTGATGGACGATCGCCAGGGCGGAGATCGTCCGCTCGTCGACCAGATCCGGATAGTAGGCAAAGAGCTGGGGAGCCAGGAACATCCCCTTGTAAACCATTGTCCTGCACGACATCGAGGGAACGTAGAAGTCGTCGTCGGCGGCGCCGAGCTGTTCGCGAACCCGTCGCTCGGCCCGCTTGCGGGCCATGTACAGAAGACGTTCGAACGCCTCGGAGTCCAGTCCTGCTCCATCCATGAACAACTGGCGGATGACCGGTTCGCTCGACCTGGCTAATTGCCCCAAGGTGCTGTTGTCGGTGGGAACATCACGCCAACCGAGGACCTTCAGGCCCTGTTGGTCGACCGCTTCACACAGAATGCCCTCGCATCGGGACCGCAGGCCGCTGTCGCGAGGCCCGAACACCATGGCCGCCCCGTACTTCAACGGCTCCGGCAGCCGGAATCCGAGTCGCTCGGTCTCAGCAGCCAGAAACTCGTGCGGAATCTGAATCAGAATGCCCGCGCCGTCGCCCGTCGACTCGTCCGCCCCGGCGGCGCCGCGGTGGATCAGGTTCATCAGAACCTGCTTTCCGTATTCGACGATCGTATGATCGCGACGGCCGGAAATGTCGGCCACGGCGCCGATGCCACAGGCGTCGTGCTCATGTGCCGGGTCGTACAAACCCTGCTTGTCTGGCATTCGCGAGAACTTCATCTGCTGAATGGACTCCTCGGTGCATTTTTGGTGCCCGTCACCCTGACGGGATCGCGCTGCCTCTCAGTACGCAGAGCAACACATTTTACGGGTCTCCGGCCCGTTCGGCGAGCCGACCGATTCAACAGACGGCCGTCGGGCTGCCCCACCATCCGCCCGACCATCCGTGCTTCCCAAGCGCGGGCGCGGGGCCTCCCATGGGTGACCGCCGTGCGGTCGACCCATCGAGGCCCCATCACGCGTCCGGCTGCGATACTCGTTGTGGTGGCGAGCGCCCCACCGTTCAAAGGGGCTGCTTTCAAGTGCCACCGTTAGCGCCTTCAGAGGTTCCCGGTCTCCGCGAATCAGCCCCGGCGGTCCTTCGGCCGGTTTCTCTTACGCACCTCGCGGCGCTACTTGATGAACAGCATCTCCTGGTAAGTCGGCAACGGCCAGAGATCGTCGGCCACCATGCCCTCAAGTGTATCGGCCGCCTTTCGGACCGCCAGCATCGCCGGCAGAACCTCGTGGCAGGCAAGCTCGGCCTCGGCTTCCTTGTCGTGGGCGTGGTTGGCCAGAATCCTCTCCAGCGCCGCCAGGCTGTCCTGCAACTCCTTCACCAGCTCGGTCATCTTGTCGAGCGTGTTGGTGTCGAACGTATAGCCGACGAGCTTCAGGTTCGTGCAGGTCTGAGCCAGTTCGTTCTGATACCGGATCGCGGCCGGGAAGATCTGGGTCTTGCCGAGCTTCAGCACCAGACAGGCCTCCAGCATCACGCTCTTGACGTATTGCTCGAGATAGATCTCGTAACGGCTCTGCAACTCGCGTTTCGAGAGGACCTTGTGCCGCGTGAATATCTCGATGACTTCCTTGTCCACCAGGGCCGGCAGGGCCTCGATGGTGGTCCGCAAGTTCGGCAGGCCTCTCCTGTCGGCCTCTTTGTACCACTCCTCCGAGTAGTTGTCGCCGTTGAAGACCACCTTTCCATGCTCAGTGATGATGTCCTTGATCACCGCTTGCACCGCAGCATGCAGTTTCTTCGGGTCGTTCTTGGCCTCCTTCTCCAGGCGGGTGGCGACGTAGTCCAGCGAGTCGGCGACGATGGTGTTGAGTGCCACCAGCGGGCCGGCGATCGATTGGCTTGAGCCGACCGCCCGGAACTCAAAACGGTTGCCGGTGAAGGCGAACGGACTCGTCCGGTTGCGGTCGCCCGCGTCCTTGGGCAACGGCGGAAGAACATCAACACCCACGTGCAAAAAGTCCTTTTTCTTCGACGCCTTCACCTCGCCATTCCTGATCTGCTCAAAGATTTCGGTGAGCTGATCGCCAAGGAAAACCGACATGATCGCCGGTGGGGCCTCATTGGCTCCCAGGCGGTGGTCGTTGCTCGCGGTTGCCACCACGGCGCGCAGGAGCTTGGCGTGCTTGTGCACCGCCCGGATGATGGCCGCGCAAAACACCAGGAACTGGGCGTTGGCATGAGGCGTGTCACCCGGGTCCAGCAGATTGCCCAGGCTGGCGTTGCCCAGCGAGTAGTTCAGGTGCTTGCCCGAACCGTTGATGCCGGCAAACGGCTTCTCGTGCAGCAGGCAGGCCATCCCGTATTTCTCGGCCACGCGCTTGAGCGTGATCATGATCAGTTGTTGATGGTCGGTGGCCACGTTGGCGGACTCAAAGGTCGGCGCAATCTCGTATTGGGCCGGGGCAACCTCGTTGTGCCGGGTCTTGACCGGGATGCCAAGTTTGAACAGCTCACGCTCGGTTTCCAGCATGAAGGCCAACACCCGCTCCGGGATCGCCCCGAAGTAGTGGTCCTCGAACTCCTGACCCTTGGGCGGCTTGTTACCGAACAGCGTCCGCCCGGCGTTAATCAGATCCGGTCGGGCGAAGAAAAAGTTGCGATCGATCAGGAAATACTCCTGCTCGGCGCCGGCCGTCGCCGAAACCATGGATCCGTCGGTGTGCCCGAATAGCCTGAGAATCCTCTGGGCCTGGGTGTTGAGCGCCTGCATCGAGCGCAGAACCGGTGTCTTCTTGTCGAGGGCCTCGCCGGTCCAGGACACGAACGCGGTCGGGATGCACAGCGTGGTGCCGTTGGGGTTCTCGAGGATGTAGGCCGGGCTGGTCACGTCCCAGGCCGTGTATCCGCGGGCCTCGAACGTCGCCCGGATGCCCCCCGACGGAAAGCTCGAGGCGTCCGGCTCGCCCTGAATCAAAGCCTTGCCGGTGAACTCGGCGATGGCGCCCCCTTGGCCGTCCGGCTGCAGAAAGCAGTCATGCTTCTCGGCCGTCAGCCCGGTCAGCGGGAAGAAAACGTGGGCGTAATGTGTCGCGCCCTTCTCGATCGCCCAGTCCCGCATCGCCGCAGCAACCACGTCAGCCACCGACGGGTCCAGCTTGGCCCCGGCGTCGATGGTCGCCTTCACCGATCGGTAGATTTCCTTGGGAAGCCGCTTCTTCATCTCCTTCGTGCAAAACACGTTGCTGCCAAAGATTTCCCCCGGCTTGGTTTCGGCGAAGTTCAACGGGGCCGAAATAGGTTTGTAGTTGGTGACCGCCGCGATTGCCTGCAATCGGGTTTCGCTTCCACTCATGGTGGTCCTGTGCTTTCTCTTGATGCCTTTCCTGAATTCATGGCCTCTGCCGGGGCCGGCTCGCAGCCCCGGCAAGGCCCTCACGTTTCACGGAATGCGGCTGGGGACTGCAACGCCTGTGCCGCATGAGCCACACTCTCAGCATGACCCATGCCACAGGCGCTGTCCCGGAGCCGAAACGATGGGTCGGCGCGTAAAGCTAAGGCCAAGCGGTAGTTGAAGCAATAGCCACTTCAAGCCCTTCGCCCTCATCCTACAAATACGTAGCTTGTGCACTAATGCAGCCACATTTTTGTAGGGTCGAGGGAAGCTTTCCCGGGACCTCAAATGGCCTGGCCGCCCCTTTCGCCGGTGCGAATACGGATGCACTCCAGCAGGGGGGTGACGAAGATCTTGCCGTCGCCCACTGAGCCCCCGTTGGCCCGCGCCCCCTTGATGATCGCCTTGATGGTTCGTTCGACCCATTCCTCGTTGACGCCGATATCGATTCGCACCTTGGGCAGCAGGTTCGGGGTGATTCGCTGGCCGCGGTAGATTTCCTCGCCGACCTGCTGGCCGCGGCCGGAAACGCGCGTGACGGTGATTCGGTAGACTTCCTCGGCAATCAGCTCCTCGCGGACGCGATCCAGCATGTCTTCCTGGATGACGGCGGTTATCAGCTTCATGATTGACCTCGATTCGCTCAACTGGCGGTGAGCATGCCGTAGCCGCGCTCACCATGGAACGCATGGTCGAGGCCGGCCATTTCCTTGTCCGAGTCAGCGCGGAAGCCCAACACCTTTTCCAGGACGATCACGATGATCAGCGTCAGCGCGGCCGCATACGCCACAGCGATGCCGGCGGCGAGGGACTGAACGCCGAGTTGGGAGAGCATCGGTCGGACCTGGGAGCCTTCGCGGATGAAGAAGGTCAGCATGACCGCGCCGGTGAATCCGCCAACTCCATGGATGCCGAACGCATCCAGGCTGTCATCGTATCCCAGGCGGTTCTTCGCAAGGATGGCGCAATAGCACACGCACGCGGCAATCGCTCCAAGCGCCATCGCTCCGCTCGGCTGTACCACACCCGCCGCCGGCGTTACCGCCACCAGACCTGCCAGAATCCCGCTGGCAAACCCCAGGGCGGTGGCCTTGCCCTGGTGCAGGCCCTCGACGATGATCCAGGTCAGGGCTCCGGCCGCCGCCGCCGTTTGGGTCGCGGTCAACGCCTGGGCGGTGGCCAGACTGCTCGAAACCGCACTGCCGGCGTTGAAACCGAACCAGCCGACCCACAGCAGGCCTGCGCCCATCAGCGTCATCACCAGGTTGTTGGGATGGAACGCGTTCTGCGGGTATCCGCGTCGAGCACCCAGGCACAGCGCCGCAACCAGACCGCTGATCCCCGAGGAAATGTGTACCACGGTCCCCCCGGCGAAGTCGATGGCCTGCATCTTGTAGAGAAAGCCGTCGGCGCCCCAGACCCAGTGGCACAGCGGGTTGTAGACCAGCAGACCCCAAACGGCGATGAACACGCAGTAGGTCCGAAACCGCACGCGTTCGGCGAACGCCCCGGCAATCAGCGCCGGGGTGATGATCGCAAACTTACCCTGGAACATCGCGAAGACGTATTCCGGGACCCGGTACTGCTCCATGATCTTGTCGTCGATGCTCTTGAGAAACAGCAGACCGGGATCCCATCCGCACCAGCCCGCCCCCTTGCCGAAGCCCATCATGTAGCCGCAAACCACCCACAGCACGCTGATGACGCCCATCGCGGTGAAGCTGTGCATCATCGTTCCCAGGACGTTTTTGGAGCGCACCAGCCCGCCGTAAAACATGGCCAGGCCCGGAATCATCAGCAGAACCAGCGCCGTGGAGGTCAACATCCACGCGGTGGCCCCGCTGTCGACTTCCGGCGCCTCGGCCGCCCACGCCAGCCCCGGTGACAGCAACACCAGTCCTGCCACCAGCACAATTGCCCGTCGTTTCATCATCTCCTCCACACAGGCGCCGCTCATTGGCGGTTCGCCTTGGTGACCAGCCGGCTCCTCCGCGAGCCTTCACGATCGGCAGGCGGCCAGGGTCCTCGGTTGTCGTCACCGCGATGCCCTGGCAATCTCTGCCGGCGTTTGGTCTCGTGCCGGGCGCCAGGTCCACGGCCACACGGCCTCTGCAACTGCCGTGCCGGGTCCGGTTGAAACGCCGCGCCCTCCTGATGCAAATCATTTTATATCAACGTTTTAAGAACAATCGTTGAGCGAGGCATCAAGACCAGGCGCATGCTGTCGTGCCTACATCAGTGTGGGTACAGCGATGCCGTAGCTACAAAAATGTATGAACTGAGAAGCCGACCCGGAGGTGACCGAAAGAGAAACCGGGAAGGACTCACGCGTCGCGCGTGGGGCATGCCTGCGCTCGTTGTCCGCCCGCCTCTGCCAGGCAGGAGTCGGTGGTCCTCCCCGAGGCTACCACCTGGCGCGGAACCGATCCGGGTCGATGCCGTGCTTGCGAATACGCAAGCCCATTACGCGCTCGGTCAAACCGAGTTCCCGGGCGGCCTTGGCGGCGTTGCCCCGGGAGGACTTCAGCGCGTCCACGATCAGTTCCCGTTCGAGGCTGTCCAGCGCCACCTGCAGCGTGCCGACCAGCGTCGTGCGAGACGCCTCCGCAGTCTGCAGGCTCGGAGGCAGGTGGTGTCCGTGAATGACGTCGTCGTCGCTGACCAGCACCGCCCGCTCGATGCAGTTCTCCAGCTCGCGGACGTTCCCGGGCCAGTGATAGGCCATCAGCATGTCGATGGCCGGGGTCGAGATCCGCTTGATCTTCTTGTGGTTCAGGCTGCCGTACTTCAGGACAAAGTGATCCGCAAGCAGCAGAATATCCGACTTGCGCTCCCGCAGCGGCGGAAGGTGAATCGGAAAAACGTTCAGCCGGTAGTACAGGTCCTGCCGGAACTTGTTTTCAGCAATAAGCTGTTCCAGGTTGCGATTTGTGGCGGTGATCACTCTGACGTCCACCCGGACCGTCTTGTTCCCCCCCACTCGCTCGAACTCGCGCTCCTGCAAGAAGCGGAGCAGTTTGATCTGCGTGGCCATCGAGAAATCGCCGATTTCATCGAGGAAAATGGTCCCTCCCGAGGCCATCTCGAAACGGCCGACACGCTGGGCCACCGCCCCGGTGAAGGCCCCTTTCTCGTGGCCGAACAACTCGCTTTCGAGGATCGTTTCGGGCAGAGCGGCGCAATTGACCTTGACAAACGGTTTGCCGGCCCGCGGGCTGTTGTAATGAATGGCGTTGGCGACCAGTTCCTTGCCCGTCCCGCTTTCCCCGCAGATCAGCACGGTCGCGTCGCTCTTGCAGACTCGGCCGATCTGGTCATACACCGCCTGCATGACCCTTGAGTTTCCGATGATGTTGGCCGGCCGAAATCGCTCCCTGAGCTCGTCTTGGAGCCGGAGGTTGTCCTCGATCAGCCGCTGACGCTCGGCCTGGGCCGACTGGCGCAATCGGACGGCCTGGGCGATCATCGATGCGATGATCGAAAGAAGCCGAACGTCTTCATCGAGCTGAACCTGCTCGGAAAACAACCGGTCGACGCTCAGTGCCCCGATGACCTCTTTGCCGAGTTTGATGGGCACGCAGATGAACGAGATGTCCTGCTTTTTCAGGTGCTTGCGGGATTGCGTGCGGTCGAGGAACCGGGGCTCTTCTGACACCCGCGGGACGACCATCAGCCGCCCGCTTTCTNNGCTTTCGATCACCCTGCCGGTGATTCCCTCGCCTGGAGCATAGAGCCCCAGTTTGCGCTGGCTGCTGGACAGGCCGTGGCCGGCTTCGATGTACGCTTGCCCTGTCTCGCGATCCAGAAGGGTGAGCGTTCCGCGGGACATGCCCATCCGCTCGTGCAGGAGCTGGAGAATGGGACCGACGACCTCGCCCAGATCGAGACTGC
>MTKZ01052368.1_pt2 | contig 12910 bp, 16 predicted proteins | sample 1042781 | NCBI WGS metagenome assembly MTKZ01 (sample SAMN06212207, study PRJNA360539) | anaerobic digester metagenome | biome: Wastewater treatment plant; material: sludge; isolation source: anaerobic digester fed with sludge from wastewater treatment plant | place: Denmark: WWTP Viborg ...
GGGCATGCAGGTGCCCATCATTTCCGTCATCATCGGCGAAGGCGGCAGCGGGGGCGCGCTCGCGCTGGCGGCCGCGAACAAGGTCTTTATGATGGAGACGGCCATTTACTCCGTCCTCTCACCCGAAGGCGCGGCCAGTATCATCTACAAGGATGCGGGCAAGGTGGCGGAAGCCAGCGAAGCTCTTAAGCTGACCGCGAAGGACATGCTGGATTTTCATGTCATCGAGGGTATTCTGCCGGAAGGGGAAAGGTTTTCCACAGCCTTTCAGTCCGTACGGGATGCTTTCATCAAAGCCCTGGACGGATACCATGGCATGAGCAGGGAGCAGATTCGGCAGGAGCGGTATGACCGTTTCCGAAAACTGGGAGGTGGCTGGGTATGATTTATCTGGTGACGGACTCGACTGCTTGCTTGACCCGCCGGGAAGCAAATGAGCTTCGGGCGCTGGTGGTGCCGATGCACTATATCAAGGACGGGCGGGAAACCTACCCCGAGGGTTTCATTGAGGACTGGCAGCCAGAGCCCGGACAGAGCCTGACGGGGTACAGCACGGCCCAGGCCTCGTCCGCCGCCTTCTTGGATATCTTTGACCGGCTGAAGGAGCAGGGTCATGAGGCGTTGTGCCTGACCATCTCCTCGCGCCTCAGCGGAACCTATGCCAACGCCCTGAAAGCTGCCGAGGAAACCGGCCCCTGTGTTCAGGTAGTGGATTCGCGCACGACAGCCGGAGCGATGTACCTGATGCTGGCAAAGGCCCGGGAAATGTTTGATGTGGGGGCGACCCTGCAGGAATGCTTTGAACGCCTCAAACTGCTGCGAAAGCAAACCCGGACCCTGTTTACCCTCCAGGAGATGGGGCCGCTGCGCCGCAGCGGCAGGCTGGGATTTGTCCGCTCCTCTGTTTCGACACTCCTCAATCAGCGGCCGCTGCTGACCCTATCTGACGGCAGCGTGGTCAGTCACTCCCTGGCGCGGGGAAAGCAGGACCAGCAGCGGATGCTCCTCCAGGGGCTGACAGGCAAACCCGGCGAGGTCATCGTGCAGCAATGCGGAGACGAGGAGAGGGCTGACAGCCTGGCGGCATGCCTCACCGAAAAAGGTCTCCGCGTGACGCAGCGCCGCATCGGCATCGTTCTGGCCATTCACCTGGGGACGCCCATCCTCTCCACCGCATGGGTGGAAGAATCGCCCGAAGGAGCAGACTGAAGCGCACCGGAGCACAAGAGAAATATGATAAGCAGGGAATTGATTCTGAGTTATCTGGACTGTAATCTGCCGGTTTACTGCCATGACAGCCTGCCGTCCACAAATGACATGGCCAAGGAACTCGCACGGCAGGGCACGGCGCAGGGGACATTGGTGATTGCCGGCACGCAGACAAAAGGCCGCGGCATGAGAGGACGCAGCTTCATCTCCCCTGAGGGCGGCCTGTACATGAGCCTGGTTGTGGACGGCGGGGGTATATTACCCGGGCTGTTGACCACGCTCGCGGCAGTTGCAGCTGTGCGGGCTGTCCGGGAAACGAGCGGTCATGTACTTGGAATCAAATGGGTCAACGACCTGCTGCTTGAGGGGAAAAAGGCTGGCGGCATCCTCACGGAAGCCTTGACGACGGATGATGGAAAGATGAGGCAGGTCATCGGAATCGGCATCAATACCGGCGTTTCGCCTTACCCAGGACAATATGCAGGCCTATCCGGGCCTGAGGAAGCCTACCCCCGTGAAAGGCTGGCCGCGTTGATGACAGGCCATCTCCTTAACGGGTTGGCGAAAATCCCCGGTCACATGGACGAGTACCGAGCGCTGTGCCAAACTGTCGGGCGGCAGGTCAACTTCGTGGACGGCGATGAACAGAAACAAGGACTGGCAGTCGGCATCGGCGACGACGGTGCGCTGCTGGTCGACACCCCGGACGGCCTTCTCCGCCTGACAGCCGGGGACGTCAGCGTGCTGCCCGCAGAATGAAATGCATGTTGAATGAAGCATCCAAAGAGGGGAAATCATCTGGCCACGCTCTGCTGAACATGCTCACGGCTTCGCTGAGTGCATCGCTCATTGCCCTGTGCGCGCAGATCGCCGTTCCACTGCCCATCGTGCCGGCCAACCTGGCCCTGCTGCCCGTCTTCCTGGCAGGTTTTCTGCTTCCCAAACGATGGGCGATGAGCTCAGTCGGCTTGTATCTGCTGATGGGCGTCCTGGGGCTGCCTGTATTTTCCGGGTTCCGGGGAGGTCCCCAGGTTTTGTTCGGGACGACTGGCGGGTATCTTTTGGGTTACCTGTTCTCGGCAGGCGTCATTGCCGCGCTGAAACAAAGGGTGTACCGCTTTTTTGGGCGCCTGACACTCTGTCTGCTCGCCCTGCTTGCCTGCTACATTCCGGGCACGCTCTGGCTGCTGTACCTCACGGGAAGGCCTCTATTGGATGTTCTTTCCTTTGCGGTACTCCCTTTTCTCCCGGGGGACACGTTCAAGGCACTGGCGGCCTCCCTGTTGGCCCCGGCGCTGAAAAGATCGCTGGCGGCGTCCCGGCTCTATTCCTGACTACAAAATCGTTCTCAACTGCATAAACGCTGGTTATTCTTTTGTTTCCGCTGCCGGCTTCCATACAATCAAACGATCGAAAGAAGTTCATACGTTTCCCTCGAAGCTAAAAAAGTTCGGGAAATCTTTCTTCCAGTATATAACTTATGGCAACCTCTAAAAAACCATCATTCAGCGTTGCATAAACAACTTCCATCATTTTTCTAAACCGTTAACCCATGGTCTGTCGCAAATTCATTCTCTCTGCTTCGGCTTCACCTTACCAAGACCATCTTCTCCTAGGCTTGGGCATAATTATCCCGCAACCGGCTGTCCGCGGAGCAGGAGTTCATACCTGCACAGGTTATAGACCAGGTTGGTCAGCCCAATATTGAACCTCGCACGCGCGATCCCGACGCAACGCACGCTGATCCCATGCATGGTTCCGGTCATGTACCCGAATACGTGCTCAACGCGCGACCTGACCCTGGACTTCTCCTTGTTCTTCGCTTTCTGCTCCTCGCTCAGCGGCCTGCCCCGGTACCCCTTTTCGTGAACGCGGTTCTCCGTCCCTGCCGGAAGCTGCTGTGCAATGGGTTCCCCGGAATACGCGCTGTCTGCGTACAACACTTTGTCCTCCCCGTCCACCAGAGCGAGGATTGCCTGGCCGTCGTGCACTGAGGCGTCCGTTACGGAATATCCTGTTATCAGCTTGCTCTCCGCGTCCACCTTGACGTGATCCTTGTAGCCGAAATGACGTTCCTNNGGCGCGTCGGTGTCCTTTTGCCGGATCTTGTGGATATTCTTCGGGTTCTTCCAGTCTTGCGGCGTCCTGCCTTCCCGGATCTCCCGGTTCTCGTCCCGCGTGTTGCGCTGGCGCGGCGCCTCCACAAACGTCGCGTCCATGATGCTGCCTTCGCGCGTAACCAGGTCCTGCCGTTCCAGCTGCCGGTTGAAGCTGTTGAACAGTTCTTCCATCACGCCCGCTTTCACCAGCGTATCCCGGTACAGCCAGATCGTCTTTGCGTCCGGTATCGGGTTTCCCAGCGACAGCCCCAGAAAACGCCTGAACGACATCCGGTCATTGATCTGATACTCCGCCTGGTCGTCCGAAACGTTGAACAGTCGCTGAAGGACCAGTACCTTGAACAGGAGCAGGTAGCTGTAGGGCGGCCGCCCTCCCGCCCCCTTGTGATCCTTCGCGAACACCCTGTTCAGGACGCCTTCGAATATGCTCCAGTCCATGACACCGTCCAGCTTCTCCAGCTGATCGCCAAGTTTGCTCAGCTAACTCAGGCAGTTGCTTTCGTCGAATATCCCTATCTGTTTCATGGCATAATTCTATCAGAAACCCGATGATCCCGATTGAGTTTTTAGAGGTCCCCAAAATCATTCCGGGATGGATCTCTCAAGAGTACGCTTACAGTTTTCCCGCGCTTTTGGCTTATCGCTTCGAACGGGGTATATTTATTTTGAGAAATCACATTTATCGCAACAACTGATGAAGGAGAAGAAAGTGTCCGTTTACGATTATTCCTACACCTCAATCGAGGGCAAGACCGTATCGATGAGTGAATACAAGGAAAAAGTGCTCCTACTCGTCAACACCGCCAGCAAGTGCGGTTTTGCCCCCCAGTTCGCGGGACTGGAGGAACTCTATCGAAAATACATGGACAAAGGCCTCGAGGTCATTGGCTTCCCCTGCAATCAGTTCATGGACCAGGAACCCGCGGACGCGAAAGCCATCGCGGAGTTCTGAACTGTTCGCTACGGCGTCACCTTTCCGTTGTCCGGGAAAGTCGATGTGCGTGATGAAGGCGCGATCCCGCTTTACAGGTACCTGACGGAACAAAAGGGATTTGAAGGTATGGGAAAGGGGTTGAAGAACAGGGCCTTTGAGGCGATGCTCAAGGCCAAATACGGCAAAGGCTACAAAGACGATCAGGTCAAATGGAACTTTACCAAGTTCCTGATAGACCGAAAGGGAGAAGTTGTCGCCCGTTTCGAACCGCCGGTTGAGCCCGGGGACATCGCCCCTCTCGTCGAGCAACTACTGTGAGCCCACAGGATACCATCATAATGGACGACCGGGTTTTGTCCTGGGTTTGAAACGGATGATTCCAACGAAACTGAGGGGTAGAAAGATGCGCAATGATATCAGGGATATATTGCTTGGAAATGACCTTTGCGTACTATGCACCAGCAGGCACGATGTCCCTGATGCTTCGCTGATGCTGTATGTCAGCAATGACGATTGTTCAAAACTGTACATGCTCACACTTGAAGACACGGACAAATACCGCAACATTAAAAGCAATCCGAATGTGAGCGTCCTGATTGATACCCGGGACGCACCGGACGGCGGGACATCCTGGACCAGGGCTTTGACGATCCATGGCGAGGCATCNNTACATTGTCAGCGATCCCGGTGCCGCCAGTGAATGGACTGAACGCCTGGCCATGAAACACAGCCAGCTTTCGAACCTGGCCGGCAACAGCAGCGTGCGTGTGCTGGAGGTGCTGATGAAGCGCATCCTTTTCCTTGAAAGCGTGGACAGGGGGTATGAATTCACGCTTTAGCCATGCCCCTGGTCGGGCTTCGCCGCGAAGTGCGGCGCGAAAGCGCTGGGAATATTATGATTATGACTGAGTTCGATCATATATGCTTTGATGAGCCTTGTCATTTGCGATTTCGCATCGCCTGCGTCACTCGGCGTCGGCTGCGGCTACGCCTCGTTCTTTCAGTTTGACGGAGCCAACAGAATCCCTCGGCTTCTCTGCGCACTTGCTCGTTCACTCAGTAGAGGAAAGACTATTCGCTGATGACACTGCATCGGACCGGCAGATACATGCTACGTATTATGCCGGCTTATGCTAATATGGCAAACGAAAGCCTGCCATGAGCCGGGAAGAGAGCCAAAATCGGAACAAAGCGTTGAGAATGGAAAACTGTCTCGATGATGCGGGAAATGCCGAAAACCATTCCAAATCGGCATACCGGCGGTCACATGTCAGAATCACCAGGGAGGAACATTCCGATGGAGGTTTTCAAATCTAAGCGTATAAGGGCGAGCCTGATGACAGGCGCGGCCTGGGGAATTGTCTGCATCATCGGAGCGCTTGTCCGAACCGGGGGCAGCGGCGGGGCCGGGTTCATATTCGCCTTGTGGTACAACCGCCTGCTCATGGGCATGGTGATTGGCCTGATGGATGACAGCGCGGACACGCCTCGGTTGATCTTGCGCGGCGCGCTGATGGGGCTGTTTGTATCCTTTGCTTTCTACAGCGCGGATGGGTTCGGGGATATTGTCAGTTTCCTGGCCGGAATCCCCTACGGCATCATCATTGAGCTGGCCGCGCGGGGACGCTGGCCTATCGGCTGATGTCCAGAACTGATCATCCCGGTCCAATCCATCCTTCAGCGAACAACCGGAGCCACATCGCATGATCCAAAGCGAACGAGTCCTGCCTCTCAATCACAGGCCGATCCCTGACGACCGGCCGTATGTCCTGTACTGGATGCAGAGCGCTCAGCGCGCGTCCTGCAACCATGCGCTGGAATACGCCATCCGCCAGGCGAATCTGCTTCGTAAACCATTGCTGGCATTCTTTGGCATCACAGAAAGCTTTCCGCAGGCCAATGAGCGGCACTACCGCTTTATGCTAGAAGGTTTGCGGGAGACTCGCATGGAACTGGAGAAGAGAGGCATCCACCTGTTGATCAGGCGTGTTTCTCCAGAAGCAGGGGCACTGGAGCTGGCGGCTTTCGCAGCCCTGGTGGTCGTTGACCGGGGATACCTGCGGATTGAACGGGCTTGGCGGAATACGCTGGCGGATGGGGCGGACTGCCCGGTCATTCAAGTGGAGACAAACGTGGTGGTTCCGGTGGAGACGGCTTCATCAAAGGAGGAATACACGGCTGCCACCTTCCGGCCCAGAATCCATCGTATCCAGGATCTTTTTGCCCAACCCCTTCAGGAGGGAAAAGCCCTGGTTTCGTCCTTTGGGCACAATCCCTCTTGTGATTTTTTTGATCTCTCCGACGTTGATGCTGCGCTTGCCCTGCTGAACATCGACAGGTCTGTGCGTTCAGCCAGTGCCCGGGGAGGAACGGCGGAAGCAAAGCGCCTGCTCCGGGTTTTTCTTATGGACAAACTGGCAGGCTACGCCGATCTGAAGAATGATCCGGGTATGGAATTGACCTCCGGCTTGAGCCCCTATCTGCATTTCGGACAGATCTCACCTCTGGAGATCATGCTGGAATTGAAGGACGCCCCTGCGGCGTACCGGGAAGTTTTCCTGGAGGAACTGGTGGTGAGACGGGAATTAAGCATGAACTTTGTCTTCCACAATCCCCGGTACGATGCATATGAATCTATTCCGGCCTGGGCAAGGGCAACGCTGGAGAAGCACAGATCAGACCTGAGGCCCTACAGGTATACCCGGGATGAGCTTGAAAACGCCCAGACTCATGACCCGTATTGGAATGCTGCCCAAAATGAGATGGTACTGACTGGCAGGATGCATGGCTATATGCGGATGTACTGGGGCAAGAAGATCCTGGAATGGGGAAGGACCCCTCAGGAAGCTTTCAGCACAGCGCTGTCGCTGAACAACCGATACTGCCTTGACGGAAGAGACCCCAATGCCTTTGCAGGAGTCGCGTGGTGTTTTGGCAAGCATGACAGGCCCTGGGGCGAACGGGATATCTTTGGCAATGTTCGGTATATGAACGCCAAAGGCCTGGAGCGTAAGTTCAATATGCGGCGGTATCTCCAAAGGGTCGCGCTGATGAACAGCGGGGCGCCACAATCCTGACATGACCGTATTCATCATTTCGGATGTATGAAGTATAATGAAACTCAAGCGGCGGGAAACCGCCATCCGGTCATGCTGGAAGATAGGAACCGCAAGGCATAAAGGGAATTGGAGGAAGCGGAGATGGACAGGGCCGGTATCGTCATTTCCCACCGCATCACGATCGGCATCAGCGCCTGCTGTATGGGCAGCCCGGTACGCTACAACAGCAAGGGATGGGACATGCTGGCAGGCATAGGACGCGAGCGGAATGATTTCAAGTGGTGCCCGGTATGTCCGGAGTGCATGGCGGGGCTGGGCGTCCCGCGTGATCCTATCCATCTGACAGGCGGAGACGGCTCCATGGTGTGGAGGGATGAAGCCGAGGTCAAGAACCGGCATGGCCGGCTGGTCACGGATGACGTGAAGTTTGGCGCGCAGTCCTGCCTGGAGACCCTGAAGCGCGCGGGCGCCGATGCCTTTGTGTATATGGACGGGAGTCCCTCCTGCGGCGTATACCGCACCACGCTCAAGTCCACCAAGCGCGGGCATCCACCGGGCATTTTCGGCTCCCTTCTTCTTGACCAGGGGTTTTTTCTTATTCCGGCGGCCGATTTGCAAAGTCCCTTGAAGTGGTGGGACTGGCGGCGCAGGTTTCTGGCCTTCCATTGGCTGAAGAACCTTGAAATCACAGGGAAGTCCGGCCTTTATGACGCTTGGACCAGCCTGAAGTTCCTCTTTCAGGAACTCGACAATGCCTGGGCGGTTCAGATGGGCCGGTCCTTGGCTGGGATGGCCGGCAAACCGGAGCCAGCCTTCATCGCCGGGTTCAAGGCCCAGGCCTTGGACATCCTTCGCAGGCCTTCCACTGTCAGACGCATCACCAACAGCCTGTGGAAGAACTATTCCTTCTTCCGCAAGCGCCTGGGCAAGAGCGTGGAGGGCATCAATACGCCTGATTTCCAGAGAAACATCACCACCATCGCCAAGGAACTGGTCACCATGGAACGCAAGGCCCTGGAAGACGGAGTGCTGTTTGGCACCTCGCCGGTCATTTACCGTGAGAAACGCAGGCTGCCCAGTATGGAAGGGCCTGTGGAAACGGAACGACAGCAGGATCCTCCTTCTGTTTTGTCGTGATCCAGGTTCAGATATCAAAGAACGTTTGAGGTGATCGGATGACATACGATGTGATCGTGGTTGGCGGCGGGATGGCTGGATTGACCGCGGCAGCCTACCTGTGCAGGGCAGGCCGGAGCGTGCTGCTCTGTGAAAAGGAGGGGCGGCTTGGCGGTCTGGTGGGCTCCTTCCGGCACAATGGATTCGTTTTTGACGCTGGCATCCGGGCGCTGGAAAACTCCGGCGTGCTGTTTCCCATGCTCCGCCAGCTTGGCTTGCATGTTGACTTTGTCAGAAGCGGCGTGACCATCGGGGTCGGTGACGCGAGGGTCAACCTGGACTCGCCCGAGAGCATCCACGCCTACCAGCAAATGCTTACAGACCAGTTCCCGCGGGAAGCGCAGGCGCTTGACGCATTCATTGGGCTGGTAAAAAAAGCCATGGGGTTCATGGATGTCCTTTATGGCATTGACAACCCGCTGTTCCTGGATAACATGAAGGATCCGGTATACCTGCGGAAAACCCTGCTCCCTTGGATGCTCAGATATGCAGGGAACATTGGAAAAATAAAGCGCTTCAGCATGCCGGTCGAGGAATGTCTGGGGGCGATCATCAGCAACCCTGCGCTGATTGACGTGCTGGCCCAGCACTTCTTCAAACGGACACCGGCCTTTTTCGCGCTGAGCTACTTCAGCCTTTATCTGGACTACGCCTACCCCATTGGCGGCACAGGCAAGCTTGTTGACGCGATGGAAGGGTATATCAGGGGACATGGCGGTGAAATCCGCACCTCAACGGAGATCCGGGCGGTCGACCCAGCCAGGAGGAGCGTGGAAGACGCAGGCGGAAACACCATTGAATACAGGCGGCTGGTCTGGTGCGCGGATCAGAGGGCGCTGTATCATTCCCTGCAGCGGCTGGAACTGCTGCCGGACAAGACCCGGGAGAGCCTGGCCGCGCGGCGTGCCTTCCTTCAGGACAAGGAGGGCGGCGACTCCGTTCTGACGCTCTACCTGGAGACCGGTCTGGACAAGGATTACTTTGCCCAACGCCACAGCCCGCACTTTTTTCAAACCCCCAGCAAGCTGGGGCTTGGCGCTGTGCGTACGGGGATCAGGGATGGCGGGGGAGGCTACATCAAGGATCGCGAAACTGTCTTCGCCTACCTCCGGGAATACCTGACGCTTACCACCTTTGAAATCTCCATCCCCTCGCTTCGCGATGCGGACCTCGCGCCTCCAGGCAAGACCGAGCTGATCATCAGCACCTTGATGGATTACGCGCTGGTCAGACACATCGAAGACGAGGGCTGGTATGATGCGTTCAAGGCACTATGCCGGGAGACGATCTGCGCCGTGCTCACAGACTCGGTGTATCCGGGACTGGGTGACAAAATAGACGACGGCTTTGTCTCAAGTCCCCTGACCCTGATGCGGCGCACCGGAAACACTGGCGGAGCCATCACCGGGTGGGCGTTTACCAACAGCGCGATGCCCGCTGTGTCCAGCATGCCGTCCATCGCCAAATCTGTCCGGACACCAATCCCAAGCGTACTTCAGGCTGGGCAGTGGTCTTTCAGCCCTTCAGGAATGCCCGTCTCCATCCTCACTGGAAAACTCGCCGCGGACCGCGCACTGAAAGAACTCAGGCATTAGGCCTACCCGCTGCAAGGTTTGCGCCCAGATAGCCGTGCGAAGCGCTTCATCCCGCGCGGTCAGCAGCGGCTGGGCCTGAAGCGTCAGGTAGAAATACTGGCCGCTGGTTGATGCCAGTTCAGGCGCCGCGCTGAGATAGTACAGCGCTTCGCCGGATATGGCCGGGTCCTTGAGGAAACGCTGGACGATCAGTCGCATCCACGCCCTGTACAGCGGTCCGTTGTTGTTTCCGATGTTGGTTTTGACCCCCCCGGGGTGCATCGTGTTGAATGTGATGCCCGTGCTCCTCAGCCGCTCAGCAAGTTCCGTGACCACGGCAATCTGCGCGATCTTTGACGCCCCATAGGCCCTCAGGCCGATATAGGGGCGTTTTTTCCATTCCAGATCCTGTAGGTTGAGCCCGCCAAAGCGGTGCCCTTCTGAGTTGACTTGGATGACGCGACCTTGTGAGCTGCGGCTGAGCGGGCCTATCAGCAGGGCGGTCAGCAGAAACGGCGCGAGGTGGTTGACCTGGAAAACCATCTCGTTCCCATCCACAGTCATGTGCCGCCTCGTGCAGTGCAGCCCCGCGCTGTTGATGAGCACATCCAGCTTGTCCCATCGCGCATTGATTTGTTCCGCTGCCTTCCTGACATCCTTGAGACGGGAGAAATCCGCGGTCAGGATATGTACCTTCGCGTCATATTCCTTCATCAGCATAGCCTGCACGGCCTGTGCCTTTTCCAGGCTGCGGCTGATCAGCACCAGTTCACAACTACCCTGGGCCAGGCGTTTGGCTGCTTCCAGCCCCACGCCAGAGGTGGCGCCGGAAATCACGCAGACCTTGCCGGCCATTGACGCATCGCTGCGGCGCTGCTCAGCATGGCGGTATTTCAGGAAGGCCATGTCGTCCTTCGTGTACTTGATCATGACGTCCTCACCCGAACTTCCTGCGCATAAACTTGCGGTAGCGTTTGAAAAACCAGGGGATGCCGTTGAAAATGTCGCCCCACAGGTCATAGTAGTCACGCTGTGCGATGATGCGCCCGTCTTCGTGCAGTGTCAGCCGGGTGCATCCATAGATCGGCGTGCTGGGGAATTTTTTGAACATCATGGTCATTTTCCAGTCAAACATGACTTCATTTCCATCCTTGAGGACCGGGCCGATCTCCATCTGCAGCTCTTTGCAGCGTGCGGTCAGGCGTTCGCAAAGCGCCGTGAATCCTTCTATGCCTTCAACCCGCTGGATGGAATCCTGGAAGACAATGTCATCATGATAGTAGGGGAAGATATGCGACCAGTCGGGTTTTCCTTGCGTGTTGTAGGTTCTAGACCACAACAGGCGCACGTTTTCCGCGCTGAGTTCCAGCAGGGGCGACCCATCGGGGGTCCTGGCTGGCTCGCGGACTGATCCTTCTTTCTCCTGCACGGCGATTTCCCCTTATTATTGATTGCGTTGATTCGGATGTGTGTTTTGATGAACGAATTATCTACCGTTGTTCTGTTCTTCAATCGGTCGAGCCCGTGTAGGAGGGCGAAACCTCATGCTTGTCGTTATGTCTCGCCGTTCCAGGTGTTGTCGGGTCTTGGGAGCGCGGTGGATACGCAACGCTGTCGGGATCAAGCAGGAATGTGCAGGCATGGTTCCTCTCGTTGCTGTGTACAAAAAATCGCGCTGAGCATAACAGATGCGGTCATGACGCGTCAATGGGCAGATACACTTGCGCGGTCAAAGCATTATTTCATTGAATAATTGCTTAATGTCATCAGCTAAGAGACTTTGTTTATGATAGGGACTACTTGAAAAGTCAATGGGCAGGAAAGAATAACAGTAAAAATATAAGTTTGTCATCTATTGCTTGGAATGGCAACTCAAAAAAGCTGCTGGACATTAAAAACAACAGGCGGCCGAACGAGCGGTAAAGAAAGCCGGTCAGTTGATGTCTAGGGTACCCAGATAAGCGTTGACAGAAGCATAATATCTTCGCAGAAAATTTTTGGCCGAAGCCATCATGAAGACCTGGTAATTCTTGCCTTTGGAACGCTTTTTTACCGCGTACTGGTAGATTAATTCCTCGGCGGGAGAAAACATATCAATCACTTTTTGGACGACAGCGCCGTTGCGATCTTGGCCGCGAGCGCTACGTTATTGTATACCAACCGGATATTGGACTTCAGCGAGTCCCCGCCGGTCAGTTCCACCACGCGGGCGAGCAGGAAAGGGGTGACGTCCTTGCCGCTGATGCCCTTGGCATTGGCGTCGTCAAGCGCTTTGCTGATGGACTTATCGATCACATCCTTCGGCATTTCGTATGCCTCGGGGATCGGGTTGGTGATCAGCATGCCGCCCGGGAAACCGAGCCCTCGCTGCGCCAGGATGGCCCCGGCGATCTCCTCGGGCGTATCCGCCCTGCCAGGCACGCGGAAACCGCTGCGGCTGGTATAGAAGGCAGGCAGCTCGTCCGTTTGGTACCCGATCACCGGCACACCCTTGGTCTCAAGATATTCCAGCGTTAGCCCCAGGTCGAGGATGCTTTTTGCGCCGGCGCAGACGACCGCGACGGGCGTTACGGCCAGCTCTTCAAGGTCGGCGGAGATGTCCATGTTGGTCTCAGCCCCGCGGTGCACGCCCCCGATCCCGCCGGTGGCGAAGACCCTGATCCCCGCCAGCGCGGCGATGATCATGGTGGCCGCGACCGTGGTCGCGCCGTCCTCCTGCCTGGAGACGACCATCGGCATGTCCCTCCGGCTGACCTTCCTGATCTTCTGCCCGGCTTTGCCCAGATACTCGATCTGCTCGCCGGTCAGCCCGGCGCAAAGCCTGCCGCCGATGACCGC
>MTKZ01018499.1_pt1 | contig 12900 bp, 8 predicted proteins | sample 1042781 | NCBI WGS metagenome assembly MTKZ01 (sample SAMN06212207, study PRJNA360539) | anaerobic digester metagenome | biome: Wastewater treatment plant; material: sludge; isolation source: anaerobic digester fed with sludge from wastewater treatment plant | place: Denmark: WWTP Viborg ...
AGAGTGACGAAAAGCGCCGTTTTGCGGCGCTTTTAGCGCTCGCTTCGGGTCGCCTCCGGACCCTCGTTCTGGTATACTCACGCAGGCAGGCGCAGCCTGCCCCCCACGACGTCGCCCAACCCCTCGGCCACTGTGAGGTCGTGTGAAGAAGTCCGATTACGACGCGCAGGACATCCAGGTCCTCGAGGGCCTCGAACCGGTCCGTGAACGCCCCGGCATGTACATCGGCTCCACCGGGCCGCGAGGCCTGCACCACCTCGTGTACGAGGTCGTGGACAACTCGGTGGACGAGGCTCTGGCCGGACACTGCTCCGGCATCGTCGTCACCATCAACCCGGACAACTCCATCACGGTGAGCGACGACGGTCGCGGCATCCCCGTGGGGATGATGGAGAAGTACGACAAGCCCGCCGCGACCATCGTACTGACCATGTTGCACGCCGGCGGCAAGTTCGGCGGCGCCGGCTACAAGGTGTCCGGCGGTCTGCACGGCGTCGGCGTGTCGGTCGTCAACGCGCTCAGCGAGTGGCTCGAGCTCGACATCTACCGGGACGGCTACCACTGGTACCAGCGTTTCGAGCGCGGCACCCCGGTCACCGACCTGGTCAAGAAGGAGAAGCTCGGCAAGCGCGCCCCCACGGGCAACACGGTCTCGTTCCTCGCGGACGCGGACATCTTCGACGAGGTCGAGTACGACTACCGCGTGCTCGCCCAGCGGCTGCGGGAGACGGCTTTCCTCACCAGGGGGCTCAGCATCTCGCTGAACGACGAACGCGCCGACGGCGAGAGTGTCACCTTCAAGTACGACGGCGGCATCCGGGACTTCGTGAGGTACATCAACCGCGACAAGGACGCCATCCACCGCAGCATCATCTACTTCGAGAACGAGACCCCCGACGGCGCGGCCGAGATCGCCATGCAGTGGAACTCGTCGTACAACGAGTCGGTGTTCACGTTCGCCAACAACATCAACACGACCGAGGGCGGCACGCACCTCTCCGGTTTCCGCTCCGCGCTCACCCGCACCGTCAACGATTACGCGCGGCAGAAGAACCTGCTCAAGGAGAAGGACGAGAACCTCACCGGCGAGGACATGCGTGAGGGACTCACGGCGCTCGTCTCCGTCAAGCTCAAGAACCCGCAGTTCGAGGGCCAGACGAAGACCAAGCTCGGCAACACCGAGATCAGCTCGCTGGTCGCGACCACGGTCAACGCCAAGCTGTCCGAGTTCCTCGAGGAGAACCCAAGCGAGGCGCGGCAGATCGTCGAGAAGGCGATCAACGCGGCGCGGGCGCGGAGCGCGGCCCGCAAGGCGCGCGACCTCACGCGCCGCAAGGGCCTGCTCGAGGGCAGCACGCTGCCGGGCAAACTGGCCGACTGCTCCATCAGGGACGCCGCGCTGAGCGAGCTGTACCTGGTCGAGGGCGATTCGGCCGGCGGCTCCGCCAAACAGGCGCGCGACCGGTCGTTCCAGGCCATCCTGCCGCTGCGCGGCAAGATCATCAACGTCGAGAAGGCGCGCATCGACAAGATCCTCCAGAACCAGGAGATCCTCACGATGATCAGCGCCATCGGGGCCGGCATCGGCGAGGAGTTCGCCGTCGAGCAGGCGCGCTACCACAAGATCATCATCATGACCGACGCCGACGTGGACGGCTCGCACATCAGGACGCTCATCCTCACCTTCCTCTTCCGACACATGAAACCGCTGGTCGAGGCCGGCTACGTCTATATCGCCCAGCCGCCGCTCTACCGCCTCAAGCAGGGCAACCAGGAGCAGTACATCCACAAGGAGGCGCAGCTCGAGGAGATCCTGCTGCGCGGCCGGCTCGAGCAGATCCGCGTCGACAACACCGACACGGGCTTCACGTTCAGCGAGGCCAAGTACCAGCGCTTCCTCAAGCTCTTCGGCGAGTACGACGGCTGGGTCAAGAAGCTCAAGAGCCAGTGGGGGGGCGACCTCATCGACTGGCTCAAGAACGGGCCGATCGTCGAGGCCGACATCGCCGGCTTCCCGGAGCTGCTGGCGGCGCTGCGCGAGGACATCGACAAGCGCTACGTCATCGACGTCCTCGACGTCGACGACGAGGAGCGGGCGGCCGACGTGCGCCTGGTCGAGCGGCGCACGGGGCTGGCCGCGAACCTGAGGATCCCGTTCGCGGCCCTCTCCGGGCGCGAGTTCCAGGCGCTGAAGAAGGTCCACGCCCGCGTCCGGGAGCTGGTCGGATGCCCGCCGTTCACGCTCCGCCTCGGCAACCGCAAGGCCGAGGCCACGAGTTATGAGGAGCTGCGCGTGCAGATCGTCGAGCTCACCAAGGAGGGCATCCAGCTGCAGCGCTTCAAGGGCCTCGGCGAGATGAACCCGGAGCAGCTCTGGGACACCACCATGAACCCCATGACGCGCACGCTGATGCTCGTCTCCATGGAGGACGCGCAGGCCGCCGACGAGGTCTTCACGATGCTGATGGGCGACAAGGTCGAGCCGCGGCGCGAGTTCATCGAGAAGAACGCGAAGGAGGTGCGGTTCCTCGATGTCTGACTCGTTGCAGACGCTGGAGGGCAAGATCGAGCCCGTCGAGCTCGAAGACGAGATGCGCTCGTCGTTCATCGACTATGCGATGAGCGTCCTCACCGACCGCGCCCTCCCCGACGTCCGCGACGGTCTCAAGCCCAGCCAGCGCCGCATCCTCGTGGCGATGAACGACCTCGGCCTCGCCCCCAACAAGCAGCACCGCAAGTGCGCCAAGATCGCCGGCGATACGAGCGGCAACTACCACCCCCACGGCGAGGCCGTCATCTACCCCACCCTGGTGCGCATGGCGCAGGACTTCAACATGCGCTACCCGCTGGTCGACGGCCAGGGCAACTTCGGCTCGGTGGAGGGCGACTCGCCCGCGGCCATGCGCTACACGGAGGCCCGCTTCAGCAAGATCGCCGTGGAGATGCTGCGCGACATCGACGCCAACACGGTCGAGTGGATGCCCAACTACGACGAGACGCGACGCGAGCCCGTGGTGTTGCCGAGCCGCATGCCGAACCTCATGGTCAACGGCGCGGCCGGCATCGCGGTCGGCATGGCGACCAACATCCCGCCGCACAACCTCGGCGAGGTGGTCGACGCCGTGGAGCATCTCATCGACCACCCTGGGGCCGACGCCGACGCCCTCATGCGGTTCATCAAGGGGCCGGACTTCCCCACCGGCGGGGTCATCCTCGGCACCGCCGGGTTCAAGGAGGCGTACCGCACCGGGCGCGGACGCATCCGCGTACGCGCCAAGGCGCACACCGAGCAGCTCAAGGGGGGCAAGAGCGCCATCGTGGTCACCGAGCTGCCCTACCAGGTCAACCGCGCCGCCCTCATCGAGAGCATCGTCGACCTGGTCAAGGCGAAGAAGATCACCGAGATCAGCGATCTGCGTAACGAGTCAGACCGCGCCGGCATGCGTCTGGTCATCGAGCTCAAGCGGGACGCCGTCCCCGTGGTGGTGCTCAACAAGCTCTACAAGCACACCCAGATGCAGACCACCTTCGGGGTCATCAACATCGCCCTCGTGGGCGGGGTGCCGCGCACGCTCACCCTGCCGGAGATGCTCCAGGCGTACATCGCCTTCCAGAAGGAGATCGTCGTCCGGCGGACCAAGTTCGAGCTGGACAAGGCCGAGACCAGGGCGCACATCCTCGAGGGCCTCCTGGTCGCCCTCGACAACCTGGACCAGGTCATCAGCATCATCCGCCGGGCGGCCGACGCCGACACGGCGCGCGAGGCGCTCATGGACACCTTCGAGCTCACGCGCCCGCAGGCGCAGGCCATCCTCGACCTGCGCCTCCATCGGCTCACCGGGCTCGAGCGCGACAAGGTCAAGGAGGAGCACGCCGGCCTGCTGGCGCGGATCAAGGAGCTGCGCGAGCTGCTCGGCGACGAATCCGCCATCTACGGCGTCATCAAGAGCGAGCTGCTCGAGGTCAAGCGCCTGTACAACGACGACCGCCGCACCGAGGTCGTGCCCGACGAAGGCGAGATCGATCTCGAGGACCTCATCGCCGAGGAGCAGATGGCGATCACCATCACCAAGACCGGCTACGTCAAACGCATCCCGGTGGCCACCTACCGGCAGCAGAAGCGCGGCGGTATCGGCGTGGCCGGCATGGAGCTCAAGGAAGAGGACGAGGTCGACCACCTCTTCATCACGAGCACGCACAACTACCTGCTGTTCTTCACCAGCGTCGGCAAGGTGTACCGTCTCAAGGTGCACGAGCTTCCGCTCGCCGGCCGCAACGCCAAGGGGAAGCACATCGTCAACCTTCTGCCGCTGCGGCAGGAGGAGAAGATCTGCGCGGTCATCAACACGCGCAACTTCGACGTCACCGAGGGCAGGTACCTCGTCTTCGGCACGAAGCTCGGCGTGGTCAAGAAGACCCTGTTCGCCAGCTACAACACGCCGCGCAAGAGCGACGGCATCATCGCCATCGACATCCGTGAGGGAGACGAGCTGCTCGCGGTGCGCCACACCTCCGGGGACGACGACGTCATGATGGTCAGTCGCCTGGGCCAGGCCATCCGCTTCCACGAGAGCGACGTCCGGCCCATGGGCCGGAGCGCCTCCGGCGTGCGCGGCATGAAGCTGCGCAGGGGCGACGAGGTGATCAGCATGGACGTCGCCCGCGACGACAGCGACCTGTTCGTCGTCACCGAGAACGGGTTCGGCAAGCGCACGCCCATCAGCGAGTATCGCATCACCGGCCGCGGCGGCATCGGCGTGCGCACCATCGCGCTCACCGACCGCAAGGGCTACCTCGTCGGCGTCAAGGTCGTGCGCGACAACCACGAGATCATGCTGCAGAGCCGCGACGGCGTGGTGATCCGCGTGCGCGCGGACGGCATCAGCCGGCACGGTCGCGCCACGCAGGGCGTCAGGGTGATGAACATGCGCGAGGGCGACGTCGTCAGCGCCATCGCCCGCATGGTCGTGAGCGAGAGCGGCGCCACCGACGAGGAGATCGACGCCGATTAGCCTCGCGCGGGGCCGCGGGCGGCACCCTCGAGGTGCCGGCTGCGGCGCGCCCGCACCAGAATGCCGCCGAGCCCGCCGGCCCGGATCGCCTCCAGGACGCCCGCATACTCGTCGGCGACGAACGCATGCCACTCGGCGCCGAAGTCCCGCACGATCGCCGCGCGCCTGGCGGCGATGCGCTCGCTGAGACGCCGGTACCAGAGCACGAACTCCGGCCGCAGGTCGTATACACGGACGGAGGTCCACCCGGAGGCGGCGAGGGTCGTCGGCAGCTCCCGCGGTCGCAGCGGGCGCCACCGACCGCGGCCCAGACCGCCCCGGAAGGCGCCCGCCCGGTCGTCCTCCGGGGCGGAGTACTCGAGGAGGCGCAGCTCGGCGTCGGGCGCGGCGAGCATCGCCAGCTCGCGGAAAGCGGCCGCCTGGTCGCCGACCGCGTAGATCGCCGTCATGGCGTAGATGAGGTCGAACGGGCCGGCCAGGACCCGGCCGGCCGCCTGCAGGTCGCCCTCGACCACCGTCACCTCGGGATGCCGCTCCCGTGCCAGTCGTGCGGTCGCCGGATCGACCTCGANNCGGCGGGCCGGGGAGGCCGACAGCCCGGCGAAGAGCAGGCGGTTGGCCTCCTCTTCGCCGGGGTGGGCGTAGTCGCCGTCGCGGACCAGCGCGAGCAGCCGCTTGCCGGTGGCGTTGTCCATCGCCGTGGGCGGGTCCGCCGGCGCGTCGCCCCGGCCTGCCGGCGCCGACGTGGCCCGCCCGGTCGTCACAGGGCTCCGCTCGCGCGTCTGGTCACAGGAGTCCGTGCAGACGCTCCAGCAACGGGTCGAACTCCGGCCCCTTGAAGCAGTAGCCCATGTCCGTGAACTGCTCGCGCAACGCCTTGACCTCGGCGGCCACGCCGCGGCCCTCGAGGATGACGGCGCCCATGAGGTGCGCGACCTGGGCGAACTCGGCCGGCCCCATGCCGAACCGCGTCATCTCGGCGACGCCGAGGCGCAGCGCGCCGGCGGCGGTGAAGCCCTCCTCGTCCGGCGCCGCCTGGTAGTTCACGATGATCCCGCTGTCCTCCAGGCGGCCGGCCATCTCCGGCCCCCGGCCGTAACCGACCCGCACGACCACCTGGTGGGTCTCGGTGTACTGCACGGCGGGATCACCGGCCACGTCGAGGCCGGCGTCGTGCAGCGCCACGGCGAACGCCTTGGCGTTGGCGGTCACTGCCCGCTGCCAGGCGTCCTTGAAGTGGTTCATCTCGAACGCCGCCATGAGCAGGCCGAGCAGCGTGCCCAGGTGGTGGTTGCTGACCGAGCCCGGGAAGGTCCGGCGCTCGATCGCCTCCCACAGGTCGTACTTCTCGTCGGTCTCGACCCAGCGGGTTGCGACGATGCCGCGCTGGGTGCCGAAGAACGTCTTGTGGGTGGAGCCGGTGACGACGTCGGCGCCCTCCGCGAACGGCTCCTGGAAGTGCGGGCCCACGAGTCCCAGCACGTGGGCCATGTCGTACATGAGCACGGCCGGGATCCCCGATGACTCCAGGAACTGCCTGACTTCGCGGACCGGCTCCGGGTGCAGCACCATGCTCTTGCCGAGGATGATCAGCTCGGGGCGCTCCTCCTCGATGACCCGGAGGAGCGCGGGCACGTCCGCCTTGTACGGGTTCTCGTGGAGGACCGGGATGTCGACCACGGCCGGGAGCTCGGTGCGGGGGTCGCGAGCGACGTAGTCCCTCAGGGCTCCCATGGGCTGCGCGCTCAAGTGGCCGCCCTTGCCGATGTGGTTGTTGACGACCTTGGCGATGCGGCGCGGCTCCGCCCGGCGGTCGGCCCGGTTGAGGTAGTCGACCAGCGCGCTGAACACGGCGGCGTTGGCCATCTGGCCGCTCACCGTGCGTGTCTCCACCTCAGGGCAGCCGAGATAGGCACGGAGTTCGGCGACCAGGAGCCGCTCGACCTCGTGGATGAACCCGGTCCCCTGGTAGTAGAAGACGTCGGCATCGTAGAACGCCTCGGTCTTGCGATGCTCCGCGTAACGACCGGAGGGGTCGGTGACGCTGAGCAGCCGGACGGCCGGGGAGGCCGTCATCTCGCTGGGGATGAGGTCGATGCACGCGGTCTGACGCCACACATGGTTCGTGATCGCCTTGTCGAGGAGACGCAGCGCCTTCTCGCCGCCCTCGCCGCCCTCGAGCTCGGTGAGCTGCGGCGTGTGGTCCCAGATGATGGCCCGGGCGCAGGGGGGCGCGTCGCTGCGCAGGTGGTGCGGGACGACCAGCCCCGGGAGCCGCCGGCCGCGGACGTCGATCTCGACCTCGTCGTCTTCGAGGACGCGGCTGTCGAGATAGGCCAGCGCGATGGAGCGCAGCTCGTGCTCCTCGGTCTGGAGGGAACAGAGCCCCTCGCCCTCCACGCCCCAGTACGGCACCGCCGTGCCGCTCGTCACCCAGCCGAGGAAGGCGTCCTCGCCGAGGCGTGCGTCGTCCCCGGCGTACACGGGCGCGCCTTCCCGCGCGACGCCGCGGCCGGTCACGGCCACCGGCCGTGTGAGCCGCGGCAGGTCCTCGAGGAGCGAGTAGTCGCGTTGGAGGATGCGGGCGTAGGCGCGCTGCTGCCGCTCGAGCGCGGTCCGGCCGATGAAGTCGCCCTTGCGCGGAGAGAAGCTGACCGCGAAGGCCGCCGGAGGGCAGCTGAAGATGGGGATCTCGGCGCCGTCCGGGGCCGACCCGAGCTCGTGCCCGTACAGAGGCAGGCCTGCCTCGAGACGCAGCGTGTCGCGGGCGCCGAGCCCGACGGGCGTGGCGCCCGCGTCGACCAGGGCGTCCCAGAGCGCCGGCCCGTCGGACGCGGCCACGAAGAGCTCGAAGGCGATGGGCTCCCCCGTGTAGCCGGTGCGGACGATGCGTGTCTCCACGAGCCGCCCGTCTCGCGGCAGCCGCAGGGTGGCGATGCTCAGCTCGTTGCGCAAGGGTTCCGGGAGTCGCCCTTCCTCGAGGAGGCTCCCCAGGATCTCCCGCGTCGCCTTGCCCTGCAGCGCGACCATGGCGACCTCGCCGGTCACGTCGCTCATCTCGACTTCGGGGAAGTGGGCGAGCCCGTCGCGGAAGTGCTGCCAGTCGCTGAGCCGGTTGGAGGCATTGACGACCAGGGTGTACTCCCCGTCCACGAAGCGGTAGAGGTAGGCGTCGTCGAGCGCACCGCCGGTGGGCGTGGGGACCATCGTGTACTGGGCCTGGAGGAGGTCGAGCGCCTCGGCGTTGTTGGTGAGCACGTGCTGGAGGAAGGCAACGGCGCCGGGGCCGCGGAACACGAAACGGCCCATGTGTGAGACGTCGAACAGGCCCGCGCCGCGGCGCGTGGCGAGGTGCTCGGCCAGGATTCCGCCGGAGTACTGGAGCGGCATCTCCCAGCCGCCGAAGTCCACCATCCTGGCGCCGGCGGCGACGTGCTGCGCGTGGAACGGGGTGCGTAGCAGCCGGTCGCCGCCCATGGTCTCAACGGTCATTGCGCCCACTCCTTCAGTCGGCCGAGCCCCTCACGGATCAACGCGGTGCTGATACCGGAGTAGGCGATGCGTACGTAGCGGCGTTGCTCACCGGGGAGGGCGCGGCCGAAGTGCTGACGGGTACAGAAGCTGACCCCCGTCTGCTCCAGCACCGTGCGTCGCAGATCCTCGTAACCGGCGAGCCCCTTGCGATCCATCAGCTCCGTCACGTCGGGATACAGGTAGAAGGTCGCCTCCGGCCGGTAGCAGGAGACGCCGGGGATGTCGTTGAGCAGGTCGACGGCCACGTTGCGCCGCTCCTCGAGCGTGCGGACGATCTCGCGCGCCCCGGATTGGTCGCCGGTGAGCGCCTCGACGCCGGCCCACTGGGTGAAGTGGGAGGTGCACGACTCCTGGTTCACGTTGAGGGTGGCGATGTGGGCGATCACGTCCTCGGGACCGATCGCGGCGCCGAGGCGCCATCCTGTCATCGCGTACTTCTTGCTGAAGGTGTACAGGATGACGGTGCGCTCGGCCATGCCGGGCAGGGCTGCGATCGACCGGCTCCGCCCTGAGTAGCGCACGTCCCAGTAGGCCTCGTCGGAGAGTACGCGGAGATCGTGCCGCAGGCACAGGTCGGCCAGCGCCTCGATCTCCTCGTCGGAGCTCTCCGCGCCCGTCGGGTTGTGGAGGTTGTTGTAGATGAGCAGCTTCGTGCGCGGCGTGACGGCCGCCTCCACGGCTTCGAAATCGAGGAGGAAGTCGTCCCGTCCGGGCACGAACCCATAGGGCTTCGCGACGCCGCCGAGGAACTCGATCTGGCTCTCGTAGATCGGGAACCCCGGATTGGGGTAGAGGACCTCGTCCCCGGGGTCCATCAGGGCGAGGAGGAACTTCCCGATCACCGGCTTGCCACCAGGTTGCACGGCGACGTTCGCCGGCCCGCAGGCGACGCCGCGGGTCGCGGCGATCTCCGCCGCCAGCGCCTCACGCAGCTCGGGGATGCCGGCGTTGGGGCAGTAGCCGGTCTTGCCCGCGCGCACGGCGCGGAACGCGGCCTCGACCACGTTCTCCGGGGTCGGCAGGTCCATGTCGCCGAGGTGGAAGGGATAGACCGTGTTGCCGAGGCCCTTCCAGGCCGCCGCCTCGGCGGAGACGGCGAACGCGGTCTCGGTCCCAAGGTGGCTGATGCGCTCGGCCATCGGGGTCGTCCCTGGCTCGCTCATGCTGCTCATCCCCCATGCATCGATGGACAGGGTGTCGTCCGCACCGCCCTGCCCGTGGCGACGTCGNNGGCGGTCCCGGACTCCCGGCACTGTAGCATCGCGCTTCCGCCGGCCGCAACGCCGGGCACGTCTCCGGGCCGCGACAGTCGCATCGACCGCGCCGGTTGGGTAGACTGCGGGGCCGTGAGCGACCAGCCAGACAAGCCGCGGCGTCGGCCGCGCGTCTTCAGCGGCACGCAGCCGAGCGGCACCCCGCATCTCGGCAACTACCTCGGCGCGTTCCGCAACTACACGGCCATGCAGGAGACGCACGACTGCGTCTACTGTGTGGTCGACCTCCACGCCATCACCGTCCGCCAGACGCGGGCCGAACTGCGGCGCAACACCATCGAGCTGGCCAATACGTTCCTGGCCTCGGGCGTGGACCCCGAGCGCTCCATCGTCATCGTACAGAGCCACGTGCCGGCGCACAGTGAGCTGATGTGGATCCTCAACACCATCACGTATATGGGCGAGCTGCGCCGCATGACGCAGTTCAAGGACAAGACGGCCGGCGCCGAGGGGGAGAGCATCGGTGTCGGGATCTTCGATTATCCGGTCCTCATGGCGGCGGACATCCTGCTCTACCAGGCCGATGCGGTGCCCGTCGGAGAGGATCAGAAGCAGCACGTGGAGCTCACGCGCGATCTCGCGGAGCGGTTCAACAACGCCTTCGGCAGGGCCTTCGTCGTGCCGGAGCCGATCATCCGGACGGAGGGCGCGCGCGTCATGGGCCTCGACGACCCCACCCGGAAGATGAGCAAGAGCGCCGGCTCCGCGGGCAACTACATCGCCTTGATGGACCCGCCGGACGTGATCCGTCGCAAGATCAGGCGAGCTGTGACGGATTCCGGCACCGAGGTCCGCGGCGGTCCGGACAAACCGGCCCTCACCAACCTGCTCGACATCTACAGCGTGCTCGCCGGTGAACCCGTCCTGTCCGTCGAGGAGCGCTACGCCGGCAGAGGCTATGCGGAGTTCAAGACCGACCTCGCGGAGGTCGTCATCCGCGCGCTGGCGCCGTTTCAGGAGCGGATGCGCGAGCTGGAGGCCGACAAGGGCTACACGCTCGAGGTGCTCAGGAACGGAGCCGAGCGCGCCGAGGCGATCGCGTCGCGCACGCTCGCGAAGGTCCGCGAACGCGTCGGGCTCGTGCCGCGGCCGTAGGCGACTGCGGCCCGGCCGCGCTCGTCAGCGACGCGGCCTCCCGGTAGACTGGCGTCGGCAACGTCCCCTCATGGAGGCGCAATGATCTCCAACGACCTCATGCGTCGTCGCAACGCCGGCGACCTGATCGATCACGTCGTCGACGTCATGATCTCCGTTGAGACGATGAAGGAGCGCAGCGCGAAGCTGCTCGGAGCCGAGTTCCCGCTCGTGTTGTGGCAGGGCAACGGCCGCATCGTCGCGTCGGACGACGTCGCCGTCTCGCTTCTCGTGCGCGGCGTGCGCGTCGACCTCACCTGGGAGCGGCTGGCGGGCACCTGGAGCCGGTTCCTCTCCAACCACACGCTGACCGTGGACGAGCTCGGCGGCGCGGCGGACGGCGTGGGCATCGTGAGCCTGTTCGCCTTCATACAGGGCCACGGCGTGTCGGTGCTCGACACCGAGGGCCTGCTCGTGTTCGACGAGGTCCGGGGCACGCCCGTGCACCAGTACGCCGACATGTCGCGGCCCACCTCGTGGGCGCCGTGGCGGCGTCGGATCCACGCGGACTGAACGTGTCCGCGCGAAGGGCCGGGGCGGCGCGCCGCCCCGGCCCTTCGCCGTTCCCGGGAGAGCCCGGAGTGTCCGTGACGGCGTCGCTCGCGCCTCAGTTGGCTGCGGCGACGTCCTTGCGGAACACCGGCATGTTGCGCACGCCCATCTCGGCGATGAACGCGTCGCGCACGTCCCGGGTGAGCTCTTCCGGGCAGATCATGCCCTTCTGGGTGATCCTGCCCTCGACGATGAACTCGGCGTAGATGCTCGCCGGCGTGCTGGTGCCGTAGCTGACGCAGGTGGCGCCGGGGATCTGGCCGTTGACCCACTTGATGTCAGGCGGATAGATGTAGTAGCCGATCGTGGCCGGCTTGCCGTTCTTCTCGCCGATGCAGTCGACCGTGACCACGCCGAAGTCGGTGATCTCACCGGCGAGGGCGAGTCTGGCGAGCTCGTCGGCCGGCGGGTTCGGCTCCAGGGTGGCAACGAACACGTCGATGGGCCGGATCTCACTGCCGTCCTTGAGCTTGACGGGGTATTTGCTCGTCATGCCGGAGGCGACGAGCGCGTGGTCGGCGTCCAGCCCGGCCTCGTCGCCGCCCATCTTGAAGTCGACGTAACGCAGGCCCTTCTCGCCCAGCGCTTTGGGCAGCGTGCGCGGCAGGGTGGTGACCTCTTCGTGGTCGTGGGCGATGACGGTGCCGAGTCCGAACGGCTCCGGGAACGGGTACTGCTCGCGGCGCCCGAAGATCTCGACGCGCTTGAACTCGCCGTCCTCGTAGACGAGCGGCGGCTGCGCGCAGTCGATGTAGTAGGTCTCCTGCGACCACACCTGCAGCGGGACCGGGGAGTCGAAGAGGGCGTAGTCCTTGATCCGGATCTCGAAGCACTTGTCGAGGTCCTCGTAACCGTTGGCGGCGAACGTGTTGGTGACGCCCGGGTCCATCCCGGTGCTGAGGAGCGCGAGTTGACCCTGCTTCTCGAACTCAGGGGCCAGGGTCATCTGGTCGACATACGCCTCGTCGATGGTCTGGGTGCGCGTCTGGCCCTGCGCCATGTCCTGGTAGGCGGCGCCGCACTTGAGACACGCCCTCATGATCCCCTTGTTGAACTCGGGGATGACAGCGTTGACGACGAGCTTGCAGCCCTCACCGGCATTGGCGACCATGTCGCTGTCGCCGGCGTCGATGAACTGCGGGCGCGCCTTGCCGTTGCCGACCTGACCGGCGACGAACGCGGCGCGGCCCTCGTCGTAGTCGGCGACCACGATCTCCGTGACGGCCGGGTTGCGTCCGAGGTTCCAGGTGATGACCTGGCCCTGCATACCTGCACCGACGATAAGGACCTTCATCGCGGCCCCCTCCTTCCCTGTGGCCGCGCCCGGACGGGCGCGTGCGTCTCCCCTGCAGCCGTGGTTGTACCACGAAGGGGGGAGATAGACAAGTAATCAG
>MTKZ01114808.1_pt1 | contig 12900 bp, 11 predicted proteins | sample 1042781 | NCBI WGS metagenome assembly MTKZ01 (sample SAMN06212207, study PRJNA360539) | anaerobic digester metagenome | biome: Wastewater treatment plant; material: sludge; isolation source: anaerobic digester fed with sludge from wastewater treatment plant | place: Denmark: WWTP Viborg ...
AAGAAAGAAAAATACTTTTAGATTTGGCGCGTTCTTCCATAAAAGGGGATTTGCCTGATTTGGAGATTATAGAACAAACCGTTTCCGAAAATCTGAAAAAACCGAAAGGCGTGTTTGTAACTTTGACCGAGAACGGAGAGTTAAGGGGATGTATCGGAAATATAGTGCCTGTTGAGCCGTTATATAAGGCGGTGATAAGTTGCGCAAGAGACGCCGCGTATAGCGATTGGAGATTTCCGCCCGTTCGGGAATACGAGATTGATCTTTTAAAAATTGAAATTTCCGTGCTTTCCGATCTTACACCGCTTGAATATTCTACGGTTGAAGATTTACTTGGAAAGCTGGATGAAAGCTTGGGGGTGGTAATTGAAAAGGAGGCGCATAGAGCCACCTTTCTTCCTCAGGTTTGGGAGGAGCTTCCGAAAAAGGAAGATTTTTTGAGTCATTTGTGTGTTAAAGCCGGGCTCAGTCCTGACGAGTGGAAAAGCGGAAAATTGAAAATTTCGGTTTATACGGTTGAGAAGTTTAGCGAAGAATGAGGAGTAAAGATGTGAAAATACTCTTTCCATAAAGTAGAGATTAAAGAGCAAAAAAATAATAAAACGATTATGTTTGTGAATTTTCTGTTTCTCATTAGCTTGCATTGACCATGTAAGAATATCTAGAAGTATAGTAATTTAATCCGATTGTAGAAGAAATTTAGAAAATTACATATAATTTTAAATATGTTTGCTTATCTGGTTAAGTTTTTTTTCGGTGTAATAATACTTCTTTTATCCACTCAAATCTTTGTTCGTCTATCCGTAAAGTTGTCTAAGGCGTTTAGAATATCTCCCCTAGTAATTGGGATGGTAGTGGTTTCATTCGGAACCACACTTCCGGAACTTTCAGTTTCAATTACTTCCTCTACTACCGGAAACTTGGGATTAGCATCAGGTACAATAATGGGATCTACAATAGTAAATTTTTTTCTGGTCCTCCCGGCGGCAATTTTACTTGGGGACAATCTGCGCATTGGTACTACCAAAACACAGAGAAGTGGTTTAGTGCTTCTTTTTTCGGTTGTTTTATTTTTATCTCTTCAGAAGCTAGGAATAAACCATTACGTGTCGGGAGCGTTATTAATACTTGGGGTGATTGGATCAAATATTTTGGAATATAAATGGGGGGTTATTGGAAGAGTTCAGGAAGATAAACCAGTTATAGATTTATTTAAAAAAGAAAAAGCCACCCCGGATCTTATTTTAGGCATTGTATTTTCGGTTGCGGCAGTAACCTTAGGAGGCCTTTTGATAGTAACGGCAATGGAAGATCTTTCTGCTATATCCGGGTACTCCACTACAGTGTTGGGACTTACATTAGCCGGTATTGCAACTTCTCTGCCCGATTTATTTACGGCTGTTTCCAGTCAGAAAAAAGATGAAGATAAACTTACCATAGGACATATTATAGGAGGTAGCATATACAACCTTTTATTTATAGGGGGTGTTACAAATATTGTTGGAGGTACTATAGATATAAGTATTACAGAGACCGCTTTCTTGATAGGAGCCGTCGCTATATTTCTCTTGATACTTAGGTTTTATAAAGGGCGGGATATTCCAAAATGGATAGGTATTGCTCTACTTTTAATGTTCTTCATTTATATTTACGCTGTTTCCTTATGTCTAAAGACTTTTTAGAGGAAGGAAAAAATCCCGGACTCGGAACAAGAGATTTACATAAAAGAGGCTTCACCGGCAAGGGTGTTAAAGTGACAATAATTGATCAGAAATTGAGGCTGACTCATATAGAATATAAAGATCGGATTGAGAGGTACATTGAGTCTGAGAATATTGACGAGCATCCGTCAATGCACGGATCTGCTGTAAGTAGTTTATTGTGCGGAGCCGATTGCGGGGTCGCTCCCGAAGTTTCCTTGTATTATTTTGCAAATAAATCGGGCCGCTCGTTTAAAGCAATTTCAAACTCTTTGAACGGAATAATTAGGTTTAATTTGGAAAAATCTTTAAAAGAACGGATAAGGGTCGTAAGTATATCTATAGGTTATAAAAACGGTGTTGAGGAAGAAGGTTTGATAGATTTTAAGAATAGTGTTGATAAAGCTCTTAGGAGCGGTATTTTTGTTTTTTATATCACCAATCGTCACCTGAACTTTATAGGGGGCGGTTCCGATACCGATAAAGACGACCCGCTTACGTATAAGCCCGCTTTGTATTTGAATGGCAGGGTAAGAAAAGACTCTATCATTGTTCCTACAGATTACCGGGCGTATGCCGATTATAGAGATGATATTTCATATATTTATGAAGAAAAGGGTGGTATGAGCTGGGCGGAACCTTATTTGGCGGGGTTGGCAGCCCTGTGTCTACAGAAGAATGATGTGTTGAATTTTCCCGATTTTATGGAAATTGCAAAAAAGACTGTTGCTCATACAAAAGATGGGGTTGGTATTATTAATCCCGGAGGTATTGTTGATTCGATCTGATTTTTAAAATACATTTTAGTTTTTCAAAATGGTCGCAGAGTAATGAAAGATTTCATTGGTACTTCTAATCTCCATTGTTGTAAACCTCGTATTGAACAGGCTTTGATGATACTATACATATAGTATCCCAATGAAAATAATGAAGAATAGAAAAATCTTGATAGTTCTACTTGTGTTTATCTTAGTATCTGCAGTCGTAGCTGTTTTCCTAATGAAAAACCCGCATAAACAAACCGTTGTTGAAAATGTGTCGAGTAAGCAACCGGAAGTAAGTACAACTATAGCTGTTGATTTCAATGGTGATGGTGTTAGTGAAAAAGTTAATGTAGTGGAAGTGCAGGATAACCTTATTAATATTGAAGTTTATGATAACAACGGGAAGAAGATCGCTACTTTATGGGATGGGATGTCCTTATACCCCACAACTTTGTATAAAGTTATTAATCTGAATACAAAAAGCCAGAAACAGTATCTTCAGTGGAATATGGCGACAGGTCCACACCAAGTTGAAACGGTGTTTTTAACCATTGTTGGCGATAAAATTCACCCGATATATAGCAGTGATTTTGAAAAGAAAGTACTATACTCGCCATTTTATACATCAAGAGGAGAGATAGTCGTAGGTGATGCGAACAATGATGGGCTTAGTGAGGTAATAGAGAGTATAGATGAGTATCCTGTGAATGCCCCACGTTTAGAGGATCCTAATATTGAAAAAATGATAAGAGATGAATTTTCGAAAAATGGTGTTGACGAGCAGAATATTCAAAACTATATAAAAATCGTTACTCGTGAGAACTATGGCAAAGGGAGGGGAAGGAAAGTTATCATGGCAGTCCACAGTTTTGTTGATGCAAACGTACCGTTTTTCAGAAAGCTTCCAGCCGATGAGTATGAAAAAATTGCGGGACCTTTGATAGCGGCGTCAATTGATATAGCGAAGAAGCAACAAGAGGAGCCTAACGATAACTTTGAGGCAAGTACCCTTATAAGGTATAGTGATCTGGAACAGGATTCAAAGGATTTCAATGCTTTCGTTAGGGATTTTTGGACACATGGGAGACCTTTTGAATTTCCTTTTTCAGAAGATATGGTGAACTATTCCATTCTTATTAATCCACATTAATCCACCGAATCATTTTCCTAATGAGTTCAGCGAATAGTGGAGGATTACACAAGTATGAGAAAAAAAGAAAAGAGTATTGGGCAAAACAGAAAGAAATTACAAAAAAGATTGGTAAACTGTTTGAAAGTTCTGAAGTCCACGAAAAACGGCTACTTTTAAAGATGATACTTCAGAACTTGGAGCTAGGGGGCAAAAAGTCCGATATGACTGGATAAAACCCTTTGATAAGGTAGCTTTTTATGCCTCTCGTCATATTTGGCTACCCATGATGGACTTTATCCGAACTGCGGAGGAGTTGGTTTTGTATAAAAAAAGAAGGGTCTAGTGGTCAAAATTAATCCGTAAGGATTTTTTATGCCAAAAGACCCGTGTTTTATTGATGAGATCAGATTAATCTCATTTTCTTTGCGTCTTTGAATAGTTGCTTTCTCATGTCCTCTGAAAACGGTTTTCCGTCGGGTTTCAATAATGAAGTACTCACCCCCGGTATTTTCCTATTTATTTCTTCTAGTAGATCGTATGCTGCAACCATGGTTTTAACTATCGCCTTATTATCATCTACTTGGTCAAAAAAGCCTCGGGTACTTCCAAATCGCTTTGTCACAAGATGTCGGTATGTTATAGGACGATCGTTTGAAGTTTTACCGCTAAGTATTACGGAGTATGCAAAGTTACCGATACTTCCGACTGTTGGCGATTCGTTGCCTCTGGGTTCGGAGACCTCGATAAAAGCATTTATTTCTGTACATCCTTCTCTTTTAAGAATAGCAATAAATTCCTCAAGACCACTGGCTTTTAGTGGGAACAGGTTCTGAAAAAACCTTACTACATTAATCATCTCTTCTCCTTTTTTATTGATTTGCTGGGATTATACAGATCTGGATACTCCGTGTCAATGCTACAGGATATTTGACTCCTCTTAAAGGACTTGTTCATCAACCAAGAACTAGAGTTTGATTTAACACTTAGCAACCTTAAAATTGCTTTTGAAAATCTTGGGTCAGGTCAACCAAAACTCGCTTTTGTTACTCTGTAAAGCTCCTGTAAACTTGTTTTACAAGAGACATCGCATAATCAATATCGTCCTCGCTATTGATGTCAAACTGCGTTACGTGCTTGTTGTAGTATTCAAAGCTATTTTTTTTATACCTAGTCCTTTTTTCTGGGTCTTTGAGGTCTTTTGGTTGAACCCGTAAAAGTTCGAGAAGTAATTTTGTAGTTCTTACCTTAATCGCTACAACATTTTTATTCTCAATGTTAAACCCAATGTAATACTTAACAGGGTGTATCTCAAAACGAGGGTCAAGCTCCAAAACCCGCTGAGAAAACTCATCAAACAATTCCTTAGCCTTATTCCAATTAGGTTTGATGTGGTCTTCAACCGAATACTGCTTAATTTCCCTGGACACCCGCTCTATGTCTTTATTTTTGGTAACAGTTTTTATGCTCTCGCTTTTTTCAGACGCTCTTACTTGATTAAAAGAAACTAAATCCTCGTCATATTTTTTCACTTCCCAAAGTTCAATCGGCAAGTCCTGAAATCCGATGGCTTCCTGCTGATATTTTGTGAATGACTGAGCAACAAACATTATTCTAGACTGCGACCAATCAATGTCGTCTTTTCTCAAATTTTTCTTGGTCTTCTCGTTATATTCAAGGACAAAATCGGCCTTATTGTTCAATAGCAAGGCAAGGTAAGCATACCCCTGGTCAATTACCGTGAAATTTTTATCTCGCTTATACTCAATAACCACAAACGCCTTAGCTTCCTCATCAAAAGCCAGCGTATCAATCCGAAGATTGTTTAAGGGAAACTCGGTAGCAATAAAACTCAAACCAAAGACACCGCTCAAGTTTGTTTCAACTAGATTTTGTAGGGTTTTTTCCAAACCCATTTTCTTTTCTTTGATAGGAATGAGCCTGTTATCGATCTGTTTATAAATCGGCATATCAAAACTATTCTATCAAAAATTGATAAAATATGATAAACAAAGTTAAATGTAACAAGATGGCAGAAGCAAAATACTACACCATAGAAGAAATATCTAAAATGCTAAAAGTGGCTTACCTTACTGTCTATCGTTGGATACAAGATGGTAAGCTAGTAACCTACAAAGCTGGTAAACAATATCGAGTTAAAAAAGAGGATTTAGACAAGTTTATTACCAGTCACAAGAGAAAAACATAAATATGACCAATCTTTACCAAAAATTAAAATTAGATGTTAATAACTGGAGGCAAGGAGGCTACCCTTCTTCTTACCCCGCAATTAACACCATCCTTCAATACAATCAGAATAACTTTTTGAGGAAAGCGCAATTTGAAGCTCTGGAAACCTACTGGTATCTTAGGCTAGTTAAAAATACTCCGAATGTCTTTGACCTGTATCAAAGCTATTTTCCGGGAGAAGCTCTCTTTGAGGCCTTTGGTCTAAAACATTTGATCGAAAACCTTCCAGAAGATCTGATTACTCCAGAGTTTACCCAGGGAATCTTGAAAAAGATTGAAACTGATGATGCCTTTGTCAAACAAAATAAACTTGAGGCTTTAAGAGAAACCCTGACTCTTTCATATCCCAGCTACATCCTCGCCCTGGCGATGGGTGCTGGCAAAACAATTCTTATAGCTTCCATTATCGCCACCGAGTTTGCAATGGCTTTAGAATATCAGGAGAAAGGTGGCACTTTTATTAGGAATGCTTTAGTCTTTGCTCCAGGTAAAACCATCCTGGGAGCTTTGAAGGAAATTTCAGACACTCCTTATGACAAGATCCTTCCCCCTCGTTTTTATAAATCCTTTATCACCAATGTTAAATTTACTTACACTAGAGACGGAGAGAAGGACATACCAGTTATCAGGGGGAGTGCTTTTAATGTTATTGTCACTAACACCGAGAAAATACGACTTCAGAAAAACAGCATCCCAAAATCTTTTCTCTCTGGTCAATTAAGTCTTGGTATAGAGGAAGCCAAGGAGCTGGTAGCGAATCTAAGACTGCAAACTATCACTTCGCTCCCTCATTTGGCAGTTTTCTCTGATGAAGCCCATCATACTTATGGGCAAGAACTGGCAAGCGATCTAAAACGGGTTAGACAGACAATTAACTACATTGCTGAGAAAACAAATCTATTAGCTGTTGTTAATACCACAGGTACACCTTATTATCAGAGGCAGCTTCTACGAGATGTTATTTATTGGTATGGACTATCTCAAGGGATTGAAGACGGCATTCTTAAAGAAGTTAGAGGTAATATCATCGCTTACCCAGAGGTTTCGGATGAAGATTTTATCGTCGACATTGTCAAAGATTTCTTTCAAGAATACAAGGATGTTCGGGTCGGGAACGGCGAATATGCAAAGCTGGCGATTTACTTTCCCCAGATTGACGATTTAGAGAAAGCCCAACCGATAGTTGAGCAAACCCTTATCTCTCTCAAACTCGATCCTTCAATTGTTCTGCCGGTGCATAACAAGTCAACTGACGAGATAAAAGACCTTTTTGACAATCGTATTAACGATCCCAAGCTCCCATATAGGATTTTCCTGCTTGTTAATAAAGGCACTGAAGGTTGGAACTGTCTGTCCTTATTTGCTACCGCCTTGGCAAGAAAACTTACTTCCAGCAACAACTTCGTTTTACAGGCAGCCAGCAGGTGCTTAAGGCAGGTAAACGGTAATACCAAAAAAGCCAAGATTTACCTTTCCAAAGACAATGTCTCTGTCCTTGACCGTCAGCTACAAGAAACCTTTGGTGAGGGTTTAGATGATCTCAACCGAGTTGCAGCCGATACAGTATCAATTAAGATAACTCTTAAAAAGATCGAGTTAGAACCATTGCTTATTAAAAAGCTCGTCCAAAAGATAGTTCCAGAAGATTTGAAAGCAGTGGAAGAATTAAAACTTAATAAACCGGATAAACAAACGGTTAGGTCATTTGAAAAAACTATTTATTCTATGTCCAAAGCCCAAAGAAGCGGAGTTTTAGTGGAAGTAGGAACTAAAAAGGGAGTTGTAACAAATACAAAAGTTGATTTATACCAGGCAGCCGTTATTTTAGCTCACACCTACCGCTTGGATTCCTTGAAAGTTTACAAGCTGCTTGAAGGTTTATATCCAGAGGGAGAGATAGGAGCGTTTGAATTGGAAGCTTTACGCTCCCAAATAGAAAAACAAACGATGCACTACAAGGTGGTTAATGAAACAGTTGAAGAAGCGCTGGCTCTCATTAAGCAAAAAGGATTTGAGGGAGAAACTGTTGATGGCAAAACTTCTTATGTAACCCACATCAGGGTTAATAAAACATCCCTAGAAAAATATGTGTTAGCGCTTAAAGACTACAAGGCGAAAGCTGGACAGCTACCCCTCTTTGGTTTCCACTATGACCCTTATAACTTTGATTCAGAAGATGAGCGGGATTTCTTTGAACAAATGCTTACTAAACTTGGTGAAGATCCTGACAATGTTGAGGACATTTATTATACAGGGGCAATCAACGATCCCGCAAAGACCGACTTTATCTTTGAATATAAAGACGATAAAGGAGAGTGGCACAGCTACACTCCTGACTTTTTAATTAGAAAAAAGGATGGCAAGTCCTTAATCGTGGAGGTAAAAGCGCCAAAATATAGAACTCCCGAAGCTGAAAAAGAGATGCAGGAGATAGAAGCGATAAATCCTGATAAAATAAAATATGAACTCCTACTATTAGAGGAAGGAGAATCGGTTTTTGGTAAAGTCAAACCAGTATTTGATTGGATTTACCAGAACCAAAAATGAACATGGCTGATGATAAATTAAACAAAAAGATAACTAAATCTCTCTCTGATGAAATGAAGATNNACTTTTAAACTGGGTAGGCAAACACCCATTAGAATATGTCACAGGTTTTCCGACACAACTAATAGAGGTCTTTGATCCTCAGAAGAAGAATAAGTTCCCAGAAACTCCTAAATACAACGACCTTGAAAAGGACTGGCACAATCTCCTCTTTCATGGCGACAATAGAGAGGTTTTAGCCACACTCCTTGAACAGGGATTTAGAGGAAAAGTTGACCTGATTTATATAGATCCGCCGTTTGCCAGCAATAAAGACTATATGAGGAAGGTGGAACTGCGAGGACTAAAAGATCTGGGTAGGATTGAGGAAGACAGCGAATCGATTATCCAACAAACGATGTATGAAGACATTTGGAAAAGGGACGAATACTTCCAGTTTATGTATGAACGGTTAATTTTATTGAAAGAGCTACTGGCAGAAACAGGCAGTATTTATGTCCACCTGGATTATCGTGCAGCACACTATATCAAAATTTTACTTGATGAAATTTTTGGGGATGAAAACTTTGTTAATGAGATAGTTTGGACATACAACGGTAAAGGTTTAGCAAATGTAAAAAATAAATTTGTTCCGTATTATGGAAATATATTTCTATACAGGAAAAGTAATGCAGCATCGATAAATAATAGAAAAGGAGTAGTAAGTGAATCAGTGATTAAAAGATTTGGGAAATATTTCCAGAAAGATTCTTATTACATTACATTTAAAACCTTAAGGTCAAGTGGTGAAACATCTGAATTGGAAAAAGCCACAAAAAAATTTATTAATAAATTCGGTAGAGAACCCAGCGATAATGATATAGCTATAGATTACGGAGAGGGAATGTTTTTAAAGGATGTTTGGGATGATATTCCTATTGTAAGAGAAAATTACAAATACACGGAATATCGAGGATATACCACTCAAAAACCAGGCGACTTATTAAAAAGAATAATTAATTCATCCTCAGAACGAGACGGTCTTGTCCTCGATTGTTTTATTGGATCGGGAACTACATGTATAGAGGCACAAAAGTATGGCAGAAAGTGGATTGGTGTCGACATAAACAAGGGCGCAATACAGGTGACAAGTAAATCAATACAGCAGATTATTAATCAAGAGAAGAATGAAAAATATTCCACCTTTGCAATTTACAAAGTCAATAACTATGATCTAAAGATCTTAGAAATCGAAGCCAAAGAACTGGCTATTCAGCAATATGGAATTACCAAGATTAAGACAGACAGTTTCTTTGACGGATTGCGGGATAGTGGCGAGCTGGTAAAGATAATAGACTTTAACCACCTGCTTACCCTTCTTGACTTACAGTTAATTGTTGATGAGCTTAATAAGCGACCCGATGAGGATAGAGACATTGTCGTTATATCGTTTGGCAGAGAAACAAAAGTAGATGCCTGGGTTGAAGAATGGAACAAAAGGCAGCCTTATAAAGACACCAGAACAAAGAAAAGAATGCGCCAGTTTATCGTCTTTGACTTGAAAGATAAGAATTTTGTCAGCTATGAACCATCACAAGCAGAAATTGAGATTAAGCGGGTTGGAAAGGATAAAGCGAAGGTCAAGATAACTTCTTTTATTTCTCCGATTATTATCAAGCGCCTGGAACTTGAACCAGGGCTTTTGCAGAAGAAAATCCCAGATTTCAGATCAATGATTGATGTCGTCTTGGTTGATACCAACTATGACGGCGAAGTATTTAAGATCAGTTTCTCCGATGTTCCAGAAAAGCAAAGCGACCTAATTAAGGGTGAATATGAGCTTGAAATAACAGAAAAACCAACCAAAGTGGCGGTCAAAATCATTGATATGTTAGGAGAAGAAGTCCTGATTACCAAAGAGGTGTAATCAATGCTCCTTCTTAGGGATTTTAGCGATGTGAAAGCAAAAAAGGAGTCTTTGGGACTTGATTGTTCTACTTGGCTCCCCCGCGTGGACTCGAACCACGAACCTGCCGGTTAACAGCCGGACGCTCTACCATTGAGCTACAGGGGACCATTTTCAAAAACACAAACTTCTTAATTTGTAAAAGATTCACTTAAAGAAATAACATTTCTAAAGCTCAATCGCAAGGTTCCCGAGCGAAGATTATATCAGCACCCGATAAAATCCTCAATTTCAGAAAACTCAACAAACCATTCTGTGCTTCTCACACCTTTTACACTTTTTCAATTTTTCTTAAATCCTTATCTTCCATTTTAAACATAAAGTAAATAGCTAAAGCGATACTTAATATGATAAACCAAACCACCGTGTACATACTTATCTGTGGGAAAAATGAAGCTATTAACTGCAGTATTATAGGCGCCGTCATAGCATGAATAGAAATTTGGCAGGCCTTTTGGTAACCAATCTTTCTTTTTGCAAAAAATGCTATTAATTGCAAAATCAGCGCTATAAGCAAAGCGTAAAATAATGCTCCTCCGATGTAGTTAAATATAAAAGCGTAGAGGCATATAAATATTGGCATTACATACGGAGCTGCCTTAACAAATTTATCTGCCGTTTCCAGTCTGGAATTAATAGTACTTTTATCAAGTGTAACGTTGGGAATATTTTTCAGAGGTTGGGTTGATACTTTTTTCGGGTCGGTCTCATATCCATAAGACCTGTACAAAATATTTTCCTCATTTACCAGAACATATGTATTGTAGCTTCCGAGAGAATCTATAGTTCCATTTTTATCAAAAACTATTAAATTATCCGGCAGATGTGCATCTTCCTCGGATGAAACAGAAGGCATCGGAATAATTATCGGTTCTGGTTCGTTTGCTTCCCAGCTCCCGTCTTTAAAATTAATAACTAATTCATCGGGGAATTTTTCTCTGATTTGCGACGTCATGATTTTTACCGTACTTATCATTTGCGGAACTGTCTTTATGCTTGCATAAAGCGAATATATTATTGACGCAAAAACGGACAGCATCAGAAAATACTTAATTGAGAATTTAAGATCCGTCTTCAGTACATCTTTGTAATATTTAGGAGAAGTTATGCTGTTTTTTAAAACATACCAGAAAGTTTTTAATTTTTTCATACCTCTATTTTAGCAGAATAAAAAAACCTTAGAAAAATCGGAAAAAATCTAAGGTTTTATTTTTTGGTACTCTCATTTTCTAAAAGAATCCAGGAGCTTTTTCAAGAAGTAAGTTTTTTCGTCTGTCAGCATAAGGTAGTTTCTGGACAACTTATTGGTGATAAACCTCTTTTTGTTCGGGTAACACGAAAAGTTAGTTCCAGGGATTATCGTTTCAACCAGGGCAGGAGTGATTCTGCATTTATATCCGTTTATTAGCAAAGAACTTTTTCGGTCGGCGTAGCAGATCGGGTTTAATTCATCGTCAGATTTTGACAAAATAACGAAATACCCGATGAAATATTGCTCGTTGTGCCACCTTGTTCTGAAGAACAGGATATCTTTCGGGTTTAATTTCTTCCGCAAGGATTTATGACACTTGCTGTAAATCCAATTCTCAAAATTTGGATCGGGCTTGACATAGTAATCTTTATTCTCCGTCATATCAGCAACGCTTCCATATATTTGATATTCGGTTCTTTTTCCGTCTTTTATTTTCATCACCCCTCTTTTAAATATTTCCGAGGTTTGGTCACTGTAACAAACCGTGATATAGCCAGTCATTTTTTCTCCTCTCTTTTTGTTTTTGGTCGATTATAGCAGATCAAAGATGGTAAAATAAAACCATGCAGTACCAAATAACTTCCGATAATATAGATCTCTCTCCGAGTATGGAGTCCCTGACAAAAGAAAAATTTGAAAGGATTGAAAGCAGAACGAAAAATTTTCCGGAGGGCTCATGTTTTGCAAGAGTAGTTTTAAATGCTGTTCCGGATGGCAAGTTTGAAGTAAGAGCTGATTTGGATCTGAACGGCAAAAAATATTTTTCGGATGAAACGTCTTTTACATTGGAGAATGCTCTGGTTGTTGTGGTGGAGGAATTGTTGCAAATGATAGAAAAAGATAGTATTGTCCAGCGAAGGAAAGATCTAAAAAAAGAGGAGGCGGTCGAAGATTTTTTGGCGGAAGAAGTTTAAATCAACGAGCGACAGCGAGCCCCGGTGAGAGGGTGCCAAGAATATCAGGTTAGATGAACGTTAGGGTGATTAGCTCCTGTTGGAGCGTAGCGACAACCGGAGATAATCTTGACCAGGAAGATAAAGCGGTACAGCTCGAGTCTTGGCGAGAGAATGACCAAGGATATTAGGTTAGATGAACGTTAGGGTGATTAGCTCAATTGGTAGAGCAAGCGTCTTATACACGCTCGGTTCCAGGTTCGAGTCCTGGATCACCCACCAGAATTAAACCTTGGAAGTTTTTCTCACCCAACCCAATTCAACCCAATCCTATTTATCTTTATCTACCCAAATTCTATAATGCTGGGTTGACGACGCGTCCTATGAATAATATATTTCCCGAGTTTTTCTCCTGAATTA
>MTKZ01017218.1_pt1 | contig 12899 bp, 4 predicted proteins | sample 1042781 | NCBI WGS metagenome assembly MTKZ01 (sample SAMN06212207, study PRJNA360539) | anaerobic digester metagenome | biome: Wastewater treatment plant; material: sludge; isolation source: anaerobic digester fed with sludge from wastewater treatment plant | place: Denmark: WWTP Viborg ...
CTCCTTTCTAGCCTACACATTTTGGCTGGTTGAGAAGTCCTATTTCTACTGAGGCGGAACAAAAATATATTTAAAAGAGGGGTACTTGATGATCCTACGATAGAAGGTAAGGATACTGCACTTTTAGATGCCAACTATGACCAAATTAAACTTGAGTTAGCAGAAAAAAACTTCCGCAGCGCCCTGTATTTAGACCCATTTGATAGCGACTCATTACTGGGGATCATAAAAGTTCGTCTAGCCATGGCCGAGCGTAATAATCTACTTGCGGATGACTTAACACGGAAACTGCATTGTAAACGTCTTACTTCAACGGAGTCCGGTGATTCTATCCTGCGTGAGGAAATAGAATTCTTAGACAATATTTCTGGAGAGAACGGAACACAACGGGAGTCAATTGCGTTACTCCTCGATCTTTTCCGTGATAGTCAGTATCGAGGACCAGGTGCATTGCTTCGTGGGGAAATTAAGGCCGCGGACATGACTTTGGCAAATAGGGTCTTAATTGTTCTCTACAATTGCGGGCGCAGGTTTGTGGAATCAGAATTGTCAATTGCAGAGAAAAAACTGTTGTATGATTTCTTTGATGAAACAAGAAACTGTAAGGAAATTCTTGAAAGACTTTCCGCCTCATCCCAATATATTGTTGATATGTTATTTCTTATTTCTGCCTACACCCTAGAATCGGTTAGAATTCAATGTGACGCAAATCTGCTCCTTGGCCTACAGAAACGCATGCAAATACTATATTATCAAATCAATGAAGGATATAATCCCTTCGGATTCTTGCCGGATTTTGTACCATTTGCCTCAAACGGAGCGGACGATAGTAATTTGTCTACATTCAATAGCCTAATTGGAATAGCTGAAGATGCAACGGAACAAGCTAGGCTAACAGAAACAAACGTCGAAACAGAAAATATAGTGTTTGAAGGAAACCAAGCCGATTATGCCAAGAACCTATCGGACTTACAGGCAACCTATGCGCAAAGGTTACAATCGCTGGTAGGAACAGTAAAGATTGATGGGGAGGAAGTTCCAGATGTATTTACATTTCTTATCCCTGACCAGGATTTGGACAATCCTTTAGATAATATAACGGAGCGGGATGAGCGCAGGTTGGAATTAACGAATTCATCTATTGAATTTCGAGGCAAGGGACAAATTGGCCAACAATGGCTGATAATAAAAAATGCTGAAAAGCGATGCGATGTTGCTTTCAATGATTTAAATAATAATTTCAATGAAATAGTAATAAGGGAGACGACGGCGCAGTCCATAACAGGAATATCTAGTGATATTTCGCAATTAATATTATCAAATGGGAAAAAAGTTGGCCTATTAACCCGCGAAAAAGGCATTTTACAGAACGAGGCGTTACAGCAGATAGCCGTGCAACAAAGACGGTCCTCATGGTGCGGACGTGCACAAGAACTTGGTGATAAGTATTTAGGGGAAGTAAAAGATCCATTTTTTAGTGGTGAAAAAAAACTCTTAAAAGGTGGACCCGCTGCAGCAATATCGTCTGTATGCCAAGGAGTAGATGGCATGTTTAACCAGTACTGGACAGGTCGTTCTATTCTCAAAATAGCAGCTATTCAAGGCCAATTAGAAATGGATTTGGCCAACATTGATGCAAAAATTCAGGAAATACAAGCCATTGAACGTGCTGATATCGTAATGTTGGAAAATCGCAAAGAACTTAAACGGACGGAACAAGAACTTAAGGTATTGGCGCTGAAGCAAGCAAATTTATCTTTAAATATTGAAATGTGCCGACGCGACTTGACGCGGGAACAAGAACAATTGATGAACTTGCAAGACGAAGCTGCCCGATTAATTTCGGACTATGCGCGTGCTTCAAGATTGGCAGAAAATGAAGGTCAATTTGGGTGGAACGACAATGATATTCGAAAAGTACATACAAACGATATGTTGATAGCCGAGGCTGCATTTAATAGGGCACAAATATGGACTTTCCTAGCTCTTCGTGCTCTTGAGTATTACGCAAACAGGCCACCACAATCCAACGGACAGCCAGACCAGATATTGCAGGGTCTTTATAAACAACTATATCAGGCAAGAAATGCGAACCATTGTATGTCTGGTTCCACAGATACTCCCGGCGGGGTAATCCCCAATATGAAAGCTTTGGCAGGCACCGATTTTCTATTTTCCGCAAAAGACGCCAGTTGTCCTCAAAGAGGCATTTTATCTGTAAAATATGATGTAATTGTTCCAACAGAAGTAAAATATGAGGCTTCCGAAGGATCTATTGTATTAAACAATGTAGACAATGAATCTACATATAGGTATTATGATTCAAATGATAGCATTTTATATGAGGGTGCAAAGGCCTATCAAGCTGCATTTCGTGCTGCATTGCGTAATAGCCTTTCAACAGATTACGGAACGCAAATATTCAAGTTGGTGTTCTCTACCGACTTGTTTGCCCGAGAACCTGCCAATGATACCTCGACAATAAATGGTTTCAATCCCTTCGGTGCTGACGTAGTTAACGCAAAAATAGTCGGTTTCCAACATTCAGCCTGCGCAGGCACTGGCGTTATACCAAACGTTCAGGGGGTTCGTGTAAATTTTGTAGGCACTTTCGTGGACATAAACAACGCTCCTGAAATAGAGATTTACCAAAAAGGAAACAGCTATCTCAAACATACACGGTTTCTTCTTGACAGAGATCCACTTACGGGTCGTATAAAAGACCCATGGAAATCAATCTCTGTTTATTCTGCCTATGAGCAATTAATGCCGACAGGACTCCTAGGAATTGTCAATGAAACAGGTGAATTAATCAGCAGCAGTGTGGGAGGCATAATTTGTCCCCTATTAAATCAAAATGCTGTTGGCGCTTCTCTATCCACGGTATCGCTTGATTTTACAGACAGATCCGTGGCTAACGATCACTGGGAGATTATTATCCGGGACGAAGGTGTAAGCCATGTATTTTTTGAGAAACTAGTTACAGCACTAAACAATCCCATGCCCCAAAATCCAAATGAAGATTTTCTGACGGATATTCAACTTTGGATTGGTTGGGCACATAAAGGTATATAATAGGAATTTAGCATTTTATATGCTTGAAGTAACGAGACAAATAAATTATTATTCGTTTTATGCAATATTATTAGGGATGTTTTTAACTATTAAGCCAATTGTTGCGGAATCCCCAACTAATTCCGGCGTCAGCCCGCAGGTACTTTCCCTGCCCTCCGGCCCGGGTGCGGTGGAGGGCTTGGGCGAGTCCTTTGAGCCGCAGTTGAACAGCGGCACGGCGTCTTATGCCGTACCGCTAAAAGCGGCGCCGGGCCGTGCCGGGTTTGCCCCGCAATTGGTGCTCCGCTACAACGGCGGCTGGGGTAATGGACCCGTGGGCATGGGCTGGCGGCTGGACTTGCCGGGCATACAGCGCCAGACGGACAAGGGGCTGCCCAGGTATGACGACGGGCCGGAGGGCGACCGTTTTATTACGATTGGCGGCGATGAACTGGTGCTGGTGGAAACGTTGGAAGCGGGTACTGTCCGTGTTTACCGCGAGAAAAATGAAGCCACCTTCTCAAAATACCTCTATTACCCGCAGGCGCAGCGCTGGGAAATTCTGACAACCTCCGGGATAAAACACGCCCTGGGTGTGTGTTTTGACGGCACGGACGCGCAGGCGCGGATTGCGCACCCGGACGATGCGTCCAAAGTGTTCTTGTGGTCTATTGCGGAATCTGTGGACCTGAACGGTAACGCGGTACGCTTCACCTATCACCGGGACCAGCAGCAGGTGTACTGCGAAGCCATCACCTACAACGGCGATGCTTCGGAGGCGTCCGGAAATACCATGAAGGTGGCCTTCACCTATGAAGACACCCGTCCGGATCCCGTGGAGGACTACCGTCCCACTTTCCGCATGGTCACGGCCAAACGCTTAATCGCCGTGGGGGTGTATGAAAACACCCGGCTGGTCCGGCGCTATGACCTGGCCTATCATAGCGACGGCGAAGTATCGCTGTTGGCGTCGGTGACCCAGGTGGGCGACGACGGCGCGTCCGCGCTGCCGCCGGCCTCGTTTACGTACACGTCCCAGGCCTTTGCCGCCACGCCAGCCCTGAATCCGATTTCGGGCCTGGGTGGCGCCTTCCTGTTGCGTGACGGCCAGAAGGGGGACGATTTTCCCGGCGCGGCGCAGGTCATTGACTTTAATGCGGACGGGTTGCCGGACCTGTATGCGAGCAAGCACGGCGGCAGCGACCGATTCGAATATGATCTGTTCTATCGCAACCTGGGCAAAGGCCGGTTCGAGCGCGTGGCCCTGTCCGAGGCGGAGAGCGCGGGCTATCCTATCCAGGCGCAGAACAGTTTTCTGCGCGACTTAACGGGCAATGGCCGGGTGGACCTTATCGCCCAGAAAGGGGCCCTGACGGAAAATTTCGTGTACAAGACCAACGAAGGCGGCAAATGGTCCGCCAAGGAACAGGCGTTCTTGTTGTCCGGCGGCATCACGGCGGAACATGTGTTCACGGGCGACGAGGTACGCTCGGCCGACCTCGATACCGACAAGAACATAGACACGCTGCGGTCCTGGACCACCGCCACCGCTTCGGGAACGGGTGTGGTCTTTTCCGCCTATTTCTACCGGGGCGGCGGCCGGTTCGAGCATGTGGCCCAGACTATGCCTGATATTGTGCCGGGCCTGTCCACCACCTTTGCCGCATCCAACGGCCGCCTGCTGTTATCGGACATGAACGGCGATCGGATGCTGGACCTGGTATTGCTTAATGACGCCACGAACGGCGGGGTGCGCTGGTGGCCCTCCCTCGGGCGGGGCCGGTTCGAGGCGGTGCCCGGGGGCCGTAAAATGAGCGGCGGTCCCGATTACGGCGGGGTGAACGACCAGATGGGCGAATGGCAGGTCGAGGACCTTAATGGCGACGGCTATGCCGACCTCGTCCGCCTGTCCGGATATGCCATGGAAATCTATCTGAGCCGGGTCGGCCAGGGCTACAGGGATAAGCGGACCCTTAGCCTGGGGGCTTATTATAACCCGGAAGCCACCGCATGGCGGCTGGTGGACCTGGACGGCGATGGCGTACTCGAGTTGCTGCTCTGCACCGCGCAGCAGCAGTTTCCCGACCAGATGCCCGCCGGGTTTCATTACGTGGAAGTGTTTGAGGGCGAGAAGTCCTTTCTGCTGCATACCATTACCAACGGCATCGGCCTGACCACCACCGTCACCTACAGTTCCAGTGTGGCGGAGATGGTCCGCGCCCGCGAGGCCGGCACGCCCTGGACGCAGTGGGCGCCGTTCCCGGTGCCCGTGGTGGTCCGTACCGAAGCCTTCGACGGCGTGAACGCGCCCTATGTGACGGAAATCACCTATCAGGACGGGTATTATGACGGCCAGGAACGGGAGTTCCGGGGTTTCGCCGCCGCCACGCGCCGGGAACTGGGCGACAGTTCCCTGCCCGACCTGTTCACCGACCACCTCTTCGATACCGGTGCGACCCATGAGGTGTTGAAGGGCAAAACGCTGTCCTTCGAGGCGCGCACCGCCCAGAAGAGCGGCGAGGGCGTGTTTTTTCAGGAGCGCAATGAATGGGAACCCCGGCAACTGCTGGCGGGCGTGGCCGGAGAGACGCGGGCCGTGAGCTTCGCCGCCCAGACGGTGCGGGAACGAACGGTGACCGAAGAGGGCCGGGGCACGCCGGTGACCCTGCGCTGGGAATATGACTACGATGCGTATGGCAACCGCACCTGGCAGCAGGAATTCGGGCGACTGGACAGTGCGTGGGACGATGAGCGGGTCACGGAAACGACCTATACCGCTGCTGATGCCACGGGGCTGAGCGCCTGGATACTGAACAAGGTCGTGACCCAGACCACCACGGATGAAAACGGCACCCGGGTGGCGGAGAAACGCAGTTACTATGACGACCTGCCCCAGGGCCAGGTGAGCAAGGGCAATCTGACCATGGAAGAGGACTGGGTCGAAGGAGGGAGATATGTGACCTCCGTCCGCAACGACTACGACGACTACGGCAACATCATCCGCATCGAAGATCCCCTGTATGGCAGCGCGCCGGGCCATTACCGGGAACTGGTCTATGACGACGTGTTTCATACCTTCCCCGTGAGGGAAATCATCCACACGGAGAACGGCGCGTCGCCGCTGACCATGACAGCTGCGTATGACTACGGTTTCGGCGTGATGACATCGTCCACCGAGTTCAACGGGTTCACGACGACCTACGGCTACGACCCCTTCGGCCGGTTGACGTCCATCACCAAAGCACCCGACACGGGGCACACGGTGGAATACGACTATGTGCTGGCCCATGACCTCGGCGGCGGGCACATCATCAACTGGGTCGAAACCCGCCAGCGCAACAGCGGTTCTGCCGGGGGCTTTTTGCGGTCGCGAACGTTCCACGACGGCTTGGGCCGCAAGGTCATGACCCGCACGGACAGTGAAAACGCCGGGGAGGTCGTCGTATCGGATACCGTGGTGTTCAACGCGCGCAAGCAGCCGTGGAAGAAATACCTGCCCTATATCGAAACCGGCGGGTTGGACTATGTGGACCCCACGTACAACAGCGGCTGCACGACCCATTATTACGACGCCCTCGGCCGGGAAATCCGGATGGACCAGCCCGACGGTTCCTTTTCCCGGACGGTGTATGCGCCTCTGGAAAAGACCGTCTACGACGAGGAACAGACCAACCCCGCGTCGCCCCATGCCGGTTGCGGCATGCGCTATGTGGAGGACGGCCTGCAGGACAAGGACGGCAAGGGGCGCCTGCGCGAGGTGTACGAAGGGGTAAAACTTAAAAACAACGGCGAACCGGGTGCATTAACCTGGTGGCCGACCCGGTATACCTATAACCTGCTCGATAATTTCACGGGCTATACTGATTCTCAGGGCAACCAGAAGTTCATCGAATACGACGGGCTCGGCCGCAAGACCCTCATGAACGACCCCGACCGGGGCCACATGACTTATGAGTACGACGACGCGGGGAATTTGGTCCGCACCACGGACGCCAAGGGCCAGGTCATCCGCTACGCCTATGACGGTGTGAACCGGCTGCTGGCGGAATATTACGGCGCGGAGAAAAGCCTGCCTGACGTGGAATACCACTATGACACACCCGCCGGGCCGGTGGCGCTGGGAGAATACTGGGAACCCACCCCGGACCGTGCGGTCAGCCAGGCCATCCTGGAAGGCGCGGCCGCGGCTTCGCCGGACCTGGACCTGAACAAGGACCACCAGGTGGACGTGGCCGACGCGGTGCTGGCGGCGCGGGCGGGCAAGAACAAGTCCCAGCCCGTAAAGACCGCCGAAAACGTGCAGGGCTACCTGGCGTGGGTACGCGATCAGTCCGGCGAGGAACATAACTCCTACGACGCCCGGGGCCGCGTCGCATGGACCATCAAGCGCATTCAGGACACCGGCCCCGACGACCTTAAAAACTTCTATACGGGCTATGATTACGATTCCATGGACCGGGTCAACACACTGACCTATCCGGACCAGACAATCGTGCGTTACACCTACAACGCCCGGGGCCTGCTCGAGACCATCCCGAACGTGGTCACCCGGGTGGACTACAATCCCGCCGGACAGAACGCCCGCCTCGATTACGCCTGCGGCACCAGCACCACCTATGACTACGATACCCGCCTGCGCCTGAGCCGCCTGCGCACCGTGCGTCAGCGCGACGGCGTCACCCTGCAAGACCTGAACTACAGCTACGACGGCGTGTCCAATATCACCGCCATCACCGATGGCCGCAGCGAGAAGGACTACCAGACCATCGGCGAGGAACTGGGCATCACCTTGGAGGAATCCAAAAAATTCGACAATACCCAGGCCTTCCAGTACGACTCCCTCTACCGCCTGACCCAGTCGTCCAATCCCACCGTATATGGGACCATCACCCACCGCTACGATCCCATCGGCAACATGGTGAAACAGGATGCCGACCTGAAAGACCCCGACCCGCTCATGAACCTCGGCACCATGACCTCCGGCGGCACTCGCGGCACGTCCGGCCGCATCGGCCGCAGTCCCGACGATCCGCCCGGTCCGCATGCCATCACGGGCACTGAAAAAGGACCGGACGGGGCGATGGCGTTTGCCTATGACGAGAATGGGAACATTATAAATCTAAAGAACAGGGCACTTTATTGGGATACTAAAAACCGGTTAAGTCAAATAGACTATAATAATTTAGTTCATAAATACGCTTATGATTTTAAAGGTGATCGTACAATAAAAGCAATTGCATCTAACTATACAAGAGATAATTCTATTTATTATATTAATAAATTTTCTGAAGTCCGTTATAATATATTAAAAAAATATGCTTATGCTGGAGATATTCGAATCTCAAATATTTATTTTCAAAAAGATGATAGTGATTTTTTAAAGAATTTATATTACTTGTATGATCATAACAGTTCATCTACTATAGGGCTTGATTCAGAAGCATCCGCTTATACAATGAATATTTATAATTCATATGGTAAGATTCGCAATCAAACAACTCGTACTCATGATACATCTACAATGAATTATGGCTATATAGGAAAAGAAGAAGATTGTGAAAGCGGATTACTTTATGTTGGGGCAAGATATTTATTGACACAAATAGGGGTATTTATAAGTGTAGATACACAACCAATTGATGTAAGTAAAAAACCATCAACTAGATCTGTACAATTGATAAATTCTTATTCATATGCACTGAGAAATCCCATTCAATTGAGAGATGAGGATGGATACAGACCCACTGCAGTACCAAAACAGATTCAGGATGATTATTTTATTTCAGAATTTTTGGCAAGTTTATCTGGGTCCTGTGATTCTTCATGTAAAGATACCAGATCAACATTCCAGAGCTATTTTGAATCCCAAGCCAATACAGTACGTGCTAATAGTGCAGGTCATCCAGGAACGGATCTACGTGCAGATATTGGAGATCCGATTTCCTCCCCTGTATCTGGAATTGTAACAGACACAGTGGACAAGTATAGTGATAGTAAACGGCCACGCTTAGCAGATGGGCAAGCAGATAAAGCGAATAATTTAGGAAATAGAATATTTATTGAAGTGGCACCTGGTGCATATATTGTTGTAGGGCACTTGGAAAAGGACTCAATTATCGTTAGAAAAGGCGACAAAGTGGCTGTTGGGCAATTACTTTCTTTAGGAGGTCGTAGTGGAAATGCCGCAGAGGATGTGAACGGACTACATGGTAGGGACGGTACTTTCGAAGCGCACACACACATACAGTATTTTTTGGGAGGTAATAGAGTGTCAGCGTCAGAGTTTCAATACTGGACAAACAATGGGGAATGGTCAGACCCAAATGAACAACGCCTTTGACTTCTGTTCGTTTTTTAAAGCCATATTTTCCTCTCGTTCCCAAATTCCATTTGGGAACGGGTGCTCTCTTGAAGTTCCACTTCCGGCTTTTCCCCGCATTCCGGGGCGAGCATCAAACCCGGCGGTGTATCCCGCTGTTGCGAAGTCGAACTTCGCGGACAAGGACGTTCCCAAATGGAATTTGGGAACGAGGGTGCGAAGAACCAACGTCCTTGCCGAATCTCCGGGCTATGGTACTGAATCCTTTCAGGATTCTCAAAACAAAGGTCTTCAGGCGATATCAAATTGCTCCTATCTCTATATGGGTAATGACAAGCATAAAATTTGTAATGCGTCCGAAAACAAACGGTGTATTCAAGGCAACCCCCGCAAGGGCATTAACCGCAACCCAATGATAAGAAAGGTTTTCTTATGAATCGACATTTCCTGTCCATCACCGCCGCAGGCCTGTTACTCGCGATACTGGCCGCCGCGTCCGTGTCCGCCCAATCCAACATTCCCCAGATGATTAACTACCAGGGCTATCTGACGGACGCGCAGGGAAAGCCCGTGGCTACGGATACCTACACGCTTTCTTTCAGTATCTATGCCACCGCAGACGGGACCACGCCCGTGTGGGGGCCGAAGGTGATGGAGGATGTGCCTGTGGTGGACGGTAATTTTAATGTCATCCTCGGGCCTACAGACAAAGATGGGAAGAGCATTGTGCTGGCTTTTACGGGTCCGGAAGCCTATCTCGGCATTAAGGTCGAAAAACAGTCGGACGAAGGCGAAGGCACCGTTGTCGGTGGTGATATTATGCCGCGACAACGGATATTGAGCACCCCCTATGCCATGCAGGCAGAACATTCCGCGTTTGATGTGCCCATTGGTGCGATTATTCCTTGGATACCGCCAAGTAAAACAATCGCTGCGGAAAAACAGCTTCCTAGAGGCTTCAAAATTTGCTTAGGTGCACAAACGGATGATACTTCCACGCCTTTCGATGAAGCACGTATACCAGATCTTACCACTCGATTTCTCGTGGGGGTAGTCGATGGAGAAATTGGTAAAGTCGGCGGCAGGAAAGATATTCCATCTGATGGTTCTCATAATCATACAGGATATACCAGTTATGTAGACGATAGTGGAGTACCAAAAGAGAATGGTAATGATGGCAGGCATGTTCATCGTCATAGGCATGAAATTTCTGCAGATGGTTCGCACAATCATGGTGGAGATAATTTACCGCCATATTATGGCGTCATTATGATAATACGGGTATTTTGATATGCATTTCGCTCTTATCGTCTTGTCTGTTTCGAAAATTTGCATTTTCGTGCTTTCAGGGTGAGCCATAGGCTCATGGCGACCGGTTCCTAAATAAGAATTTGGGAACCAAGGTTTAGAACGGTCCTGACGCGCCTGAAAGTACTTGTAATGTGTTCTTGCATAACTGCATGTTTATGATAACGATATAAGAAGAAACAAAAGGTTGACGGTTTTGAACCTGATCCGAAAGGAGATATCTTATGCGATCTGAAACAAGTTTCCTGATAACACTGATGTGCCTGGTAATGGCCTGTGGCGTTTCTTATACTGCGCCGACGCTGCAAGTGGGATCGCCAGCGCTTGCACCGGGCGGCACGGGGGTGCTGCCTCTGGTGGTGTCGGGGGGGGCGGAGCCCTTTGCGGGAATTAACGCGAGGCTGGTGCTGCCGCCCAAGATTCATTGCGAGGGGGTGCAGGCGGGGCCGGGGCTGCCCGGAGGGTTTATCCGGGACTATCTTGCGTCGGGCGACCCGGAGACGGTGACGGTGGTGGCGTATTCGGGGGCGTTGACGTTCGGCGATGGCGAGGTGCTCCATCTGCAGCTGCGCGCGGAGGCGGACGCTGCGGGGGGCGTGTATGACGTGGCGTTTGCCTCGGCCAAGGCCGAGGTCACGGTAAACGCCAAGTGGGCGCTGTCCAACGCCACGGGGGACACCTCCATCAAGGAAATCGCGGCGCTGGGCGGGAAGGTTACGGTGGGCGCCAATGCCGAAGGCGAGCAACCTGCCGAAGGCGAACAGCCGACCGAAGGCGAACAGCCGACCGAGGGCGAACAGCCCGCCGAAGGCGAACAGCCCGCCGAAGGCGAACAGCCCGCCGAAGGGGAGGAAGAAGGGGAAGACGAACGCGAATGTCCTTCGGATATCGCCGGTTCCTGGGTTGTGGAGGGTACCTATAATGCGGCGCCTGCTCAGTTTACCTTCCTGCTTAAAGAGGACGGCACCTATGAATTCATCCTCGTGGGGGACGGTACGACCTCCGGTTCCGGTACCTGGACCTATGGCATCGCGCCCGGATGCACGTTAGCGTTGACGGGCGACCTGGCGTTGTCGGGCGTTGTGGCGACCCAGGAAGACGGTTTCCACTGGTATCCTGAAGATCCGGGAACGCCCTGGGCCTGGGTACCTGAAGAAGAGGCCGAAGGCGAGCAACCCACCGAGGGCGAGACACCGACAGAAGGGGAGACACCGGCCGAAGGCGAGCAACCCACCGAAGGCGAGCTACCCGCCGAAGGCGAGGCGCCAGCCGAAGGCGAGGCGCCAGCCACTCTTGAGGAAGCGGCACAATCGCTTGTTGATATTTTTGACGCGGCGGATAAGGATGCCAGCGGCGGTTTGAGCAAAGAGGAGGCCAAGTCGGTTCTGCCCGGCCTGACGGACGGACAGTTCGCCGAACTGGACGCTGATGGAAATGGTGAGATTACCCGTGAAGAACTGGAAAAGATCCTGGAGCCCGGGTGCTGCGGCGGTGGCCAAAATGGTTCCTCTACGGGCCTGGTGATTCTCGGTGCGCTGGCGGCATTGGGGCTGTTAATTGCCGGGTTGTTCGTGACAACCGGGGCATAAAAGTAAACCTTATGTAACGCTTGTGAATGTTCGCATCTGGCAGGGACAGGCCCGTCTCGCTATGCTTGCCGGGATCGGTCCCTGCCAGATGCTGGGATAGAAGTGTACCCGTTTTTCGTTATGTCCCCATTTCTATAATTGTGCATGCAGGCTTCGTCCCTGGGAATGAGTTCCGGAAAAATAATGGTGATTGGGGATGGCGGAGTCATGGTCTCCGGTTTTGCTGTGTCGGAGTAGTAGGCGTACCTTCTCAGGTGCGCCACAAGGGGTGATCTCCTGGGCTTGGACTACTTCGCTTCGGCGCACCTTGGAAGGTACGCCCACGGTGTCCAAAATAATGGTTTTTATTTAGTTCCCACGCTGGACGTACTTTCTGAGCATACATCCCCCTTGATCCCCCTTCAAAGGGGGACCAGAAACGCATCGTGACGGAACAGGTCCCCCTTCAAAGGGGGACCAGACACGCGTTGCGACAGAACAGGTCCCCCTTCGAAGGGGGTGGCGCGTCAGCACGGAACAGGTCCCCCTTCGAAGGGGGTGGCGCGTCAGCGCCGGGGGATGTAATTGTTTCTCTTGCTCCTCTTGTTCGCGTGTTGGACTTGCTTTGAGGGCATACATCCCCCTTGATC
>MTKZ01126046.1_pt1 | contig 12899 bp, 16 predicted proteins | sample 1042781 | NCBI WGS metagenome assembly MTKZ01 (sample SAMN06212207, study PRJNA360539) | anaerobic digester metagenome | biome: Wastewater treatment plant; material: sludge; isolation source: anaerobic digester fed with sludge from wastewater treatment plant | place: Denmark: WWTP Viborg ...
TACGCACCTCTATTGAAAGGGTTTAATACTGCAGATGGATAATTTGCTTGATCTTGTACAGAATACACAACTGGAGTTAGAGTGTATTTTGCAGTAGACTCGGCACCTATAGTAGCTCCAGTGATAGCACCAGCTGTATTCAGAGTCAAATTCACATTTAAACTTTTTGTTAAAACTAATCCAAATGTAGCATTAGCTAATTCGGAATCTTCAAATACACATCTTTTGAACAAAAGTCTAGCTCCAGCATTTATGTCCATAGATGCTTGAAGTAGAGGTTGTCCATACTTTTTAAAACTTACAGAGTCTTTGTTTCCGTATGTTTTATAGAATTTGTCTCCATATACTTCCTTAACAGACTCTTCTCCTTTACTGGAAAATGCTGCAGCCATATACAACGGAGATCTTGCATCCTGTGGTACAATAGTAGTGACTTTTGTATTATATGATTGATCATCTACTATAAATTGAGTCGATGGATATTTCGCCATATATATTTCCTCCTTTATTTATTTGATATAGTTATATTATTAATCTATTATATAGATCTTTATAATTATGTTAACAGAAACTGCTTAGTCATCCATCATAATACCTTCTAATGCTGAGTATTTATCATTTTCTACAGTGATAGCATTTATAACAGCATCTTTCCATACCTCAGATATCAGTGCATTAAACGGAGAAACTTTTCTAGGTGTCTCTCTGATATTGGTTACTTGATATGCATGCATATCATCTTTATCAGAAGTTAATCTGAATATCTTTCTATCATCTTTATTACCTACACATAACTCTCTTATTACAACACCCATTAATTGCATAGATACACTGTATTTATTACCTGTCAATGATATATTATTTATAAAGTATTCTTGTAATTCATCATATGGTATTGTGTTAGGAATATTACCATGTAATAAAGCACTATACCAAATTTCCAGATTAGCAGCATCCTCTGGTATCATACTATCATAAACTATAGGTGCTCCATCATGATATATTAATACTTTATAATCCTGAGGTTCTGTATCATATTTAGTTAATATGATTCCTTTCATCTCTTCTACTACATCTGGCTTTGTTGTAAACATTGCTGGGAAACTAAAGTTTGTAAATTTACCTATAAGCTTATCATTTGAATCGAACCTAGCATAGTTTATAATTCCAAATAAAATTATAAGCTCTCCATCAAATATAGCAAGCTTCCTATCAAAAAACTTTTCTGGAATATAGAACTTGAAAGTTCCTCCAGATTTATCATTATATACGTAAGACATCCCGTCTTCTTTTAAGAACGAAGGCATTTCCATAATAATCACTCCTTTATAATATTATTAAATAGTTATAGTGATATTATAATATAGACATAAATGATCCCCTTATACTTAGTATAAGGGGATTATATTTATTTTTTACTTTTAGTATCTTCTTTTTTAACTTCAACTTTTTCTTCTACAACCTTTTCAGATTTAGCAGAAGCTTTAACTTCAACTTTTTCTTCTACAACTTCTTTAGCTTCAACTTTTTCAGATTTAACAGAAGCTTTGACTTCAACTTTGTCTGCAACTATAGCTACAGGTACATCGTCAGCTTTATCTGAATCAATTAGCATTTGAGTTACCTCATTTATTGAGTTTATAGTTTTATTAGTATTTAATACTTTAACTACAGCTCCTGCACCGATAGTTTTTATGATATCGATTCGTGTTAACAATCTAGTTACCTTTACCCTAGATCCTACTGGTGGCATTAAGAACCCCAATGGTTTATGAGATGTTCTTATTTCTACTTTATATTGTTTCATATTAATTTCCTCCTATATTAATTTATAACTTTAGCACCCTTAAGAGTACTAAGTATATTCGTTCTTTCTTCGATGATATCACCTTCATCTTCTGCAATCTCTGCATCTAACGCTGCTATTAATTCTTCGTCTTCATCATCATAATATTCATAAAGATCAAGATCATCATCTTCGTTATCATATACCATTTCAGCTAGTATCTTCTTCTCCATATCATTTGGATTATCCATACAAACTTCAACAAAACAATCTACAAGGTATTCTTCATCATTATCACAGATAACATCTGAAGATTCATATATATTTAGATCTTCAGTTACACTTGTAATAATATCGTCATAGAAATCTTCTAAAACTATTGATATAAAGTTACCTTTAGGGGCTGATAGATTTATAGAATCTAATATATTATCCATACTTATTCGTCCTCCTCATACAATTCTGATTCATCAATGATACGATCCTCTTCTTCCTCTTCTTCTAATATATCATTTAATTCATCATCATACATTTCTTCAGTAGATTCTTTTAAAGATTGCATCATCTCGTCTACAATCTCCTGATCACTTAAAGTACTATTAAAGATATTATCTCTTTTTTCTGCAAACATATTTTCTAAGACAATATCGGCTATTACATCTTCAGGATCATCTACTATATAATTATCATATATTGCTAGATCATAATCTTCTTTAAACGCTTGCTCTATATCAGTCATAAATTCTCCTCCTTTAAATTAGTTCAATTATATGTATGTTATTCTATAAGCTTTTTAACACTCTCATTTATTATATATAGAACCATAGGAATCGCATAGAATAAATAACTTTCAGGAACATATTCCAAATCTGACATTATTCTATCAAAATCATCAGCTAGTTTATTATCATTCATATACGTAACTATAATATTATATAACCTTTTATTATCATTAGTCGCATCTATTATTACATTATTCTTTATATTATATATTAACTGAGGATCTATCATTTGAAATACGGGAAGAGTATATTTCTTAGTATCGATATAAGTTATTTCGAAGTAATCATCTAACAGAGCTGCAAACAAAGAATAATCTTGTTCTATTAGAGTAGCAACACATTCCATATTATATATAGAATCTATATTGCATCTTTCCAACGATCTGAATATAGATTTATCATAATATATTTGAAACATTGCTGGTAGGTTAGTTTGATGCATTATAGATTTATACTCATTACCATTGGAGAATATCTTATTCCTTATAAGAAACTCAGTCATATAAGGATCATATAAATTACCATACTTACCATTAAAACACACTCCAGCTATACTTGGGTTAAAAAATAAAACTGAATAATAATTCAGAAGTTTGTCGTATACACCATCCAAGTATTCTATTGTTATATAATCATCTTCTTTTATAATAGTTTTAAATCCTGTTCCCACGTTATTAACAATCATCTTATACTTATAATCAACCTGTTTATCTAATTGACTTGTACCATAATTACTCATAACCGCTGTAAAACTATATACATTATTACCAGTATCTATAGTATCGAATGAAGTTGATGTTATTTTGAATAACCAATCCTTACCTGCATGCTTTATATTCATGTAATCTCCAGTATAAGGAATCCATGTATTCGGTAATATTATGCCAGTTATAGATATTTTTGATATAGATAAACCGCTTTCATCAAATTCGAGATTAGATGTATCGAATAATATACTACTAGAATAAAACACTGCGTTTTTTATTTTATTATACCTTATACCACTATTCATTCCAATATCAGAATACTCCACTCTAAGTGTATTATCTAATGTAGTAGATCTATCGTTAATATTATACCAAGATTCTGTAATAACAGGAGATAGATTATTAAACATATAATTTGCATTCTTTACCCTATTTACCATAGTATCATTTATAACATCAACTGTATTTGTAAAATTATGATTTATAAATTTCCCAGCCATATTTTCCTCCTTTTTATAAAAAATAAAATGGAGGAGATAAGTCCTCCATTCTAATTTATATTACTTTCTTACCTGTTACTATATCGCAACTACATGATTCGTTTGTACATCGAACTTCCTTTATTCGATGTATTAAAAATTTCATATCCATTTTATCAACTAAATTTTTTGATATGCAATCTTTAACATATGTACCCTTGCATTTATCATGATCGTATAGTATATATACATCAACAGGCTCCTCAGATCGATCCATAGGATAGACTCTCTTTTCTAGGTTATAGTCGTTGTCAACTACATACCTATGCTTTTTGTCTCTATCTTTGATACAAATAATCTCACTTGCTAACAAAGACCCCAAAATTGCTATTACCAATAGTACAGATCCTATCAGTAGTATAAATATCATTTCTGTCATAATAAATCCACCTTTCAAGTAGTAATTGTAGTTAGGTATTACTAAATTGTTCACATTATAAGACTTCTATATTTATTCATAATAGCCTTATTTAATAGGAAGTATTTTTCTTTTTCTTTGAACCAATCTATATTCATATTGATTAGAGTATTATCTTCATCATAAAACTCTTTATCTTCCATGAAATATATACCATTTTTATAATTGATAAGTTTTTCTTTAACTAAACTATCAATCATTTCGTTAAATGAATTTGTATTTTGAGCATCAACATATGCCCAAGCTGTATCAGGATTTAATTTCTCCATGTATCTTATTTGTTTGAGAATATCATCATGCTTATATGGGGATAAGTGTCCTTTAATATGCATGAATCTTATACTGATATTCTTATGTACTATAGTATTTATTATAGTACAAAATAATTTACAATTCTTGATTGGTTCTCCAGTAGATCCCATCATTTTTGGGGATAGTATTTTATTGATTCTGTATAACTCATATGTATTAAACCAATTCAATATCCAGTTATTCAACGAATTAACACAATATTCAGAATCTGAGTATAGGTAATATGGATCTTTGTTGTCTCCATCTAATAAATCTAAAGCCATCATAATACCAAACAACTCACCTTCATTGTTTGTTGAGTCTAATGATATTTTGACCTTAGATCCTAATAGTTTATGTATCGGAGATGTAAATTCATTATCAGTAATAATACATCCTCCAACTGATAGATCTTTACATTTTGCTCCATCTGTATACACAGATATTATACTCATATAAATATACCCTCCTCCACTAACATATCCTCATTAAAATATTCATCTGGTTTGTATACGATGNNCCATATGAGTTCTCATATGATATAGTACCGTTACTTATATCATATTTATAATACTCATTATAGTCTTTATTATCCCATCTTCTTACTATCCCGTTATTACCATATTCTATGTAATACTCATAACCATCACTCCTTCTAAATTTTGTTAAATTACCTTCATTATTGTATATGAACCACATATCGATAACCTTATAACTATTTTTACAGATAACTCTTTTGAAGACTAATTTGTCTTTGGAGTTGAATGTTTCCTTTATTATCGACAGTTTTGTTTCTGTGATCTTTTTCATTATTTAAGTCACCTCCTCACTTAAATAATATATGATTGTAATTATTTTTAGAAAGACCCCAGTAACATAGTTACTGGGATACTTTACGTTTTAGTTAGTTATAACCACTTTAAAATTTGGGTGATCTTTAAGTGGTATCAGATCATTGTATGCTTCTTGTATAAATACATTAGATTTGGATAATACTGATACCTCTTCTATCCCTTCTAATTCTCTTTTTGATATTAAAACGTTAATAGACTCTAACTTTATATCATCTATAACATTTTCGTTTACTTCAAACACTTTTTCCATTACGCTTGTAAAATCCTTATCTGGAAATAAAGATTTCACTACCCTATAATCAACAGAAAAATCTAGTCTGGATTCATCAAAGACAACAGGCACAGCTTCTGCAGTATATGAGTTCTTACCTATAGATATTTCTTCGCTTAACGTACCTGATTCTAATAGAGCTTTGCCCATATCTTTCACAGCATCTAGATCATAAGCTGAATTTACATCAGCAGATTCGAATAGACTGGTTATTAAATTTTTCATAAAATCCTCCTTATATTAAATTTATTATTATGTTTTCATTATATTTTTTAAAATACACAAGATACAGATAATATCAGGTCTTCGTTCAATAGAGATATATCTGATACAGATCTTGATCTTAGTTTGGTATTTTCATTATATGCAAAGTATCCACCTTCACAATTTTGATAAAATGATATTGGATCTTCTGTACCAGATTCGGTTAATATATTATTAAGAATCTCGTTATGATTTTCATTTAATATTTTAAATTTAAATGAACCACAATCGTCTATATTGGCTCTTAAAGTCTCGTTAAATCCTGCGAAAAAATCATTAATTTTTTCAAATTTGATCTCAGAGAAGATTTCTTTATATATGGTCGTAGATTCGATTAGAATCGATTCTCCGATGACAGACTCTAATATATAATTATTTTTTACTATATCACCTTTATCCATTGTAGCTTTAATATCTTTAGTAATACGAGCCATTTCCTCAATTGGTTTATTAATGACATTCATAGTCTCCAAAGAATATCTATCATCTTTATATAACTCATCAGACAATCCTACAGTATTATCCTCTTTAACATATGCTATTTTAGTAGGGCAATATTCATTAGATAATCCGTATACTATACCACCTAATAAATTATCTTTGATAGTATATAATAGATATTTAGAATTTATATTCTCGTGTATTCTAACTATCTTAGTCTTATTATCATTCTCCATATAAGACTCTTTCAATTCTGCAAATATTTGTAACAATTGAAGGAAATCATTATCTGTTAATCTAATATAGTTATATACTCCATCATTAGTAATCATAGTTTCTTTTTCAATTTGTTTAGCTCTCGTATCTGGCATATCCTTTGTATTCTTATTAGATCCTCCATCCTTAATATCAAATACAAGATTATAAGGTAGGTAAATAGCATCAGTGATCCAGTATCTCTTCTTACCCTGATACGTATACTCTATAGTAGGTCCTGGTGTTAATAACTCAGACGAATCTATCCCAACTTTATCGCAGAATTCCAAGAACTTTAGTTCGTACGACCCCACATATTTCTTATGTGTTCCGTCAGACCACCTATAACTGCCAGTCAAACTTCTATTACCTAACATCTTTTCTTCTTGCCATTTCATATCAGTNNTGCCAGTTAATAATGTAGGAACTTTATGAACTTTAATATGATTTGATAGTGCGACTTCTCTTGCTTTTGCTTTACATTTATCTGAACAAAAAGCTTCGTATCTGACTTTCTTTTCATTCCATTTTGTTTCAGAGTGGCATATTCTACAAGAACCAATTCCTGATCCTGCAGGAGTTTTATTATTGCATATATCGAATACTATTCTGTTTGCTGTTACACCTCTGTCTTCATTTAGCATATCCTCATGATGTTTAAGTATATGCATATACAATTTATTTCGTTCATTTTTATAATCACAGTATATACATTTGTACTTTCTTGACATAATTCATTACCTCCAATAAATAATTTATTTTATATTAATGTTTAACTAACCAAATCTACCTAATATTTTTTTAAATATTAAACTTAATAGTAATTACATTAAAAGGAGGAGTTATTATACAATATGATTACTAGTAATAAAGAACCACTTCTACATATAGATAGAAATACCAAGAAACCTGTATATGTAGAGAATGTCGATGCTGCAATACTGCGTATAATAAGATTAATTTTATTAGAACCAGGTACTATTCAAACACATCCGGAAATGGGAGTTGGATTAATAAGCACATTCCGAGATTCTGGTAAATCACTAGCCGATTTAGAATCAGCAATAAAAAATCAAATTTCTACATACATGCCGATGTATACTAATATATCTATAAATGTAGAATTAGATTATAACACAAAAGAAATAAAAATAACGATGTCGTCAGATCAGCTCAGAACTGTTATACCTATCAATGCCGATACATATAGTATATCGTTAGAAAATATTAAAAATTAATGGAGGATTATTATGATTGCAATGACTGAAGAAAACAAAAACAAAAACGGCACCCAACCTGAGGTAGATTCATTAGAAAATTTCATTGCTGAGGATACAGCCAAAGTTATATCTGAAGTATCATCACTCAGTGCTGCTCAACTTGCACAAAATGTAAGAGAAAAACTTGCTAATGCACCAGCTGTATCTATAGAAGAAAAGGCAAAAGCTGAAGCTGCTTACAAAGAACCCACTAATGGAGATAAATTAGCAGATACAATCAACAGAATAGCAGAGGAACATTCTGTATTTGTAGAGAAGTTTGAAGAAGTTAAAGCCTTGAACGAATATAACAGAGAAGATGCTACATTAGATGAGTTTATATCTGTTCCAGATACTATTACTAGTGATGGAGAGAGAGACACTTATCTAAGAAACAAGAAAACAGAAGATGACTTAGATTCTTTATACAAATTTGTAAATGATGAAGATGATTATATCGAAACAGAATCAGAGGTTGTTGAGATTGAAGATTTTGATGATGATATCGATAAAGAAGAAGATGATCAAGAAGAATTAAAACTTCAAATAAGAGCTGGAATGGATACTCATTTCAAAGCTATCGACGAAGCTAATAAAATAGACTTGAGTATCATCGAAGTGCAAAACAAGTCTACTCATATCAGTAAGATTATACAGTCTCGTATGGCTACAACTCTGACTGTAAAAAATATAATCTGGGCAACAAAGAGAATTATAGAAATGAAAAAGCCCGGTGCTAGAGAAATCGAGCAACTAGATCCTAGAAGAATAACTTTGTCTGACAATAATCCTCTCGATTCAGTATATACTGCCACATTAAATAGATTTAGAATAATCTACGATAATATAGTTAGTGATAAACCAGCTTCATTCAAAGAGTGGTTAAAATCAACATATCCAGAAGAGGTGGACGATTACTACTTCACATTATTTGATGCTACATTTAGAGATTGTAATATTATTACAAATCAATGTAAATGTGGTAACTTTGAAGTTACAAACTCTCCAACTCATACTTTAAGGAAATTCGATACTCCAGAAACCGAAACATTATACCAAGATATAATCAACGGAAGAAAAACTGGAGAATCTAAGACAAAAAAATCAGAACTTTATCAGGTTAGTGAAGATTTTGTTGTAAGATTGGGAGCTCCATCTATATTTACAATGATTATAGAACCTCTATTCTTAGATGCAAATAATAGGAAGAAATATGAAGATATTGTTCGTATTGGAGTATGTATCTTAGAAATGTATGTTATAGTTAAGGGAGCAGATGGTAAGCCTCGTCTATCTCCAGTAGATATGGGTGCTGATAAGAGTGGTAATGAAGCTAGCAAATACCTAGCTAAATTGAAAGCTCTAGATAAGATGGAAAATCTTATCACATCTGACCAATTACAATGTTTATTAGTTGAAACTGTAAAATATGATACAGAAGATACTAATGAGGTATCATACGCATATCCAGAATACGTTTGTAGTAAATGTGGTACTAAGATGGAAGCTCTTCCAGATCGTGCGGTAAACATGCTTTTCAACAGACATCAGTTGGGACTTATGAAGAGTATATAACCCGATGTTCGGCGATAGCTAGAATATTCAAGGGTAGATTAAGTATGCTGGATATAATGGAATTAGATCCAGCTACTTTTAATCTAATTAATAAAATATCTTATGAAGAAGCTAGCAGAGCCAGCTCAGCTGATGTAGAAGAGGAACTAGAAGATGCAATGACTTAGAACAATTAGAATGGAGATAAAATAAATGTTATTACTAATTATAGTTACAATTCTAACTATATTAAGTTATATTATATATGAAAAACATAAGACATGCTTTATAGTTGGACCTATTACTAGCCTAGTAGGATGGTTCTTTGCTGCATTGGGAGTAATACCATTACTTATTCTACACTTTATGGCATTAAGTCCAAAACAATATAGGGAAGAGATCGAAACGCAATTAGACAATGTTAACTATAGAATACATTACTATGAAATCACAGGAGAGTTGCCTGATGATCTGACTATTCTTATAGATTCATATAATGACATGATATCTACTGGTAAAAAGTATCAACATAGTATATGGGTTGGCGGAATCTTTCCAGACATATACGATGAATATGAGTATATTGAGTTTAAAGTACAATAATATATAATGAATAAGAAGGGAGACTGTATGACTACAATCCCAAATTTAATAAAAAATATCAATATAGATAATGATGAACGATTTCTCATACTATATTACATAAATAATCTAGGACAGAACTCCATACTGTATGACCTAGTATATAATTCATTACAAAATGATATAGATGGATGTATAAAATGTACATACTCTGATTCTACTACATCTATATACACAGTTGTTCCTCCATTGATGGATCAGTTATTATCTGTAATAAAGAATGTACCAGAAGTGCAAGCTAGATATCGAAATGAATATATAATTTCATACGAAATAATTGAAAATTCAATGAACGTTATAATAAAGAGAAGAGTATAACTCTTCTCTCTTTATTATAATAATTATGGAAGGAGATTATATATATGGCAAGAGAAAATAAGTTTGCCAAACTTAGATTAGATCTGCTAGATGTGGATATGTTTGTAAAAGAAAATGAATTAGTTCCAGTAACAGACCCATTGTTTTTTAATGGAGAAAAACCTACATCAGCAGGATTGTTATCTAATGAGATATTTGGTATATCAACACAAGAAAGATCTGGAGTGTATTCATATATTGATCTTGGTGAATATTTTATATCACCATTAGCATATTCGGCAATGTGTAAACTAAATACTAAAATACCAGCAATAATAGCAGGTGATGATAAATTTAGTATAAGTGAAAAAGGAACACTAACTCCTGATGAGAATGGTAATACTGGGCTAAAATGGTTTTATAAGAATTATGATAAGGTCAACTGGTCTGATAATGCCAAATCTAATAGGAAAATCAAAATAGCATTTCTAAAGAAATGCAGAAAGCAAATTTGGATAAATAAGTTTCCAATAATACCAGCATTCTACAGAGACGTTAACACTAAGACCTCTGGTTCAATTGGCGTTGGAGAGATAAATAAACTGTATGCTTCATTATTGACTACAGTAAACTCCCTTAAAAGTATTTCTGAATACGGATTAGATATATCTGAATCTGTAAGAGTAAGAATACAAAATATAATAAATCAGATATTCGATTGGTTTGGTGGAGGTACTACAATAAATGGGCAACCAACATCAGGTAATATACCAGGTAAGAATGGTCTGATAAAGAAAGCATCATTATATAAAACTGTAGACTATAGTACAGGTCTTGTAATGACTGCAGCAAATATAAATGTAGAATCATATGAAGATATGATGTGTACAACAGACAGAGCAGAGTTACCTTTAGCATCTGCTATAGTAAATTTCAAACCTTTTATCGAATTCTGGTTAAGAAGATTCTTCGAACAGCAATTTGTCGGTAGGTCGTATATAAATTTTAGATATAAAGATAAAGTATTGGAATTACCTTTAAAAGATTATATGTTAATGTATAATGATGAAGAGTATAGTAAACAAATAGAACGTTTTGTTCATGGTTATTCTAATAGATTGATACCTTTGAAGGTACCATTTGATATGGACAGAGTTGTTCCGATATTAAAAGAGAACAATATACCACTAAAGGATCTGAACCAATACATTAACGTTAATTATAAAGCAACACCAGAATCTGAGTCTCAAAAACGAAGATTGACATGGTGTGATCTTTTCTATAGAGCTGCTGTGGAAATGACAGAAGATAAGTATGTACTGGCAACCAGATTCCCAATAGATAGTTATCTCAATCAATTACCTACTAAATTTAACATCAGTTCTACAACTAAAACTGAAAGCTTATATATAGAGAATCTTACCGGAGGCTACGAATTTCATAAATGGTATCCTTATATAAGAGAAGATATGATAGGATCTAATACTTCGTCACTATTTAAAGATTCATTCTCTGTATCTGATGCCTTAATAGATGCTATGGGGATGGATTATGATGGAGATACATCAACCTTAAAACCTGTATATACGGTAGAAGCTAACGAGGAGTTGAGAGAGCATATGGAGAATGGTTTAGTTCAACTTATTGGTATGGATGGTACTTCTGCAAGAAAAGTAACTAAAGAGAATATCGTGCTTTTATATACTCTTACTAACCAACCAGATAGGGATATAAAACTCGTAGATCCTATATTTTAAAAATGTAATAGTTCACAATTATAGTTATATATAATTATAATGTGCGAGGGTGATACTAGGAACCAGCCTGGGTCCTCCACTAATAAATTTGAAAGGAGTAAATAATAGTGTTATTATTTACTCTATCTTGTTACGATGATGAAGACACATATGACTGTTAATCTTCTTCATCATTAATTTAATAATCCCTCTCCAATTGGAGAGGGTTATTTTTTTGTAATAGTAAGATATTAGAGTTGTATATAATATAGATGAGAGAGTAAATTTATATAATGCTTTCTTGCTTGTAGGTAAATATATTTTCTGCTTACATTTTATTATGATGCTGAGGAGATATGCATCAGAGAGGACACTAATATGAGAGATATAAACTTACTAAAAAAAGAAGCAAACAAGAAGAACGCTATTGATAGCGTTTTCAGAATGTTCAATCCGAGGTTAAACTTGGATTTAGATTCGTTAAATGTTACCTTTAATGACAAAGGTAACATTATTTATAATAAAAAAAAGACGGTACTCAAAAGGGTATCTTCTTTAAGGGACTCAGAAAGGGGTTCCTATATAATACCCAATAATATAGAAGTTATTGGGTATAGATCTTTTGAAGATCGTCTTATAAAAAGCATAAGATTGATTGATAAAAAGATCGAGAAATTTGCCTTTTTGAGGGCAAATATAGAAGATCTACATCTGTATAATTCGTATACAGATATAGCATCCTTTATGGAGGCAACTATAAAGGATGTATTCTTCACTTGTTCCATTATGATGAACGACGCATT
>MTKZ01126161.1_pt1 | contig 12899 bp, 9 predicted proteins | sample 1042781 | NCBI WGS metagenome assembly MTKZ01 (sample SAMN06212207, study PRJNA360539) | anaerobic digester metagenome | biome: Wastewater treatment plant; material: sludge; isolation source: anaerobic digester fed with sludge from wastewater treatment plant | place: Denmark: WWTP Viborg ...
AGTGCTGTAGTTGCCATGCTGGCCGACGCCGCCTTTCGCATAGGTCTCTGTCGGGGGTTCGAGCTCCAGGGCACTGTATGCGGCGTTGACCTGATACTGCCATCCGCGCCGCAGCCGATCCGATGTGCCAATTTTGTCCCGAATACTCTGCACCTCGGACGACCGAATCAGCAGGTAAGGATGCTTCAGCTCGCTGGGCGGGATCACGGCGTCGTGATCGACGTCTGAGACGAAGAAGGTGCGGTAGTTGGCCGGAGGCGTCCAGAAGCCAGTGGTGTCCCCGCAGAAGGCCCGCCAGTAGTACTGTCCATCTGAGAGAGGTTCGCCAGGATAAGCCACCGAGACGGCCGGCGAGATGCCGGACGTGTCCGTCACCTCAAACTCATTCAGGATGACGCCCTCCGTGAAAGCGGCNNAGCCGCAGACACGAAATGTCGGCCGGCGCTCAGTAATCGTCTCGTAGTCAGAGGGCCACACCGGCAGCGGCGGCTGAATCTTCAGCCTCACCCCGTCGATCGGGATGTCACCTGTACCCCAAACCGGCGGCACAGACCCCGCCAGAAAAACAACCATCACCGCAACAGGGACGTTCCGCAGGTTCGCCATCATTCCGGCCCCACACACAGCAACAAGAGAGATCCGCGATATCAGCGGCGGATTATAACCCGCCGGTCCCACGTCTGTCAGTTATCGGGCACCCGCCGGACTTCAAGACAGGCCCCCCGATCACCGATGACCCACAAGGTAACCTCTGTCTGACAGCACGCCTGTCAGCAAGCCTCGAAGAGGCAAGAGGACTGTTTTTATCGCCCTGAAGGAGGTCAGGATGCCACTCAACAACACCGCAGTCCTGGAACCGCCGGCTCAAACGGAGTCGGCTGCGGCGGCAAACATGTTTCGACCGGCTCCCCCCGAATCCCTCGAGCAGGCCGGGCTGACCAACGAGATGGTCGACGCCCTGATCTTCAAGTATCTGATGAACGTCGGTTCCGCACCGGGTGCCAAGATCGCATCCACGCTGGCTCTGCTTCATCCCCTGGTCGTCGAGCGGCTGACCGACCTCAAGAAGCAGCAGCTTCTCGGCTACGTTGGCAACGCCAACATGGGCGACTTCACTTACACCCTGACCGAGGCCGGCCGCGGCCGCGCGCGGCAATTCATGGAAGAGAGCATGTATTTCGGTGCTGCTCCCGTGCCGCTGGGAACCTACTGCCAGGCGGTTGCCGCCCAGTCCATCACCAACGAGAAACCCGGTCCCGAGCAGCTCAGAAAGGCCTTCTCCGACCTGCTCATCAATGAGAAGATGTTCTCAACCCTGGGGCCGGCGATCAACTCCGGCCGCGGACTGTTCCTGTACGGGCCTCCCGGCAACGGCAAGACCAGTATTGCCGAACGCATTACCCGGTGTTTCGGAAGCGAGATCTACATCCCATATGCCATTCACATCGACGGCTTCATCGTCAAGCTGTTCGACCCCGAAATCCACGAACGGATTCCGGAGACCAAGTCGACCATCTTCAAGGCCGCCGCGGTGGACGAGCGTTGGGTGCGGATCAAGCGCCCCACGGTGGTGGTGGGTGGCGAATTGACCATGGACCAACTCGAAATCCGCTGGAACCCGACGACGCGGGTGAGCGAGGCCTCGATGCAGCTCAAGAGCAACTGCGGCACGCTGGTCATCGACGACTTCGGCCGGCAGCGGATGAACCCCTTCGAGCTCCTGAACCGCTGGATTGTCCCGCTGGAAAAGCGTTTCGACTTCCTGGCCCTGGCCAACGGCGTGAAAATCCAGGTGCCGTTTGACCAGCTCCTGATCTTCTCGACGAACCTCGAGCCAAAGGACCTCGTCGACGACGCCTTCTTGAGACGTATTCCTTATAAGGTCCACGTGGACAACCCATCCGAAGAGGAGTATCGCAGGCTGATGAAGATGATGTGCGATGGCATCGGGATCAGCTACGACGAGGCCCTGACCACCCAGCTGATCGAGAAGCACTACGCGCATCGTCCCTTCCGCTGCTGCCAGCCTCGCGACCTGGTCATGCTTTCCAAGAACTACTGCGAGTACAACAAGATCCCCGTCCATTTGGACGAAGAGACGCTTGACTACGCGGTCGGCGTCTACTTCACGGTCATGGAAGGAACGTGATCGCCGGCATCACCGGCCGGCAATGACGCTCGAACGAAATGGACCTCGGTCCACCGGGTGCTCCGGCGAACCGAGGTCCTTTCCTTTTCTGGGCTGAACTCCCGGGCCGGGATCAGGCGGCAGCCACTTGGCCGGCCCGATCCTGTCGCGAGAAACTCCTGTACAGACCGAACAGGGCGACCGCGGACAGCCCCAGAACCACAAACGGCAGCACCCTGGATAACGTCGGACTCGGAATCATCCAGGCCAGACCGGCAAGCGTCAGGCCCGCAAGCACCACCGTCACCACCCACAGGGTCCGCGGATGGTGGGTCAGCGGGGTGGCGATGGCCAGCGTACTGTACGTGCCGCTGAGCGAACCGATGATCATCGCAAAGGCAAACCCGTGAATGCCCTCGCCGCCGAAGATGTACATCACGAACAGCGTCATCAACACCGTCAGCGTTGTCAGGATCGTCCGCGACAGCGTCTGGTTCAACGAGTCATTGATCAGCCGGGCCGAAATCGTCGCCATCCGGCCGCGGTTCTCGCGGATACGGTCGAAAATGACGATCGTGTCGTTGATCGAGAAGCCCACGATGGTCAGAAGGGCCGCAATGATGTTCAGGTCGATCCGGAAATCGCGAAGCATGAGCGCCCCGCCGATCGGCGTGTCCCAGACGTGGTGGGCGATGAAGATGCCCGCCAGGGCAATGGCCACGTCATGATACAGAGCGATAATGCCCGCCAGGCCGAAGGTCAGCGACCCGAACCGGATCCACAAATAGGCGGCGATGGCGATGAGAGACAGGAGTACCGCGATAATAGCCTTGGTGATCGCCTCGCTGGCCACCTGGGGAGAGAACTGCGTCACTCGCTGCAGCGACAGGCTGGTCGCCAGCGCTTCCTTCACCAGGCTAACCTCCTTCCCAGCCACGTCGCCCAACCACTTGGTGTTGTCTTCTTCGTCCAGATAGCTGAGGACGCTGTCCTTGACCATGATGGCCACGCGCGTGCACGGGGCTACGGCCGGATCACCGCCCCCGGCCGCCTGGAGGCCGATCACTTTCGTGGGACGAGAACCCTGGTCCTCGAAGCCGGGCTGCAAACGCATCCGCCTGATCCGCGCTTCCACCTGGGCCGCCGTCTGCGCTGGATTCAGGCCGTCGAAAACCATCACCAGGCCGCCGTGGAAATCAATGGTGTCCGAATCTACGGTCTGACCCCGTTGAACCCTCTGGAGAATCGGGGCCTGGGAGTGCCCGCCGATCACGTCCGCCAGGACAACCGCATCCCGCTTAACCGGGAAGATGCCCTCGGGGGCCTTCTCCGGATCCGTTTCCAGGCGAGCATCGACCGAGGGTGTCACCTCCAGAATCTCGCTCATCGTTGCCAACATCGCCTCGGCGACCAGCGTCTTGCGCGGCTCGGTGACGATGACCTCATATGCCTCGCGCTTCTCCCCCTCCGAGGCGAGCTCAATCGTCTGCACGCGAGCCGACATGAGATTGCGCCAGGCGTTTGAAGCGTATTCGGCCGCTTTTTTCACCTCTTCCTGAACGCCGGCCAGGTCCAACGGTTTGGGAGCCGCCTCTTCCGAGGTCGCCGTCGGGACCTTCACCTGGATGATCACCCCCTTGCCGTCGTCGGTCGGCGTGACGCCGTTACGGGCGACCGCATCGTCCTCCTCCAGAGTCGGCATCAATAAGGACGTGATTTGGGACGCCGTCAGATCGCCCGGCGTCGTGACCCGGAAACGGTTCTCGCCCGCCTCGGTGACCGTCGCGCCGGCCAGCCACGTCGCGGCCTGCTTGAGCCAGTTGGCCGCGTCGTTGGCGACAAGCTGCTGGATCTTCTCATCATTGTGCTGCTTCTGACTGTCAGCCTTGACCTCAATCTGGACGCTGGTTCCTCCGATGAACTCGATGTCCATGTAATCGGCAGGCTTCACCATGAACATGCCGAGCAGACCGACGCCGATCGCCACCGCGGAACAGACCCAGAAGATGCGATATTTGCCCATCCAGTTGATGTTCGGAGCGCTCAGCAGCTTGAACATCGGCAGACGGTTGGCTTGCCGGTGGCCGGTTGCCCCGTACAGGAAGCGGAACAGCCACAGGCTGGCCATCAGCACTGCCGCCGTCCCTGCCAGCCAGGCCAGGAAAACACCCAGCCCGTAGAGCCGTGAATCCTGAAGAGTGTCGGGATGGTTTGCCAGGTACCCCGTTCCCATCAGTACCCCCGCCGCCGCCACCAGAATACCCGTGCCCAGCCAGGCCTTGTTTGTTTCCTCCCGGTTCAAGGTGTTGGGCACCATGATGTGGAAATACTGGCGGGTCACGAACAAGGCCGTGAACATGCTCGTGCACAGGCCGATTCCGAGCGTCAGGCCGAAGCCCCTGATCTCCTCGCTGCCGATGACGCCCAGGATCACGGCCGTGAGGATCGTGGTCACGTTCGAGTCCAGAATGGCACTGAACGCCTTCTCGTAGCCCAGTTTCGCGGCCATCCTGACCGAGATGCCTCGCTGCAATTCCTCACGCATGCGTTCATAGATGAGCACGTTGGCGTCCACCGCCATGCCCAGCGTCAGCACCAGACCGGCGATGCCCGGCAGCGTGAACGTGGCCTGGAGGAAGCTCATGATGCCCAGCGTGATGACCATGTTCAGCAGCAGGGCGATATCGGCGACCAGGCCGTTGTAGAAGTAGTAGACGGCCATGAACACGGCCACCACGACGAACGCCAGAACCGATGCCTGGAAACCCATCCGGCGGTTGGTCTCGCCGAGGGACGGCCCGACGCTGTTCTGCTGGAGCGGGACCTCCTTGAGCTTGGCCGGCAGCGAGCCCGCTTCGAGCGTGCGCACGATGTAGTCGACGCGCTGCGGCGCGAACCGGCCGGTGATCTGGCCTCTGTCAGAGATGGCGCTTTGAATGGTCGCGGAAGAGATCGCCTCGTCGTCCAGGACGATGCACAACGGCCGCTCGATGTTGTTGTTGGTCAGTTCCCAGAACTGTTTCGGTCCGTTCCCGCCCAGTTGGAAGTCGATCGCCAGGCGTCCGAGCCGGTCGCGGCCCGGATAGGCCCCGGCCAGCGTCCACCCGGTGTTCCTCAATAATCCCATGTCCGGCGTCGCGTGGGCCAGAACGTACTGCGAACCGGCATATTCGCGGATGACGTAGTACTCCGCGCGCCAGTCCTCTGGATCCGGCTTGGCGATCTTGATCCACATGAACTTGTCACCGGTCTGAACGCGCGGTCCGAACCGGGACAGGTTGTTCTCGTAAGTCGAGATTTCAACCTGGTGCTCGGGATTCTTCGCGTCCGTCATGGCCCGGTTGCGCGGGTCGCGCGTGGCCAGGATGCGGAACTCGAGCACGCCGGCGCCCTTGAGCAAACGCATGAGGTCCGCCGGGTCGTCGAGCGACCCCCGGTATCGGGCGCAGGCATCGTAGGTGCGGATCACGTTGTCGATCAGCTCAGCCAGGTCGCCGTGTTCCCCCTTGAGCCGCTCGATGCCCTCAACGCGAGCGGCGCTCTTCCTGCCCAGGGCCAGCAGGTCCTCCAGAACCCGAATTTCGAGGTTCTTGGCAACCAGTTGACCGATCAATTCATTGCGCTTCTTGAAAGCATTGTCGACCCGCTGTGCGAGTGATCGATTGACGTCGTCCCACTCCATGCCCGGACGGCTCGTGGCCTCCTTGACCGCCGAAGGCTGAGTCGCCTCCGGTTGGGTGGCTGTACCCTCTTTCTCGAAGCGGGCACTGAGCTCCCGGTATCGCTCATCGACTCTGACCAGCTCCTCCAACAGGGGTCTTCGGCTCTCGTACCTGCCCACCAGCCGGGTGATCGTCTCATCTCACTGGGCCGGCGGCAGTCTCAGGGCCTGCCGAACCTGTGGCTCGCTGATGTAGGTGTCGACGAGAGCCTGCCGGGCTTCGTTGTATTGCTCACGGTTGCGCCGTTGCTCCTCGGGTGCCCGCGGGATCTGGATCTCCAGGCGGTTGCGCCCGATGGGTCGCCAGATGAGATTCCGGTTCCCTTGCGGGTCCACGCGATTCTTCAGCACGTTCATGACCCGCTTCGCAAGATCGTAACTCGTGTCTCCGCTGTCATCGATCTCAAAGAGCAGGCTGTGCCCGCCGCCCAGGTCGATGCCCGGCTTGAGCTGCTCCGTCGTAAAGGGGTATGTCTGCCACAACGACATGCCCGCAAAAATCACGATCAGGCCGACTTTCGACCACAGATTCTTCTCGCCCATGACCATTACCTCACAACCGCAACGGCATCCGCTGCGTGATGACATCGTCCTATTCAACTATTCACTAACGGCATTCTCTTCTGATGAGTCCAACCATTCCGCCACGGGGCGGCGGCAAACGTACGGAAAAACGATCCGGCGGGCCATGACCCGTCGACGCCGATGGCCTGTCAGCCATTAACGGGAGGTGCGTGGGCGTCACGACAGATGAAACGACAGCGTTGCCTCGGCGAGCCCTGCGGCGGCAAGCTGACCCACAGGACCGTGATTCGGGGATGGTGCGCGGGCTTCCAGCCGGCAACCGTCGAGAGATGCTCGATCGTCCCGGCTGGCCGTTCCACCGGCGGGCGCTNNCTGCTCGTTTTCTGATTCCGGCCGGGTGTCATCGGTCTTGTTTGTGGAGCCCGACCGACCCGATTCGGCCTTCGCCGACTCGTTTTCGGTCGGCATGACCCAGGCACGCGTTGAGAGCGTACCGGCCACCAGGGTAAGCGCGGCCAGCCAGGCCAGCTTCAGCGGAGACAAACCGGATTGGGACTCGTCCGTACCGTGCATAAGAGGTGCTATGATAACGCATTTGGGCCGCTGGCATCAACCAGGCCCCCCAGGGGGGCCATGCGATCCCGCTTGCCGTCCAGGTGCCCCGCCCTGGGGTGGCTCAGGGGTTTGTGGTATCCTTGGGGCGAATCAAGCGGGGGGAGTCTGCCTTCAACCGGATACCCACGGGGAGTCGCGCTCATGACCGCGCTGCCAGACAAGCCCAAGCTCAGGCGCGTCGAGGCCTTTCCGGTAAGCGACGGCGAAGCCCGCAGGCCGCTGTACGTTATTCGCGACCCCTGTGGCCTGGCCCAGGGGCTGATCACCCTCTCCCCGGTCGCCATGCTCATCCTCTCGCTGATGGACGGCGAGAACGACCTGCTGGATATCCAGGAGCTTTTCGCTCGCCACACCCTCCAACTCCTGCCCCGGCAACAACTTGAGGACATGGTCCGACAACTCGATGAGGCTCATTTCCTCGACAGCCCAGCCTTCGAAGCCCATTACAACTCTCTGGTGGAGAACTATCGAGCCGCCCCGGCAAGGGTTTCAGGAGGCGAGGAGTCTTTCGGAGCCGCCCCCGGCCAGATGGGCACGGTCATCCGGCAGATGCTGTTCGACGGTCAGGACACGCCGGGCAGGATCAATCGCAAGCTGGTCGGTCTGGTCGCGCCGCACCTGGATTATCCGCGAGGTGCTCCGGCGTATTCAAAGGCATACCGGCTGGTCGCGGCGACCAGCCCGCCCCGGCGGGTGATCGTTCTCGGAACCAACCATTTCGGTCAGTCATCGTCCGTGGTGGCCACACGCAAGGACTTTCAGACGCCCCTGGGTACCACCAAGACCGACGGCGCGTTCATCGAAGCTCTCGAAAAGCGACTCGGGACCGGCCTCTGCGAGCACGAGTTCGACCATCAGCGGGAGCATTCGGTTGAGCTGCAGTTGCTCATCCTCCAGCATCTGCTGGGCCCCGAGCGGTTCGAGATCGTTCCCGTGCTCTGCCCGGACGTCTGCGGGCCGACTGGCACAGCCCCATACGACGGTAGCGGCGCCGACCTGCACGAGTTCGGCGAGGCCGTCGGCGAGCTGGTTCGGGCAGATGGCACGCCGACGCTGATTGTGGCGGGGGCGGACCTCAGCCATGTTGGCGGGCAGTTCGGCGACCAGCGAGATCTGGAAGCGACCTTCCTTCAAGAGGTCGAGCGAAAAGACCGCGAGGCGCTCGATGCCCTGGTCAGCCAGGGGTGCGAGGCATTCGTCAAGGTACTCAAGGCCCGGGAGAACGACACCCGGGTGTGCAGCGCCGGTTGCATCTACGCCATGATGACGGCGCTCCCCGGCGGCCGCCCCGAATTGCTGACCTACCACCAGGCCGCCAATCCACAGGCAGGCAACGGCGTAACCTGCGCCGCCATCGCCGTGTGGGAGAAGTAGACCCCCCAGTTGCATCAAAAACGCCGCGAAGCTGTTACAAGACGCGTGTGAATCAGGTGTTCCATGCCGGTTGGTCACTGTTCCCGGAGTTCACCGGCGGCGAGGCTCATGGGCGATGGCGAAGGATGCCCCATTCTCCATTCCGCATCCGCCATTCGTCATTCCCCGGCGTTGCCGTATGCAACACTGAGGTTTACTCCCCGGCGTCGCGGCAGGCAGCGCCGGGGTTGACATCGTGCATTTTGAGAATGGCACCAGGGCTCTCGGGCTGGCCCGTGCGCGCGGACAGGTACGCCGCCTGGATCACGGCCATGACGGCCATGTGGTCGCGGATCGAGGAATGGAAATGCCCTGACTGACTCGCGAGAGACGATAGGAAGTTCTCTATCGGAGCCAGCAGCGGGTTGGAGGCCCGCGGCAAATCCGTCAGCGTTCTCTCTCCCGCCCGGTCGCGGCAGATCACTCGCGTCGCATCGACGCGAAGCGTCCCCCCGGTCCCGAAGAACTCGATGTCACGGCGATCAGGCCCCGAGGTCCAACAGGCGCTGGCCACCGCGATGGCTCCGTTGGAGAACTGGCAGATGAGTGCGGCTGTATCTTCGGTGTCATAGGGAAACCGGGTTCCCGGGCGAGAGACGCCTTTGGCGGCCGCGTACACCGTCGCAGGAAGCCCCATGACCTTCACCACGGTGTCCAGCAGCTCATAACCGCGGTCCAGCAGCACGCCACCGCCGGCCCGGATTGAATCTCCCCGCCAGTCGAGATCCTCGCCGCTGCAGAGATCGACGCCGCCGACGGCAAGAAAAAACCGCCCCAGCCGATCCAGGCCGATGGCGTCCGGTTGAAGCGACGGCTCGATTCCCCAACTTCGTGACACGGCGATGGGGCACCCGGCCTTCTCGAATCGTTCCATGATCTGGACTAACTCGTCGAATCGCCGCGCCGCGGGAGGCAGCATCCATACCGGGCAGCGATGCTCAGCCGCCAGGACCAGGTATTTGCTGCGAAGAAAAGGGGGGACGGCCACGAAAAGGGCATCGAGCGGATTCTCAACGATCAGCGATCGAAAGTCGTCATACGCGGCGATATCCGGGTGCTTCTCGACGAATCGATCGATCCGGTGGGCTTTTCTGCTGGCGACGGCAACCAGTCGGCACCAGGAGCTCGATAACAGGGCCTCGGCCACGAGCTGACCGCCTTGCCCCAGGCCCATCAAGCCGACCTTCATCATAGGTGCCTCCCTGCCGATCGTTGGTGCGCCGACGTCGCATGATGCAGCAGTCCGGTCTGGTCAACCAGCCCGCCCGGGTCCTTCCGTGACCCCACCTGCGCAATCAGCCGGCGCTCGATCTGAGACTGATACCCGAACCTTCCGGGATCAGCAAGCCGGTGATGGGGAGAGCATATCGACAGTGAGGAATCGTCGAATTGGCTGATGGGACGACAGGTCCATCAGACATCGTGGTGCTGAAGGTAGCGTCTGGCCTGTTCAACGCCCTCGGCGTTGGGGCGAAAGTCACGATTCACCAGCAGCCCCAGAGCCCGGGCTGCCCGACGGCTGGCAGGACCTTCTCGAGCCAGGAGCCGGCAGACCACCTGCTTCCCGCTCCAGTTGCCCAGCCTTGCCAGGGCCTCGGCGGCACGGATGGCAACCCCATCATCCCGATGTGGCAGGAGTCGTTGAAGAGGTTCCAGGGCCTCCGAATTGCCGAGCATACCCAGCGCCTCGGCTGCTTCACCCTGGATGACCGGGTTGCTGTCGCGCAGCATGGAAATCAGACAAACCACCCCTTCCCTGCCGGCAATGCTTTGAAGAACGGGGATGGAGGCGCGACGGATGATGTGATCGGGAGACATCGAGGCCATGACGACCTTCGCGACCATGCCTTTGGTGCGCTGGGAGGGAATGGAGGCCATCGCCAGAATCTGCAGCATCCGCCGACGAGGCGTAAGCTTGCCGTCTTCCTCGTCGGCTCGCTTCTGCTTGTCGTATTCAACTTCCTTGGCCACAACCTGGCTGTAGTTCCGGGGATCCAGCCGCGGATCCTCCGACGTGCCGAACTGAACGCCGGTCAGGAACCAGCCTTCCCGCACGCAACGCGAATAGACCACCTTGGCCGACAGCGACCGGATCTTTCCGTCGATGATCGAAAGGGTTACCAGGACACCGGCGCGGCGAGCGAAATGCTGACGGCTCAGGAAACTCAGGCCGCCTGCGGAGATTTCACGTGTCCGGCCAGTCGTATAGAGCACCGACTCGCCGTCGAGGCCGATAAACCTGATCTCGCACGGGATGCGCGCCGTCTTGCGCGCATAGGCTCTCTTCTCGGACCACCGAGAGTCCTGGCGGGCTGACTGCTCGTCAACCTCCAGGAGCATCTCAAGGATCTCGCGGTCCTGAGTCTCGACGCCGGTTTGTGTCTGGGTCTCATCCATAGTCGGGGGCACTTGGCCCTTGCCTTTGCCTGGCGCAAGAAGCCGGGCCGATCGACCCCAAACGCGAGTCACGCCTCTCCTGCCAGACTCCGTGTTTTCTGCGACGATCGGACTTCATGAGTTCCACTGAGCCGGCAACGCCTGGGGCAGCACGTGAAGCCGCCCGGCGCCTGAAGTCCGATCCGACAGGCAGTCGCCTTACCGACCGAGAACATCTGAAAGACCGGTTGTCCTCCTTGTCCGAAAAGCGCGCGATTCTTCAGGTGCTTTAACCGCGGGCCTCAAGGGCTGTCCGACGATCATGCGGTGTGTCTTGGAAGCCCGGAACGAGCAAAGCGTCTGCGCTCGAACCAGCCCGTCGGTCAGTACCCCTGCGATCGGGGTCGATGCCCGCCGGTTGCTTCCAGACAGGCCGGCAGTAGGGCGAGTGCCGGCCATATCTCAGAATTCGGCCAGAAAACACAGAGGATTTACTATGTACACGAAAGGTAACTCTGACCGTGAACGTTCGCCTGCTTACTGCGTCCCATAATCAGCGCGATGCCTGCACCGCTTTAAGGCCGCATGACCGGGCCGATGTCAGCCCACGGCGGGCAGCCTTCAATCGGCGAGCCGACGGAAGCGGACGTTTCTCAGGGCGCTGCCAGTGTCCCAATTCGCGATGCCGAACGGCCGGGCCGCTTCCTGTTCCCACCAGACGCTGAAGCTACGCCCCTCCCGATCGAGACTGATCATGTGTTGATCTTGTATCCAGACGTCGATCTTTCTTGTCGTGACCCGTAGACGCACCGAGTACCACGCGCCGTTCTCGAAAGACATGCTGTTGGTCGTCATGTTCTCGGCCGCGTGCATGTGGTCGACGTTCGACAGCCCGACGACCGAACCGCCCCAGCCGCCGACAATGAGCGTGCAGGGCTCATCGCCGACGGGAAAGGTCATCCCGCAAAAGAAATCGTGTCCGTCGGTCCGCTTGGCTTCCAATGAGACCTCGTAGTTTTCGCGCGGAAAGGCGCCGTCCCAGCCGATGCCGGTCTGCAACTGGCCGCGCTCCATCACGATCGTGCCGTTGTCCACGCGGACCTCCTTGTGGCCCACAAACGCCTTTTCAGTCAGCACACGCCAGCCGCTCAGCGTCTTGCCGTCGAAAAGGCTGACCCATTCACCCGGCGCAGCCTCCAGCAGCACCGCCGGCCGGGACGCCGCGGGTGCCGGGGCCGACGATGGGGCCACTGTCGGCACGGTCGCCACGGGTGCCCTGTCCGCACAACCTGCCGCCACAAAGGCACAGATTGTCGCCAACACTCTTGCGCAGTATCTCAACGATCAGTTCTCCATTTGCGATGAACCAACACCGCGGTGCGCCCCCCTCGGACTCTATTGCTTCAGGCTCAACAGCATGCCCTGGCCGGGAGCCAGCCAGTTGTTTTCGCCCGCCCAGGGGTGCACCGCCCCGGAGTAGGAATTGACCTGCATGATCTGACCGGCTTGCTTGAACCTGATCGTGAAACTGGCCGATTTGTGGAGGTCCTTGTTGACCACCATCACGAAAGGCCGACCCTCAGGCCCCTCAAATTCGCCCACCACGAACTTCCCACCGCTCACTTCCTGAACGAACTTGCTGCTCGCAATGTCCTGGCACCCCTTGGGCACGTCGGGGTGATGAAAAACGTTGATGCTCTTGAGCTTCAGGTACGTCGGAGCCAACTGGTGGATCTGCAGATTGACGCTCCGAAGCATCTCCCAGACAGCCGTCTTGTGGCCGAACTGATCGATCGGGGCCAGGCGGTAGTTGCCCGTGGACGGGGCGAAGTAGGTAAAGTAGCTGATNNCGGTTCGGCGTAGCGGAAGTGTGCATTCGAGAGAACGATGTTCCAGAACGGCAGGTCGTACTTCAGGGCGATCCTTCGCGCTGACTCAAGGTTCTGAAAGTAGCCGTCCTTCAACGAGCCGTCGTCCATCAGCGCATAGTGGTCGTAGCTGATGAAACTCGGCTTGACGACGGTAACAAACGTTTCCACGTACTCGTCGTAGGTCTTGACCCCCAATTGGGGGATGGATGCCACGTTGGGGAACAGGTTGATATAGCAGCGGGCGTCCGGA
>MTKZ01029954.1_pt1 | contig 12898 bp, 12 predicted proteins | sample 1042781 | NCBI WGS metagenome assembly MTKZ01 (sample SAMN06212207, study PRJNA360539) | anaerobic digester metagenome | biome: Wastewater treatment plant; material: sludge; isolation source: anaerobic digester fed with sludge from wastewater treatment plant | place: Denmark: WWTP Viborg ...
ATGGGATTTGAACCCATGATGAGAGTTTTGCAGACTCTTGCCTTGCCACTTGGCCACGTCGCCGTAAAAACAAAGCTGATATCGATTGCGGTATCAGCTTTGAAGTAAGCGGGCGATGAGGCTCGAACTCACGACCTTCTCCTTGGCAAGGAGACGTTCTACCAATTGAACTACACCCGCAGGTTTTATTCTCAGCCTCTAAGGGACCGAAGTTCACAGATTTTAGCATATGCATTTTGAATTGTCAAATGAAATTTTTGGAGAAGTGCTGTCAGTCAAAAAACCTCCCCGACTTCATTAGGACGACTTAATTAGGAGACCACACCTGCCGAATCTATATTACAATTTTGGTCATAAAACACATCCTGGAGGAATTCACATGAGCAACACAATCGATGATCTTAAAACAGCGTTTGCAGGCGAGAGCCAGGCGTTCCAGAAGTACACCGCCTATGCTAAAAAGGCTGCCGCGGATGGCTTCACCAATATCGCCAAACTCTTTGAAGCCACGGCGCAGGCTGAACTAACGCATGCCGCTGGTCACCTCAAAGCCCTCGATAAAGTCCAGACCACCCTGGAAAACCTGCAAGATGCCATCGATGGCGAAACTTACGAATTCACTGAAATGTATCCCCCCATGCTGGAAGAAGCTGCAACCACAAATCACAGGGCGAGGATCATGTTCGGCTATGCCGTCGCTGCGGAAGAAGTGCACGCAAGCCTTTACCAAAAAGCGCTGGAAGCCGTTCGCGAAGGCAAAGACCTTGAGGTCTCAGACTTTTAGCTTTGCCCCACGTGCGGTTACATTGAGCTCGGCACACGACCGGAAAACTGCCCGATCTGTGGCCTGAAAGGCGAAAAGTTCCTGCATTATCAGGCTTAATAAATAGGCTGAATAGACGATTTACGCGCGCCTGCCGTCTTTGCGGTAGGCGCGCATGATGATAATCTTTGTGGGGTGATTGAATGGGGCAGGGTCAGCTGGAGTGTTTGAGACTATGCTCTGCGTGTAGCCAGTAACATCCAGCGGCACAGAAATTGTCTCAACAATTTCCAGGTATCCGTCAGAAGTTAGTTTCTTAACGCAATCCATCAGTTCAGAGCCAGGCAAAAACAAAGCATTATTGATCGCCACCAACCAGCCCTCGTGGCCGATTAGCGGACGGACTTTGTTCACCAGGCCCTGCCAGTTTTGCAGCAGATCCACCCTGCCACGGCGTGTCTTTGAGAATAGAGGTGCATCCAGAATGACACAGTCAAAAAGCTCCGACTGGCTCTTGAAACTGGCAACCATGGGATAAAAATCCTGACTGAGAGTCTGCATTGCGCCAGTAAACTGGTTCAAAGCCTGTGAACGCTTTGCCACTGCCAAAAAATTGGGATTGAGATCGGTCTGAACCACTTCTCTCGCTCCACCTGCCAGGGCGGCGATGCCGAGAGCCCCAGTGTAGGCGAAGCAATTCAGAACACGGGCTTTTTCCATCCGCTGGCTGAGCCACAGGCGCAGGTTGCGCGTGTCTGGGTAGAAGCTGGAGTCTTGGTTGAGCTTGAGGTCCAGCGCGTAGTTCACACAATTTTCCTCGACACAAATTGAAATTTGCTCGCCGCGCATCAATATGCCCTGGCGAAGTTTGGGATCCTGAGCATGGCGCTGCTTGAGCAGGATGCTCTGCACCAATGGTAAGGCTTTGGTATAAACCTGAGCTATGAACTGGTGTAAATCACCCCGGGAGGAAACATCCCTGTCATGGTCCGAGATGACCAGGGTGTTGGCATAGAGGTCAACCGTTAGGTGGGGCAAGCCTTCATAGAAGCCATTAAAAAGTCGAACGGCGTTGGTGGCGCTGAGAGATTCATCTTTCAACCGGAGGTCAAGGCAAACCTCAAGTATTCTCTGCAACTCGGCAGATGAAAGATTTGTACTGCTATCCAATAGCTCGCTCATGCTTTACAATTATTCCCAAACTAATCTTATCATCAGAGAGACGCCATGATCCTCGAAAAATTCGCACAATTCAATCCCATAATCCAGGCTCTGCTGGGCACTGCCTTCACTTATGCCATGACTGCTCTTGGCGCCGCAGGGGTGTTTCTTGGCAAGGAGATCAATCGTAAATGGCTGGATGCAATGATGGGTTTTGCGGCAGGCGTGATGATCGCCGCGAGTTACTTTTCGCTGCTGGCCCCCGCGATTGACATGTCTGAAAGCCTGGGTGTCCCTTCCTGGTTACCGGCTGTGATCGGTTTTTTGGCTGGCGGCGGTTTTCTATTATTGGTGGATAAGCTCCTTCCTCACCTTCATCCGGGGGAGGATCAACCTGAAGGTGTCAAGAGCTCCTGGCAGCGAAGTGTTCTGTTGGTTACTGCAATCACCCTGCATAACATTCCTGAGGGTCTGGCGGTGGGTGTGGCGTTTGGCGCTGCGGGTGCAGGCATCGAAGGGTCAACTCTTAGCTCAGCCATCGCTCTGGCATTGGGTATTGGCATTCAAAACTTCCCTGAAGGCATGGCGGTTTCGATGCCGCTGCGCGGTGAAAACGTTAGCCGAAAAAAGGCTTTCCTGCTGGGGCAGTATTCTGGCATGGTAGAACCGATCGCGGCGGTTATTGGGGCCTGGGCGGTTTTGTCCATTCGCGGATTGCTGCCATACGCACTGGCTTTTGCTGCGGGCGCGATGATCTACGTGGTAGCGGAAGAATTGATCCCTGAAGCGAAACGCTCAGCCGGAGATCACTCAGATGTGCCAACGATTGCGGTCATGCTGGGGTTTGCGGTGATGATGTTGTTGGACGTAGCCCTGGGTTAGCAAGAAGATTTTTGCCAGACCTGGTATAGCCCCAGATTACCTTCCTTGCCATCAGACAAGAATTCGTCCTGAAGAATCAACCCCTGCGACTCCCCCAACGTGCGTAATTCAGTTGAATAGAAGTGGTGGACGTAGCGCAATTTAGCCGGCTTGCCAGGGTCCGCCCGCCAATCCATCAAAAGATCGATTTCTTCCAGGAGGTCATCCTGGATCCCGATTGGCTTCCACGGTACAAGGTGTTTTTCGAGACGCTCATTTCCCAATACTTGCCAGCAGGAGAGGAAGAGGAAACCATTGGGGTGGAGTTTTTCTCTCACAGATGAAAAAAATTGCCGGTGCAGATCAGCACCGGGCAGGTGGTGCAGCGTGGCAAAGGAGCATATGGCATCTGCCCGGTCAACCGCATCCAACCAGTCAAATGTTGCCAGTGAGCCTTGCCAGAAAATGTAATGGCCAAAGTTTGCTTCCTGAGTTGCGGCTGCTGCCTGTTCCAGGAACCAGGCATTTTCGTCGATGCCGATGTAACTGCCGGAAAAGTCTTCGCTTTTGAGCAATTCCGCCAAGTTGCCATTGCCGCAGCCCAGGTCCAGCACTACTTCGGCCTGATTAATTTGGGGGAGCAAACGCTGAACACCGGGTTGGACGCTGTGGCGCGTGGCAGCAAATGACTGCGCGTAGGTGGCGTAGAATTCCTGGTTTAGTCTTAAAAGCTTATCTACCAATTCGGACTGCATATGCTGATTTTATCAGTGAATTTTACTAATCACATTCCATGGTTCCTTTGAGCATCCGCCAACTTCTTAGGTCTTTCAATTATTTGATTAAATCTCAAACAAAAAGGCTGCTCATAAGGGCAGCCTCTGTCAGTAAAGTCGTAAAGTGTTACTTTATGGTTATTGGTAAATATGTCCCATAACCTGTGAAAGTTTGATCATTTGCTTGTGAGACGTAAGAACCATACTCGAGGAAGACATCGTTGGTAATAATCTGATTTAGAGGCGCATTGACAATGGCATCAAACTCAATTACGAGGGTTGGAACTTCGATTCCCTCAATGCGGAACGCCAAATCTGAATCAACTCCAATAACATCCAATAAAGGTTGCCATTCAGTGCCAACCCCGACACCTCCTATTGGGTTGATAAAGTGGGCGTTTTGCAGATTCGCAGTATCTGCTCGTTGTCTGCCATATTGACCACCATCAGTTAAGGTCATGGTTGGGTAGAAAATAAACCAATAATGGCCAGGTGGCAGCAGGATTGGCTCTTCGAGGACAAGCTGTGTATTGGATGGATATCCATTGGTGCCGTTTGTGATGGTAATCTGAGGATCTGTTGGGGGTTAGGAATCTGCCCAGACCGGTAATGCTCCACCACCAGAAGGATCGCCCGCAGGCATTCCATGATCATCTGCATAAATCATGAAGGTTAGATTAGTCGCATTGAATAGCGTGGTGAAACCATTATATCCACCACCCGGGACAAAAAATGTATCTATTAACCAGGGTGTTGTTACCTCAAAGTCATCTGCAAGGAAGGACGACCATAGAGAAAAGTCAGGAAAATCCTGATCCATAATTGGACCTTGAGAGACTGTGCTGAGAGGTTGATTCCATAGGACCGATTCGATTGAATAATTAATTAATTCAGGTCGGATAGGTGCTAAAGGAGCTTCGCCTAGTGATTTAATAACCGGTGATGTGGCAGTCCCCGAGTTCATCGCGGGAGTCCAACCGTTGGTATTCGCCATGACTGAACCGATATACCACCAGACCGACTTGGAAATCGTATCGTAGCCGTACTCACCAATTTCCGGTGTAATTGTCAAACTGCCAGGCACATATTCGACCAGATCTGGAAGGAAATCATAGACCAGCGCAGTATCACTGACCATCGAATCAAGTGTGATGTTGTAGTGAATGGTCTGGTCTGGTAACGCAATTTCGGTGGCTTCTTTGGTCATGTCAGGTACGATACATTCTGGGCAGACAACATCGACCCTTTTGTTTGAAATTCCTGTCGGGTCAAAGCTACCAATTGAACCACCCACGTGGTAGACTGTATCCCCAAGCGTGACTGCAGCGGTGCGATAGACCGGAGCAGACTCGAGTGGTCCCCCATCCATCCAGGTGCCAGTGTTGACATCATAAAACCAGGTTTGGTTAGTTAAAGTGGTATTGTAAACACCACCTACCATCCATAACTTTCCACCTGCAGGTTCGAAGCGGGAGGTAAAACCCATACCCCATAAGCCACCTGGTAACGCACCCATGTCCGCATTTTCTGCGTTCCAAATTCCAGTCATAAAATCGTAACATTGGGTCGACGACATCCCAGCGCTAGTTGCATCGGCTCCACCTCCCACACAAAGAAGTCTATGAGAGTCTGAAGGTCGGGTGAAGAGGAAAGCAGCATGGAAGTCGCGTGTGCTGGTAAAGTTTGGCAATGGAGTCAGCCATGCATTTGCTATTACATCATAAACATAAACCGTTGCCAGATCGCCGCCGCCAGGGGTTGTGGCGCCACCGGTCAAATAACACAGGCCGTAATTGGAATCTCCCACCCATGAGGGCGCCCAGATGCCTGTGAGTGATGGAGGAGCGCCTCCTGGCGTTTCTGATGTCCAGGCGTTCGTGTCCATGTTGTAGCTCCACAAACCGGTGAAACCTGGGGTGTTGGCATCTCCATAAACAAAAACCTCATTTTCCATCTGACAGCCTGAACGAGGATAGCTGGAAGACCCCCAAGGTGGTGTTGAAGCAGGGATGGTGGTCCAGGTGTTGAGGTTTGGATCGTAATAGTTGACTTCGCCTGACCCGCCATAGCCAACGATGTTCCAAACCTTGTCATCGTATCCAGCCAAAACATTATCCATGCGAGGGTTCGGACTCGTTTCAACAGATTGCCACTCATGCAATTCGGAATAGACTTCATAATAAATAGTAGACTGATCCGAGTTGGTGCCGTCAGTAACAGTCACTGTGGCTGTGTAATCTGCGTCGTAGGAACACAGATGAGGATCGAGAATTACATCAAAATCAGTTGTCGCACTGTTAGCCAGGGTAATCTGCGCTGGTCCATAGAATTCACCGGGAAAATCTTTGTCGTAAGTAATGTCAAAGGTAGCTTCAGAGCCTGTGTAATTCGATAGGGTCAATACCTTGAATTGGGCTTCTGCATGACAGCCTGAAGTTTGAATTTCCGGTGGAGATACAACTACGTGGGGAACTGGTCCGCATGAAGGAACTGCTGCTGCCGGATTTACCATCTCATCACAGGCGGATTGTCCTGATGGGGTGTAGATATCGCTGCTGCATGGATTGTGAGGTTCAGCTCCATATCCGTCCCCATCAAAGTACCAGGAAACTTGTGCTGGATCAGCAATACCTAACGGAGTAACCTCAACGCAATAACTTGCCACACAATGGTCGGTTGAGGATTGGTACCTGGGGTGATTTATTTTTACTTCATAGGGAGAGGTTTGGAAAGACCAGTTGAATGTCCCCCAAGAACCGCTATCACAAACCGGAGTTCCCTGGACATAGACATTAGAGACAACCCAATCAGGAGGAAATCTCATCCAGTTGTTATAAACATATTCCCAGTCGGAAGTGAAAGTTTCGGATTTGAAGCATAAAGTCTGAGGCGTGGTAGCGTTGTAGCAAGAATATCCTCCAGCAGTTGGGTCAAACGTTACCTTGCTGCCAGAGAGAGAGCTAATTCCGGATTGGTTGAGGTCTGTCTTCGCCGCAACACCGGTACTGATCTCGGTAACCGGGGGTTCATCTTGAGCAAAATTGTTTTCAATAATAGGTGCGGCAATGGAATCCTTGATAGGGAGCAAGAAAACAAACATTAGTATGAGCACAGTGAAAGCCTTCTTGGCAGGCATGGTCATCTCCTTTACTTGTTTGTGATTGGTCGATGTAGTTGGACGGGATCGGGTGAATGGCTAATCACCTCCTTAGCTCGTTACCCTTTCGACACGGAAGTTTGTTGGTTGACACCAACATACTGGCAGAAAATCTGCCGATCGAACTTGTGAAAAGAACTAAATTAACAATGATTGTTGGATTAACAATAGTATAGCAAAATAAAAACGAAATTCAATAATCCACGAAGGATTTTCTTACGTGAAAGTGCATGTCTATGATTAAATTCAAATTCTTTTTGTTGTTCTACCATTGCTTATGAAAATGAGGCGTCCTGAGTCACTGGCTGTTGGATATACAAGAAGTGATGGGGTCTGTATCCTCCAGAAAGGAGGATTGCATAATCTTTGGTCTGAGACGAAGCCAGGACTCATGCCCTGAGGTAGAATTGAAATCCATGACTACCTCGACCGAACGTGAACGCTGGCAAAAGAAGCGCCAGTATTCTCCCCAGGAACTTGAACTGGCACTCAAAGTGCTCGAATCAGTCCGCTCAGGAGCCGAAGTGCGCCAGGCTTTACGGGCAAATCCATTACCCGCGGGCAGGGGATTCCTCGCCAAGCACGCTCTGGTAGCTGCTTATCGGCGCATGGTGGAGAAAGGTGAGTGGGAGGAAGATCCCGTTTTGCTATCAAAGATCCGGATGAAGCCCATCCGCACGCTTTCGGGCGTAACCACCATCACCATCCTCACCAAACCTCATCCCTGCCCGGGTGAATGCATTTTTTGCCCGAGTGAAGCTGGACTGCCGCAATCGTACCTTTCAGATGAACCAGGCGCGCGCCGCGGCGTTGAGAATCACTTTGACCCCTACCTGCAGGTCAGCTCGAGGCTTACGGCTCTGCACCAGGTCGGGCATCCGACAGAGAAGATTGAATTGCTCATTTTGGGAGGTTCCTGGTCAGCGTATCCTGCGGACTACCGTGAGTGGTTCATTCGCCGCTGTTTCGAAGCGCTCAACGAGGAAAATCCCCTGGACGACCAGGGTCCAGTCTCTTTGGCTGAAGTACAGGCGCGCAATGTCAACGGTGTCCATCGCAATGTTGGGCTGGTCATCGAAACCCGCCCTGACCTTGTCACGCTCGAAGGTTTGCTGGAGTTGCGCCGGCAGGGCGTCACAAAGATCCAGATTGGTGTGCAAAGCATGGATGACGAAATTTTGCTGCTCAACCGTCGCGGGCATACCGCAGAGGAGGCAGAGACTGCAGTCGCCCTCATCAGAGCGGCCGGATACAAGGTGGTGGTGCACTGGATGCCCAATTTACTTGGCGCCACAACAGAAAGCGACCGGGAAGATTTCAGACGCTTGTGGCGGGAGGGAGGGCTGCAGCCGGATGAACTCAAGATTTATCCCTGCCAGCTGCTTGAATCTGCTGAACTCTATCGCTATTGGCAAGCAGGCGATTATCAGCCCTATTCGGAAGAGACCTTGATCTCACTGATTGCCGATGTGAAGTTGGAAGTGCCGCGTTTTTGCCGGATCAACCGCGTCATTCGGGATATTCCATCGCCCCTGGTTGTGGAAGGGAACCGCAACACCAGCTTGCGGCAAGATGTTGCCCTATTTCTGAAGCAGCGCGGGCAGCAGTGCCAGTGTATCCGCTGCCGTGAAATCCGATATGGCAAAGTGGACGCAGAGTCGCTGACCCTGACGGACCAGGTCTACCTGGCGGGTAATGCCGAAGAGCATTTCCTTTCCTTCAACACTCCCGGTGACAAAATCGTTGGATTTTTGCGATTATCCCTGCCCAAAGTTCAATCCAATCCCGCCATCCCTGACCTTCACGAGGCAGCGATCATTCGTGAGGTGCATGTGTACGGGCAGTCGCTTGAGGTTGGGTCTGAGCAAGTTGGTGCCGCGCAACACATTGGACTGGGAACGCAATTGCTACAGCAGGCAGAACGGATTGCCAGAGATCGCGGCTATCTGGGGTTGGCGGTGATTTCAGCGGTTGGCACCCGCAATTACTACGCCGATCGGGGTTTCGAACTGGGCCAACTTTACATGCGCAAATCTCTGGAATAAACAAAACCGCCGGCGAACCGGCGGCTTTCTCCAGGCGATTTCTTAACCTTTGCTGTGGGGGATGTACGGCAGAATCTTTGCAGCGAAGTTGGCAGCATTGACAGATTGCAGCCAGACCTTCCCGGGACCCTGAACGGAACTAAGGAATAACCCTTCACCACCAAAGAGAACATTCGTAAATCCTTTGACTGTTTCTACGTCGTACAAAACACGGGATTCGAACAGAGCGACATTGCCAGTGTCGACCTTGAGGCGCTCACCTGGGGCAAGTTCCTTTTCCACCACGGTTCCATCGAGCTCGAGGAATACGATACCTCGACCACTAAGCCGCTGCATAATAAAGCCTTCACCGCCAAAAAGACCGGCTTTGAGCTTGGTCACATAAGTGGAGAGCTCAACACCAGGCGTGGCACACAAAAAGGCGGATTTTTGGGCGATATATTCCTTGGTGCCATCCAGTTCCAGCGCGATGATGGCTCCGGGGAAAGAAGACGCAAGTGTCATCTCAGCGCCACTTGCCAGCGCAGTATAGGTGGCCATGAACAGGGACTCGCCGGACAACATGCGTCCGAGCCCTTTCATCAAACCTCCACGAACGTTGGTTTCCATGTTGAAATTGTCGGTCATCCAGGTCATTCCACCGGATTGAGTGAAAATGGCTTCATTGGCTTCGAACTGCAAACTGACTGCGGGTAATTTGTCTCCAAAAATTTTGTATTTCATGATAGTCCTTTCAGTAGTAGAGGAATTGTAATCAGCTTGCTTATGGTAATAAAGAGAAAGCTTGTGATATGCACAAGCTTTCATAAAATTGACTGTTTTTCTAATTACCTTCGGGGTCTGAATTCGCCGTTGGAAGGGGATTGGTATCCTCTTCTTTCACTGGGTGGGGTATTACAGGGATGGCATATCGCTGTTCAATGCGAGTGAGCATATCCACGCGGCGTTGATGACGCTCGCCTTCATAGGAGGCGTTCAACCAGCCTTCAGTGATCAGAGTTGCCAAACCGCTTGCTACTACTCTGGCGCCCATGCAAAGCACATTGCTGTTGTTGTGCCGCTTTGAGAGGATGGCCGAGTAGGGTTCACTGCAAGCCGCAGCCCGAATGTTGGGAATTTTGTTCGCAGCAATGGACATGCCGATTCCGGTGCCGCAGATCAGAATGCCCCGGTCAAATTCAGAGGAGAGGATCGCTTTGCAGACAATCTCTGCAATGCGGGGATAGTCGCAGCTTTCCTGGGTGTGTGTGCCAAAATCCTCATAGGGGATCATCCGGCTGTCGAGATAAGCCTTTAGTGCTTCTTTTAATGCCAATCCCGCATGATCAGAACCAATTGCGATTTTCATAGTCACCTCTTTTGATTGCGTTGTTGTAATTATACCGAATTCCCAAAAAATCCTTTGGAGAAACATATGATTGCACAGCTTTTCCAGTGTAGAGCATCCTGCTTGACAATGCAACAGATTGCTGTTCAAATTAAACCGACTGGTCGGTTTAATTTACTTACAAGGAGCTTCATGCAAGATAAACTATCATCCCGCGACAAACTCCTGGAGTCCGCAGCGACGCTTTTCCTGGATAAAGGTTACGAAGCAGTATCCGTGAACGATATCTGCAAACACGCAGAAGTGAGCAAGGGGTCTTTTTATCATTATTTCGAGACCAAACAGGCGCTGTTTATGACCCTGATGGAAAATTGGTCCAGCAGAGTGATGCAATCTGCTCTGAGTCAACCCATTTCCGCCGATAGCAAGATCAAAAATGTCCTGATTGAGATGCCGCATCAGTTTAATACAGCGTTCACAGCAATCCCAAAAGGCTTTCCGATACTGGTTGATTTCTGGCGGCAGGCTATGGGAGACCCAACTGTCTGGAAGACCGCTGTAGAGCCCTATCGTTACTTCACGGGTTTCTTTATGCGAATCATAGAAACTGGTCAGCTCGACGGCTCGATCCGCAAAGATGTCGACAGTGAGATCCTGGCACGATTACTCGTTGCGGTTGCCATGGGATACTTACTGGAAGCGACTTATGACCAGGACAAAGCCGACTGGTCTGCTATCACTTCAGAAGGTCTTAAACTACTTCTTGAAGGCATTGGAGGTACAAAATGATTTTGGTTACTGGTGGGGCAGGTCATCTCGGCAACGTGCTGGTGCGTACTTTGCTAGAAAAAGGTGAGAAAGTGCGCGTGTTGGCTCTGCCTGGTGAGGACGTCTCCTCATTGGAAGGACTTGATTGCGAACGGGTAGAGGGTAATGTTCTTGATCCTGAGAAACTGCGTTTGGCAATGCAAGGTGTTGACCTTGTCTATCATATGGCTGCACTGGTGGCAATTACCTCGGATAAGTATGAGCTGATGTACAAGGTCAATGTGGAAGGAACACGCAATGTGATCGCAGCCTGCTGTGAGATGGGAGTACGCCGGCTGGTTTACACCAGTTCCATTCACGCCCTGGGTCGCCCTGAGGAGGGTACCACGGTCGATGAGACAGTAGAATTTGACCAGACCAACCCTTCAGGTGCCTATGACCGAACCAAAGCCATCGCTTCAACGCTCGTCCAGGAAGCTGCAAAAAACGGTTTGGACGCAGTTATCGTTCTGCCAACCGGGGTGATTGGTCCGAACGATTTTCGCCGTTCTGAAATGGGTGAGATGTTGCTGGCATGGATGCAACAAAAACCTTCCATCTCGACCGACGGCGCTTATGACTTTGTGGATGTAAGGGATGTGGCGGAAGGGCACATCCTTGCTGCGGCGTCAGGTCGTAGCGGGGAGGCTTACCTGCTTTCGGGGACACAAGTGACTGTGAGTAATTTCCGGCGACTAGTCCAGGATGCAGCTGGCATCCGCTCACACGAAATCAAGATCCCCGGTTGGTTCGTGAAGTTCATCGCTCCGATGGCTGAATTTTTCTACAAAATCACCCGTACACGTCCCAGGATCACCAAGTATGCCATCGAAACACTGCAGAGCAATTCGCGCATTACCTGTCTCAAAGCTGAAACGGAATTGGGATATAGACGCCGACCCCTCCGGGAAACAGTATCTGACACGGTATTGTGGTGGCGTGAGAACCGAAAACGGATAAAACCTTCTTTGCGGAAAAGTTCTCTTTGATCTTGCTTAAGGTAAAGGTTCTTTAATTTTTATTTGCCAGAAGAACCAGATCTCCACTAGAAACCGTTGCATAAGGGTCAGCTGCAAGATTACCGAAGAGCTTGATGTTTGAAAAACCAAGAGAGAAAAGAATCTTGCTCAATTCTCCTGAAAAAATTGGTAAGAGGTGGGTGGAAGTAAGTTGGGTTTGCCAGGGATCGTTGGCTTTTCGATGAAGTGAAAGGATATTGAACTGGATCTTGCCATCTGCTTCAAAATCATAAAAACGCAGAAAGAGCCATTCTGTTGATCCATCAAAAACGGACTGCGGATCCATCCAACGCTTTTTTTCTCCTATAACCAAGTCAAAGTTGCGCATTTGAAGCAATAGCAATCCTCCAGGTCGAAGGAGATCCTTAAAGTCCTTTAGTGCTTTTTCCAAGTCAACCTCGGACGTAACGTGGGGCAGGGAATTTCCGAGGCATAAAACCGCGTCGAACTCTCCGGGCTGACCGAAGCTTTCGCTAATATTTCCGAAGCCTGCTGTGCGGAAAGTCACCTGAACTCCAGCCGCTTTGGCATTGGCATCTGCCAGGCTGACCATTTCTGGAAACAGGTCCGAGCCTGAGACTTGAAAACCGAGATTTGCCAGGGCAATCGCGTGGTGACCGGTGCCGCAGGCAGTATCCATGACCCGAACTTGTGTGGAATTATCTCCGAGTAAGCGTAATTGCTGCTCCAAGAAGGGGAGTTCGTAAGCCAGGCGACTATCCCAATTGACAAAATAATCATAAATTGTTGCGAGTTTGTCGTACATACTACTCTCCTTTTAGGGGTTGGCAGTGCGGGCAAAAATGGGTGCCTCTTTGTCCCACAATGGTCTTATTGATTGGCTGACCGCAGCGAGGGCAAGGGTTGTTGGTCTGTTGATAGACCTGGAAATGATTTTGGAAATCTCCCCCACGGTAGACCCAGTCAATACTGGCGCCGTTGGATTCAATTCCTCGCTCCAGGGTGTATCTGATGGCTTCCA
>MTKZ01006772.1_pt2 | contig 12893 bp, 15 predicted proteins | sample 1042781 | NCBI WGS metagenome assembly MTKZ01 (sample SAMN06212207, study PRJNA360539) | anaerobic digester metagenome | biome: Wastewater treatment plant; material: sludge; isolation source: anaerobic digester fed with sludge from wastewater treatment plant | place: Denmark: WWTP Viborg ...
GCTTTGATCGAAGGAGTTCTGATGCGTGGATCGCGTTATCTCGCTGCAGCATTTAGAGCTCCATCCGGCGAAATTATTGTACAAACAGAAAAACTTGGCGCCCTCTACACTTCAAAACTGACTAAAATCCCATTTCTACGAGGGCTGGTCATATTGTGGGATGCGATCGGACTAGGGACCAAATACTTAACTGTGTCTGCCAACATCCAAACCGGTGAGGACGAAAAGATCGAAGGTCCTGCCATGACACTTACAATCGCCTTTTCCTTTGTAGTGGCGATAGCTTTATTTTTCCTTGCGCCTGCCGGAATTGCTACCCTTATCGAAAAATGGCTTGAGCTCACTCCGTTCACTGCGAATATGATCGAAGGTATGATCCGGCTGATTCTGATCATTGGCTACATTTGGGCCGTAGGCAAAATGCCGGATATTCACAGGGTCTTTTCATATCACGGTGCAGAACATAAAACTATTAATACCTTTGAATCTTCATGTCAGGTTAATGTTGCGTCTATAAAGCCCTTTTCACTATATCACCCACGTTGTGGAACGGGTTTTGTTGTGATTCTGGTGGTTTTTTCGATCATTCTTTTCGCCTTATTGGGTCCAATATCCAATATTTTTATAAAATTTGCTACGAGGATTGTTTTATTACCAGTACTTGTGATGCTTGCTTATGAATACATGAAGTTTTCTGCCAACCATATCGATCATCCGGTCTTCAAATATCTTTCGGTTATAAATATGGCCATGCAACGATTAACCACGAATGAGCCAACTGATGAAATGCTGGAAGTGGCTGCAGTAGCGTTTAATAGGATGTATGCGCTTGAACAAGATGATAGTAAATGACACCAAAATGGCGTTATCTCTTGATTGGTTTTTTAGTTGGATTTATTCTTGCGGGATCGCTATCGCTTCTCATTTACAGATTTCCCGTTAAACAAACAATATTCATTTCACCATCTCCGTTTCCCCCTGCAGACGATCGTCTTCCAGTTAAATCAATCACAGGGAATGAGGGTAAAATAAATCTAAATTCGGCTTCAGCTGATGAATTGTCTCTGTTACCAGGGATTGGATCGGTTAAAGCCCAGGCGATTGTTGAGTTTCGAGAAAAGTACGGCGATTTCGAGAGTGTTGATGAACTTTTGTATGTCTCAGGTATTGGTAAATCATTGCTCGTTGAAATTGAAGATCTGATTATTATCGACTAAGGATAAACCTATGAGTCTTAGAAACGACCTGGAACAAACCCTCCATGAAGCGATGCGGACAAAAGATGACCTAACTCGCGATACAATCCGCTTGGTCTTTTCATCCATCAAACAGGCAGAAGTGGAAACGAGGAAAACCCTTCAAGATCAGGATATTCTTTCAATCCTTCAAAAGGAAGTAAAGATTCGAAAAGAAACCATCTCTGAGCTCAGTGAATCTAACCGTCCTGATCTAATCCAGAAAGCTGAATCAGAAATTGCCATTCTTGATAAGTTCTTACCTGTGCAATTGTCTGATGAGGAAATAACAACTTTAGTTAATCAAGTCATACAAGAAATCGGTGCCACAAATCTGGCTGACATGGGGAAAGTGATGAAATTACTTCTCCCGTTAGTTAAAGGACGGGCTCCTTTGGAACGTGTCAGCCTGATCGTTAAACAGCTTCTGTCTAACTAACCTCAATATGGCAGCAATAAAAGGACACAAGAAGCGCCAGTTAATCCGCTTAAGTCTGCTCCTGCTTTCTGCAGCCTTGAGTTTCTTTGTGCTGGTATTGCCAATTGCGTCCCGGCAGGATGCGCTTCCCTTACAGATTGGTGACGTATCCACATCAGATATAACATCCCCTCGAAATGAGTCATTTGCCAGTGATGTACTGACGAATAAGGCTAAGCAGGATGCTGCAAATGCTATTACCCCGATCTACCTGCCTTCAGATCCTACGATTAATCGCGCGCAACTTGAAAATCTGGATAGAGCCCTGGACTTCATCTCTGCTGTGCGGGGTGATCAATATGCATCGAAAGAACAAAAACTTGAAGATCTTCAGTCCATAAAAAACCTTGCCATTGATCCCGACAAGGCACAAAATATCCTTGATCTAACAGAAGATCGTTGGGTGATAGTAAAAGAGGAAACCCACCGTGTTTTGGAGCTGGTAATGCGAGACAACATACGCGATTACCAAATCCAGGAAGAAATTAATCGTATACCGGGTTTAGTAAATTACACTCTTGACGCAGAAGAAAACCGGCTAATTCAAACAATTGTGTCACCTTTTGTGATTGCCAACTCCCTTTTTTCTGCAGTCGAAACGGATAAAGCCAGACAAAACGCGGCGGATCTCGTTGAACCTGTTGTAAAAACGTATGCAGAAGGACAGGCAATCGTTCTCAGAGGTCAGGTCATAACTGCAGAGCAGTATGAGGCTCTCGAGCAATTGAATTTGATCAAACCGGAACAGGTGACCGAGGATTATATATCCGCAGTCTCTATAATATTTGTATTAACTCTTTTCATCATTCTGTATTTTTGGCGCCGCAAATCGACCACGCTTAACGAATTGCGCTCAATTTCTGTGATCACAATCTGTTTTATTCTTTTCCTCGTTACAGCCAAGGTTATCATTCCGAATCGTACGATTGTTCCTTTTTTCTTTCCGTTACCTGCTTTCGCGTTGATCCTTGTTTCCCTTTTCAACCTTGAGTTGAGTATTATCTTTCCTCTTGTTTTAAGCATACTTGTCACCTTTGGTGTGACAAATACTGCTGAGTTGCCCATCTTTTACATCGTCACAAGCCTTATTGGTGCAATTGTTCTTGGTAAAGGAAAGAATTTCGTTAGTTTTATTTGGGCTGCATTGTCAATAGCGATTGCCGGCATACTTGTTATAGTAGCTTACAGATTAAACAACCCCCTCACAGACTTGATGGGACTAATTACACTTTCAGGCACCGTCTTATTAAATGGTTTTGCATCCGCCAGCGTGGCTCTATTGTTGCATCTTGTCCTCTCCCAATTGTTAGGCCTGCCCACCCCACTTTATCTCACCGAGCTATCACGTTCAGATCATCCTTTGCTAAAATATATGCTCCAAAATGCACCAGGTACGTATCAGCATTCTCTCCAGGTCGCTAACCTGGCTGAACAGGCTGCCGCTGCGATCAGCGCTGATGCTTTGTTAACCAGGGTTGGAGCTTATTATCACGATGCCGGAAAATCTGCTAACCCCGCATTTTTCATTGAAAACCAGCCCCCCGGCAGCCTTGATTCACACGATGATATGGATCCTGTGATTGCGGCCCAAACCATAATTTCTCATGTGAACGACGGTGTTAAACTGGCGGAAAAATATCACCTTCCTCCTCGACTGCAGGACTTTATTAGAGAACATCATGGCACCCAGCTTACTCGTTATCAATATAGCCGAGCTATAGAACAGCAAAAAGATGATCCGAGTAAAGTAGATGCAGAATTATTTAGATATCCAGGCCCGCAACCCAGATCCAAGGAAACGGGTATCTTAATGCTCGCCGATATAAGCGAAGCCAGGGCGAGGTCCGCACCGCCCAAAAATGATGAGGAATTACGCGACCTGCTTAAAAGTATCTTTGACTTCATCCACAAAGAAGGCAGTCTGGCTGATACTAACCTCACCCTCAAGGATCTATCCATGATCCAGGAGTCGTTTCATAAAACACTGAAGAATACCTATCACCCGCGAATTCAGTATCCCGAAGATCGTGCATCTGCGATGCACAAACAGAAATTATTATGAAAAAAAGTTTGATTCAAATTGAGTTTGATCCACAAATTAGCATTCCTGATTTGCCCACTGTTATCAGAAATGCCTGTACTACTACATTGTTATTAACAGAACCCGCTCGGCAATTTGAGCTTACCATCCTGGTGTGTGATGATGATCATATTTGTGAGTTGAACCGCACCTACAGGGGTGTTAGCACACCAACAGATGTTTTGTCTTTTGAGAATAGCTTCGATATTCCTGGTTCGAAAATTTCCCACCTGGGTGACATTGCCATATCTTATCCAACAGCTGTCAGGCAGGCACTTGCTGCCGGGCATAGTGTTGAGTCAGAAATCAGCCTGCTAGCTATTCATGGTGTTCTCCACTTACTCGGTTATGATCATTCGACAGATGTTGAGAAAAAAGTGATGTGGTCGATGCAAAGGAAGTGCCTGCTAGAACTAGGAATTGAAATCAAAATAATCACAGGTGATGGTAACGATGCATAAGAATCTTTCTTTTTTATCGTCTTTAAAAAATGCGATAAATGGCCTACGCTCTTTGCTTAAACATGAAATAAATGCCAGGTATCATCTTGCTGCGACAATCCTGGTCATAGTTGCGGCAGCTTTTTTACACCTGTCAACATTAGAATGGATACTTTTATTGGGTGTTATCTTTTTAGTATGGATTGCAGAGCTGATCAATACGATATTTGAAAATTTGTACGATCTGGTCAACCCCAAGATTGACCCGAGAGTCAAAATTGGTAAAGACATGTCAGCGGCTGCCGTGTTGCTGGCAGCCGTCTTAAGTGTTATTGTTGGTTTGCTAATACTGGGTCCAGCCTTACTGAAAGCCTTTAAATTAATCCCGTAAATGTGATATTACAAGTAATCTTTCAAGCTATGCTCCACCGCATAAGCGGCTGCCTCAGCCCGGTTGCTCACTCCCAATTTTGAAAGAATGCTGCTTACATAATTTCTAACCGTTCCTTCGCCCAGAAATAATGCTTTGGCAATTTCGCGATTTGTTCTGCCTTCAGAGACGAGTGCCAGCACATGCTTTTCCTGTTGTGATAGATTGGCAAATGCAGATGCCTCTTCCTCTCTTACCGCACGCCTTACTTCCTGGAAAACCCGTTGTGTTACAGCCGGATCTAATAGACCTTCACCCCTGCCAACCGCTTCAATTGCTTTAATAAGATCTTCCGCGCCGATTTGTTTGAGCACATACCCAGATGCCCCTGATCGTATCGCGGAAAATAGCATTTCGTCTTCAGCATAAGAAGTCAACATAATCACCCTCGTATCCGGAAAATTTTTGGTGATCTCTTCACATGCCTCTATGCCAGATGCCCCCGGTAAACGAATGTCCATCAACACAACATCAGGTGAATACTTGTCTACTTTTTCAATCGCTTCTTTTGCGTTGCCCGCTTCTGCGACCACTTCAAAATATGGGTGTTGGTCTAATAACGCCTTCAAACCGAGTCTAACAACTTCATGGTCGTCCACGATCAGTATTCTTTGTTTTAACATGCTTTCCTCATCAACTGATGTCACTTTCTTTATATTATAAGTGATACTGGACAATGGTCAGACCCTTGAATTTCTTCATGAATGATGACATCTTTTACGTTATTTAGAAAATGATCTGAAACCAGGAAGTAATCCAGACGCCAACCTATATTTCTCTCACGCGCAGTGAACCGATAAGTCCACCACGTATATTGAACTTTTTCTGGGTAAAGTTCGCGGAATGCGTCCTTAAAACCATTATTGAGAAAAATATCGATCCATTCGCGTTCTTCTAGCAAGAACCCTGAAGTTTTGCTGTTCTCTTTTGGGTTTGCCAGGTCTATCTCGTTATGCGCGGTATTGAAATCCCCTGTAATAATTATATTTTTCCCCTGCTTATGAAGTTCTTTGCAGTTGTTGAGTAACAGAGCGTAAAAACGCAATTTGAAATCTACTCGATCCTGTCCCCTTTGTCCATTAGGAAAATAGTTATTGTAGAGAAAAAATTGATCTGATTCAATAAAAATTGTTCTGCCTTCTGAATCAAACTCCTCCTGCCCCAGCCCCAGCCCAGTTTTTTCAATGTTAATCTCATCTTTATAATAGGTGGCAACGCCACTATATCCCGGTCGATCCGCTGAATTCCATAGCATTGTATACCCTGGTATATTAAAATCTTCCGGGGATAGTTGTTCAACTTTAGCTTTAGTTTCCTGTAAACATAGAATATCAGGGTCGAGTTTCAAAACAATTTCTTTAAATCCTTTTTTTAAGACTGCTCTAAAGCCGTTGACATTCCATGTGGTAATTTTCATTCAATATATCCCTTATGGTAAACTAATGCAATAATTTATAATGATAATATATCCTATGAAAACAGTCAAAATTATCAAATATGCTTCACCCCAAGTTACTATTACTGCAGGTGTGTGTAACAACTTTTTTACAAAATTTTCCGGTCTGATGTTTCGACAAAAGATCGATCCCTTTTTTGGTCTGCTTTTTTCAGAGCCTACTGAATCCCGGATTAATACGTCGATTCACATGTTTTTTATGAATTTTGACATAACTGTACTGTGGCTTGATAAAAAATATAGAATCGTTGATGTTGCATTAGCCAAAAAATGGCATCCAATATATGTATCAAAAGCACCAGCCCAGTATACACTCGAATTACATTCAGATCGGTTTTCTGACTATTCGATTGGAGATCAATTGCAGGTTCTGACCAATGAATAAGTTTACAATATTTATTCTTTTGGCGTTGTTGTGCTGGCCTAATATAGAGGTAAACGGTCAGGGAGCAGTTGTCTATCCAGAATACACGATTCAACCAGGGGATTCGTTAGGTTATATCTCTTCACTTTTTGGTACCACAGTGGAAGAAATTTCCAGAATCAATAACCTTTCTGATCCTGATCTTGTCTCCCCCGGCCAGGTGATAAAAATTCCATCGTATCAGGGATATGAAGGGACACTGGAGCTCATAACTTCAGATCTGGGTGAATCATTCTCCTTACTACCGATCAAGTACCGAACAGATGAACAAACATTGATCAAGATTAACAACATTCTCGTTCCAACACAAATCTATGTTGGCTCAAGGTTGATCATTCTGCGACCGGAGGAGTCTTCAATTATCAATCCTGTTGCAAAAATGAAGAGCACTGTTAGTCTGCTCGAAACAGCAATAGGAAATAACCTTAATCAACACACATTATCCTTGATCAATAGACAATCAAATATGAACTTGATCCTGCCAGATGATGTCCTTTTTGCACCTATTGCCGCAGATAAGACTGAAATTGACCTTTATGCTCCCGTTTTGCAGGATGTCCAGTTGTATCCTTTACCTTTAGTTCAGGGTGGTACTGCTGTAGTTGCCATCAATTCCAGCCAGGCAGTAAAACTGACTGGGAGCATTGGTGAGTATCCCCTCACCTTTTTTAGTCCATCTGCAGGTCAATATTACGCCCTGCAAGGAATTCATGCTCTTGCTGAGCCTGGACTAGTAAATTTTTCGTTAAGCGTGACCAGCGAGAATGGTGAGATCAATACTTATTCACAACAGGTATTGATCACGCCTGGTGTTTTCGACGAAGATCCGGCCTTAATCGTAGACCCAGCCACAATTGATCCATCTATTACAGAGCCTGAAAACGAATTGGTTTCTGAATTGATCAGTCAGAAAACTCCTACCAGGTACTGGTCTGGCGTTTTTACCAGCCCTGCGTATTACCAGGAATATAACTCGCTTTTCGGTACCCGGCGAAGATACAACGATGATCCCAAGATCTACTTTCACACAGGGGTCGATTTCGCCGGTGGGCTTACCCTTCCCATCACAGCCCCGGCCCCCGGTCAGGTTGTATTTGCTGGTCCATTGACAGTTAGAGGAAATGCAATATTCATCGATCACGGATGGGGAGTCTTCAGCGGGTTCTTCCATCAGGATACTCTAAAAGTAAAAGTCGGCGACGTTGTTGATGTAGGCCAGCAAATTGGCACTGTGGGGAACACAGGTAGAGTAAATGGCGCTGGTGATTATTATGGGGCCGGTGCTCATTTGCATTGGGAGATCTGGGTCAACGGTATTCAGGTTGATCCACTTGATTGGCTATATCGAGATTATCCTTAAATCTCAAAAACCTAAGGTATAATGAATTTGTTAATCTTAAGAACAAATGGTAAAAAAGCATGACGATAAATGAAGAATTTTGGAAGAATTATCAAGTCACTGATAATGTGCTGGAAGATATTTATAACTACCTCCTCGAAACCGAAACTCCCCTGAATAAATTTGAAATCACGAAGTATGTAATCACCCAGGTGATTCAAGACCAGGAAAACCTCCAACAGGAACAGCTTTCTTCACTGGGGGATATCTATCTGCCTGAAAATACCTTTAATATTGGAGATGTGCTCGTTTTTTCTCAACTTAACGATATGAAAGGAAAGGTCGTTTCAACGAGGAAAGGAAATAACCCTGATTATCCCGACCTCCAGGTTATCGACGTTGAATTTTCTACGGGTAATAAATGCTCTTATGCGGCAAATCTTACCGATCATGTCTTAAATAACCCCCTTCCCAAGGAAAAAAACCGCTTACTTGATCCGCAATTTGTTTTTGATGAGTTTGGTACAACATTGACTGAAAAAATTGTCAATTCATGTGAACAGAGTAGTGACTTGGTTTGCATTGCGAGGCACTATTTTCCGCGCGCTCTTCTTTTTGACATCAGTATAGGTCATCTTAATTTATGTGAAGCAGTACTTGAAATGGCCAATGGTGGACCGTTATCGACCATTCAGCTAATTGAGCAAATTGAATTACCAATTGGCAACAATAAACTGCTGACAGAATTTTCCTTAAATTACGCTTTGGAAAATGACAGTCGTTTTGACGAGGTAGGCCCTGCAGGTGTTACCCTTTGGTTTCTAAAACGCATGGAACCTCAAGAAGTACAAAAACCACCTTTCACATTACAGTACTCACACTCTACTACTGAATCTCAAGAGCCACTTGTTGGACTTGAAGAACTGAATCGACTTGTATTTGATGAACTTGAAGCAGAGACGGAGTCTGTTAGCCCTGATGAAATCACAATCAGCCTTTCTTACCCGCACTGGAGGGCTGGTACAATGCCGTTAACCAACCAGTTAAAGGGACTCTTCCCGACTGCATACGAAACCCCAAGGGTGAAATTCACTTTTATTGACGGTCACACTCAGGAAAGCTTCTCAGGGTGGGTGGTACGCCCATATAAATATGTTTTCGGCTTGAAAAATTGGTATTCACAACAAGGTATCATACCCGGTAGCTACATTACAATTCGACGTAGTAAAAACCTTGGGGAAGTCCTCATAACAACCAATAAAAGCAAGAGTTCTCGTGATTGGATTCGTACAGTTCTAGTAGGAACTGATGGTGTGGTAGTCTTTGCGTTGCTCAAACAGGTCATTCAGTGCACCTATGATGACCGTATGGCAATCATGATCACAGATGTTGAAGCGATCGACGCTATTTGGACAAATCCCGGGCGCATCAAACAACCAGTTGAAAAAGTGATCCATACCATTATGCGGGAAATGGGCAAACTGAACACTCAAAATCAGATTCACGCCCAGGAATTATATTCTGCCGTCAATGTTGTGCGCCGGGTACCTCCAAGCCAGATATTATCCACGTTATACTCTCAGCCATGGGCAACACATTTGGGTGACCTCTACTTCAAATTGGAAGAGAGCACACAATGATGAGCGAGCGAAGACCATTCAGCTTTGTAAAACCAGGTTTAAACACCCCATATCACATTGATTTTGAATGGTGGAAAAAGAACGATGCCAATTGGAGGGTGTTTCTTAATAACTATTTGTGCCCTGAACACCAGGCGCTTTTTTCCTCGATGGACGACAATACCATGATCGATTGGGTTGATCCGATTACGGCTGAGATCCACCTGGTTGATGGATTACAGTCCACCTTGATGAATCATTGTGCCAAGATGGATGGTTTTTATATTGAGCAGACCGCAATTGTAGATGCCATTTTCCGTGTCTTCCTTGCTAATGGAAACGCTCCCCTCAGTCCAATTGAATTATCTGATAAAATTGGCAAACCAGCCGAGACGATCCTCAAAACAATATCGAGTCCAAACGTTTATAAAGGGATACGTCCCTGCCGTTAAACATCCGCCCTCGTAGCTCAATGGACAGAGCACCGGACTTCTAATCCGATGGTTGTGGGTTCGACTCCCACCGAGGGCGCTAATTAGATTTTTCATCCACTTAAAAAGAAAATAATATGCAAAAAAATAAAAACACTAACAAAAATCAACAGAAGTGGTACCTAATGGACATTCACGTCCACACACCTGCTTCAATGGATTTCCAACAATCCGATGTTACTTATCTCGATATTCTTAGAAAAGCCGAATCTCGGGGACTTGATATCCTCTCCTTTACAGATCACAACACAATTGCCGGATACCGTCGCCTACGCGAAGAGATCGAACAATTGGAATTGCTGGAGAAACTTGGCAGATTGATCCCTGAAGAAAAAAATCGTCTGGGCGAGTATCGAAGGCTGCTAAAAAAGATCCTCCTGCTACCGGGAATTGAGTTTACCGCCACATTCGGTTTTCACATCCTTGGGATATTCTCGCCAGATAAAAGCTTACGGGAAATTGAACACGTTCTTATAGATCTCGGCATACCAAGCGGAAGCCTGGATGATGGCAATCCGGCCATTGGTGCCTCAGTAGATGTGCTCACTGCGTACCGCATCATTAACGAAGCTGGTGGCCTTGTTATTGCCGCTCATGCGAACTCCACTAATGGGGTCGCAATGCGCGGCATGAATTTCGGCGGACAAACACGCATTGCCTACACACAAGACAAGAATTTGCACGCGCTTGAGGTCACAGATCTCGAGCAGAAAGGTAATCGCACGACCGCTGCGTTCTTCAATGGAACCAAACCGGAATATCCCAGGAGGATGCACTGCATCCAGGGATCTGATAGCCACCGTTTGGCAACAGATCCAATCAGGAAGAAAAACCCCGGTATTGGCGACCGTATCACTGAAGTGCTCATGGATGATCTTTCATTTGAATCTTTATACGCCTTGTTCAATTCCAACGATTTTTCGAAGACAAGATCGCATTTACAAACAGCTGAATCTGAAAATGATTTTGTTCAGACAGCCCGTGATGAAGGCCCAAACATTATTCAGGATTTTCATGAAAGTTTGTCCATACGAGGTGGTAATTTATTTGGTGTGATGGCAGATATTTGCGCGTTCTCCAACACAAATGGTGGAACCCTGTACGTTGGTTTATCCAGCGATCCGCAGAAACCGCCAGTTGGCATCAGCAACCCTGAACAAGCCATAAAACTCCTCGAAAAGGAAGTTCAAAATCGTATCAGCCCGCCAGTACATCTGACTCTCGATATCCAAAAGCATAAGAACCAGTCGATCATCAGGATATTAATCCCCCGCGGAGAAGACGCTCCATACGCACTCGATGAGAACAAGATCTACATACGCGATGAGGATGAAACCAATATCGCTGTAAGAGATGAGATTGTTACTCTTGTTTTGCGCGGAAAAGCATTGATTGCCGCGACAAATCCTTCAGTGAAAACGGAATCAACACCGCAACAACCATCTGCTCCAATATCAATAGATAATTTGCCAGATCCAGAAACTCCTCGCACCGGTGTCGAGGTCATTGCACCAGTCATGCGCGGAGGCAAAAATTTTTATACAATGAGGGATCTGCGCAATGGCAATCTCGTGAAGAATGTAACTCAAGCATCAGCGCGCAGGCTTTGGCATTATGCAATTACCAGATACAACGAGATCATTCCTCATATTGACAGCATAAACATCAATTGGCATGGTCAATACGGTCTGATCCGCCAATATCAACAAGGGAAAAACACTCTGCATGATTTGATCTTGCGCACACCAGATGGAATTCGCACATTCTTTGGTGTCACTTCAGATGGTATCCATGGAGAATGGAAAGTGTTTCTTTCAGACGACGACCAATCCACACAATAAATTCTGAGACAAGACCGGGATGGAATGCTCCACCCGGTTTTTTTATATATAATTAGGTATCGAGGAAAAATGAATTCTGCCTTCCATCTATACCAACTTCAAAAAGTTGACTCACAGATCAACTTATTAGACATCCGCTTAAAAGAAATCGCTGATTTATTAAGAAATGACTCGGAAATTCAGGCAGCGACTCAGGCATTGTTTGAGGTATCTTCTTCTCTCAGCGCAGCTAACTCAGTTTTGCAGGGTATTGAACAAAAGATTCGAACGAAAAGGAATAAACTCGAACAATCAGAATCCTCTTTGTATGCCGGCAACATTAAAAACCCCAAAGAACTACAGGATCTGCAAAAAGAGGTTGCATCACTCAAAAGCGTGATATCTGAGTATGAAAACGAACAGATGGAACAAATGATTTTGATCGAACAGATAGAAAAAGAAAAAAATATTCACGAAGATCAATTAAATTCAGCCAACAAAAAATTGGAATTGAGACAAAAAGATTTAGTAGAGGAGTCCAAGCGAATCGAAACCCAAAGAAGCAAATTACTAACAGAACGGGAGATAAGTCTTTCACAGGTTCCCGAGCTGTTGATTCTCACCTATGATGACCTAAGAAAGAAAAAATCCGGCGTTGCTGTCGCCAGGGTTGAAGACCAAACCTGTTCAATCTGTGGCACAAGTTTAACACCTGCAGAATGCCAGGCAGCCAAATCCTCCACAAAAATTTTCACTTGTTCCTCATGTGGAAGAGTTCTCTACGCTGATTAAGAGGGATGATCTTGCCAGGCATTAATTTTCTTTCACTTTTTTTAGGTATTCTGGTTGGTTTTGTGATTTTGATGCTTTTTTTAAAATTTAAATCCAAATTGCCAGAAATTAATACTTCCTTTTTTAAACGTCACAAGCACGATAGAAACAGCAATAATAGTGACTTATTATTACGTAAACATTTGTTGCGGAAAGTACAATCTCTTCATATCGCTGCTGACCTGGTCCCGTTAAACAAAATTTACATACCTCAAAAGTTGTATAGCCACCCCTTATATGCGGCTTATGG